>SDBU01002701.1_pt1 | contig 23270 bp, 18 predicted proteins | sample 2277071 | NCBI WGS metagenome assembly SDBU01 (sample SAMN10397929, study PRJNA504765) | marine sediment metagenome | isolation source: marine sediment core GS08_GC12, 126 cmbsf | place: Arctic Ocean: Gakkel Ridge, Loki's castle | collected 2008 | reverse complement strand
CCGTCGGACCCGGCCCGACATGCTCAGCATCAGGTTGAGCGTCAGCGCCAGAGCCAGCAAGACAAAGGGCAAGGCCAGCACGTGGGGATGGTTGTCGCCCAAAAGGAAGCTGAAGAAGGGGAACTCGTCGATGACCTCAATCGAGTTGCCCTGCGCATCCAGGTCGTGAATGACCCGCGACGCTCGCCACCACCACCAGTGGTCTTGAGGATACCAGGTCGCACTTGGCGAGGCCGGCCCCAGGTTGCGCACGTCGAGCCAGCGCCAAAACGCAACTGAGCCGGCCCCTCGGGCGCGAACGAGCTCGAACAGCCCCTCCAGGTTGCCCATCAGGGCCACCAGGATCGCTCCCAGGAGCCCCGTGCCAATGCCGATCCACGAGACGATATCTGCCGGGGCCCTCTTGGCCTGGCCGTGCCGGTCGAGATATGCCTGCACCATGTTGTAGACCAGGCCGAACGCCCCCGTCACAGTGAGCGCAAAGAGCGTACACCCGGTGAGGTTGAAGGTCACGTCGCTGGGCAACCCCGATAGGCGGGTGAGCATGGCCATGATCACGTAGCCAAAGTAGTAGTAGCTGATGGCGTAGCCCGACAGCCAGGGATCGCGCGGCGGAAAAGTCCGGCTGCGCAGGATCGCGTTGAGGAAGCCGAACTCCATCGGTTTCTCGGTGCCCACTATGTCGGGGTTGTATGCGCGGAAAAGGGCGAATCCGGCCAAAGACATCAAGAACAGGACTTCGGTGACAACCACGATGCGCCGGCGCTCGCGCAGAGCCGACAGCATCTCCTTGCCTTCGCGCGCCCACACCAAGGCGGATAGTCCCCCGACCAGCAGCAGGCAAAAGATGATGTTGGCGAGCGTGTTCTGCAGGATGCCCAGGCTCACCAGAATCCAAAAGAGATAGGCCGTGAGCAGCAACCCCACCTGCCTGGCAAAGCCGAACCCGCGATCAGGCAGGAAGCGCAATAGCTTCAGGGCTATGGGGAGTGTCACCAGGCCGATTGCCTGGATGACCAGCCACCAGATCAGGACCGGCAGCATCTCCTCCTCCTATCCTCGTCAAGCGCGGCGAGCAACATCAACAGTCTGCGTCCCAATCGCACGATACCTCGTAGATGTCCACCTTGTCGTTGTGAAAGACCCGGGCAAGCGTTCCGGCCTTCGTCAGCTCCTCGAACTTTGCCAGGCCAGGCCCAGGGTACACGTTGCGCTCCAACTGGCCCACGTAGACGTACCTGACGCGATACCGCCTGAGAATGTCCAGCATAGCACTCGTGTCTGTCGTCCGATAGAGTTCCACTGCATCGCCTTCTCGGGCCGACACCTGATCAATCGGACGCTGCTCCCGCTGGTGAGCGCCAACGATGGTTGGCAGCCCGGTATACGCCGAAACCCGCAGCCCTCCCGCACGGTAGTAGCCCAGAGGAGCCTCAGCAATCACCGGCGTCCCCTCCACGTGGCGCAAAAGCCACAGGATGGCCTCGCGATCGTACTTGAGCTCGATGCGATGGCCCTCGTCGGGCCAGCCGTAGATGGCCGTCCTCATATATGCCGTGCCATCCAGGGTTCCAACGGGCGGCTGCGCACCGGGAAAGCGTTCGGTCACCCGGGCGGGAATGCCCATGACCAGATAGGCCAGGGAGGACACCACAAGCAGCGCCAACGCTCCGCTCCACACCAGGGCCAACGCCTGTCTCCGCCTGATGATACGCCGCCAGAGCTCGGGGAGGGCGGCGCCGCTCGCCAGGCCGATCAACACCCAAGCCTGAATGTAGAACTTGAACACCGTGTTCATGCGTCGCCACTCTGACTCGGCAAGCCAGTCCCTCAGATAGACGACCTCGACGCCCAGTAGAAGGCCCAAGCCGACAAAGAGCATGAGCCGCTGGAGGAAAACGGCCTCGTTTCGCCCGCTTGCCAGCAGCAGGATGCCAGTGAATGCCAGGAGCACCGCAAGCAGGGCAGCGACCAGCATGTCTCTGAGCAGCCAGATCGGAGCAGTAATCAGCACCAGAGCGGCCAGCCTCAGCGCCCAGCGGAGCACGATTGGTCTCCGCGACCCCGCCACAGAGCATGGGGACTGGCCCGGTGACCCTCGTCCCAGGCGCAACAGGCGTCTCCAGGGGCGGTCTCGCACCGCCCACACGCTCACCAGCGAGATGACCAGGAAGAGCTGAAGCCCCCAGACGGTCATAAAGCGAGACAGATGAGTGCGGTCCGGTGGGGGCACAAGAGCCAGACTCAGATCGGGCGTGCGGTAGTGCAGGAAGAAAGGAGAATAGAGCGCGAGCGAGATCGCGACGACCAAGAGAGAAGTGATGGCACCCACGACGATCCCGAGCAGCCCACGGGCTTTCCAGCCACGATACACCAGCACGCACCCCAACACACCCAGGTAGGTCGGTAGGTCCCAGGTGTTGATCACTCCAAGGGCACCCACCACGACCGCCACCACCAGCCAGCGTGCCACAGCGCCGACCCTGCCGGGCGCTTCTCCGTGGATCAGCACCAAAAAAAGCGCAGCAGCCAACACTGTGAAGGGAATGCCGATCATATGAGGGTGCAGATCGGCAAAGAGAAAGCTAAAGAAGGGGAATTCATTGATGGTGTGCGGTATGATGCGCGTGGCCCGATACCAATAGTCGAAGGCTGGTAGCTGCGCCCTGCCGGTCAGGAGCAGCCACAGACCAGGTATGACCCGAGACACATCGTCCCAGGTGATGCGCCCGCTGAACGATGCGCCCCCGATGCGACCCAACCCTTCGAGTAACTGAACTGCACCCGACATGTTGGCCATCACCGCGACCAGGGCAGCCGCGCTCGCCCCGGCCCGCAGGCCAGCGGGCGATAGTCCGGCGGCCCCCGACGCCGCCTGACCGCCCTTGGGAGGAGCTCTTGTCATGCCGCGTGGCGGCTCGGCTTCCCTCTCGGCCGTCCTTTGCCATCCGGCACCGCCGGCGACGAGTCGGGGCCCCGGGTCCTCTGACGATGACCTGGTCATGCCCGCAGGCTCTCTGTCAGGCTTGAACAGGTTGACCATCCAGTAACCAACCACAAAGGCGTGCAACACGGTCAAGGCAAAGAAGGTCGGCACGGCCAGGTTGAAGCCGACTTCGGGAGTCAAACCGGTCAACTTGATCAGGAGCGCAACGATAAAGTGACCGTAGTAGTAGTAGTTGACATACCCTCCGGCAAAGAAAGGATCGTAGGGAGGCATGTAGGCCGACTTGGTCAAGGCGTTGAGAAAAGCGATCTCCATCATCTTCTCGCCGCCAAACAAAGGGTGCCAAAGGTCTGGGTTGAGAAGACGGATGCCAACGAAAGCGAGGAAAGCCGCGGAAAAGAGACCCTCCTCGATGAGTATGATCCTGCGGTTCGTCTTCCATACCGCTGCCAGATCGCAACGCCGTACGCGCCAAAGGACGAAAGAGACACCTGCCAGGAACGCAAGGGCGAGCCAGGCCACAGGGGGGCTGTTGACCACCAGACGCAGACTGGCCCCAATCCATACCAGATAGCTCACCAGGAGCAATCCGATGCCCTTTGCCAGCCCGTAGCCGCCATCTCCAAGGCAGGGGCACAGCAATGACACCAGCGGCCACACGGCCAGCCCGATCAATTGCAGCACCAGCCACCAGACCGCCACCGCAGCCACCGTCGAATCGCGCCCAACCCGGTTCCAGCCTCGATCTCTGAGGACCGGCAGCTCGTCAACAGGCCGGTCGAGCATCAAGCTCGGTCCGCTGGGCTGGAAAGTGGAATCGGTTGGCGATGGTACTGGCCCCTCCGCCCGCACCCGGCCAGGAATCCAGTGATGGCCAACCCAGTCCCGAAGACGTTGCAGGGCTGTCCTCGGCGATTCATCTGTCTTTCCGATCTCGCGAGCACCGGAGCCCTCGACCCGATAGATGGTGACTGGCCCCTGGCGGTAGGCGATCTGCAGCTCAGAACCCACCATGTCCTCGAACTTTGCCAGGCCCTCGGGCTCATAGTGGGCCTGCTCGAGCTCACCCACATAGATGTAGCCCACCTGGTAGCGCCTGAGTATGGTGGTTGCCAGGCCGATGTCGGGGCTGTTGTACAGATCGCGTAGGTCCTGGAGACGCCAATCGACCACCAACCCACTCAGGGCCGCGCGTTGCTGCTTCTGGTGCCAGTCCCAACCGATGATGGTTGGCAGCCCGGTGTAGATCGACACTCTGCTGCCCCAGCGGTAGGGCGGAACGCTGGCCTCAGCGACCACGGGCGATCCCTCGATGTGATCCTGCATCCAGGCGATCGCCCGCCGGTCCCATTCCAGGGTCAGCTCGCGATTGGCGTCATAGTGCTTGGCCACGCGCATATAGCCCGTGCCGTCCAGACCACCTGGCGGGTCGCCGGGCCAACGATCACGCACCTTGCCGTAGGTGGCGAAAATCGGGTAGAGCGACACGCTAACCAGCAGAACCACCAGGACCGTCCGCCATGCCTGGCGCAGAGCATGGGGCCAGGAGCGCTGCGCCCTCGACAAATGGGCCAGAGCCACCCCCGCGACGATGCCCCACAACACCCAGACTTGCAGGTAGAACTTGAACACCGTATTCATGCGCCCGACATCGCCCTTGACCACCACATACTCCACGCCAAGAGTCAGCGCCGCGCCCACGCCCACCAAAAGAGCCAGCAGACGCCTCTCGGGGCCAGTCTCGCGACCTAGCACCACCGCGCCGGCCAGCACCATCACCGGTGCAACAACGAGAGGCACCCAGGCTTTGGCGGCCAACAGCGCCAGCAGGATCACCCCCAGCAAGGCGAGTCCCATCCAGGCCAGCCCGTAGGCCACGCTCTGGCAGCGCACCAGCAAGCGATAGAGATGCAGCGCCCGCCCGGCACGACCTGGGTGCCCCAGAAAGAGCCGAACCGCACGGGCCACAGGATTGCGGGTGCCAGACCTAAAGGCCAGCACCACCAGATACGATACCAGGATGAACAGCATCGTCCCATGAATCACGAGATACGCTCCGAGCGGGGTGCGCTCCCCTTTCCACACCTCCACGCTCGAGTAGGCCGTCCCAAAGCGTGCGTGGAAAGGCCGGTAGAGGAGAATGCTGAGCACCGCCACAACGACAGCGCATACCGCCAGGCGGGTAACGGCCCGACGGTCGATGCGTCCTCGTTCAGAGTAGATCCCAACCGCAAGAGCCGTGACGCCGATCCCCAGGTAGGTGGGGAAATCCCAGCTATTCCCACACCATAGCTCGCCCACGGCCAGCGCCAACAACAGCAAGCGCAGGCCGAGCGCCCAATCGACCCGATGCCACCAGGCGACCAGAGAGTGCCATCGGTGGCGCGGCCTCCTTGTTTCCCGGTCTTCCTTTTCGGTTGACCAGTCTCGGGCCAGGCGCGACAGCAGAATGATCGGTTTCACCACAAAGCTGCTCGCCAGTCCCAGGGCCAACACAGTGATGGGCAGAGCCACCAGGTGAGCGTGGAGATCGGCATATAGAAAGGTAAAGAAGGGGAACTCGTTGATCTCGCCATACTTCATGATGCGACTGGCGTTCCAGTACCACCACTCGGGCCGGAAGGGGAGCCTCTGCCCCTTGAGGACGACTGCCCCCAGACCCACAGCAACCTTGACCACGGAGGCCAGACCGGGGATGGTGCTGGCGAACTGGACGTGCTGGCCCAGCCCCTCAAGTCCCCTCCACAGGAGCTGAAGCTCGCCCAGGTTGCCCACCACCGCGACCAGCGCCGCGCCCACAAGCCCGTAGCGCAGGGCGCGCGGCATCCAGGAGCCCTCGTCCCCATCGTCAGGAACCAGGTTGAAGGTCACGCAAGACGCCCCCATGGCCGTCAAGGCGAAGAGAGTGGGAATGGCCAGGTTGTAGGCCACCGAAGGCACGATGGCGGTGAGCTTGACCATGGCAGCCACCAGAACCAGGCCAAAGTAGTAGTAGTTGATGTAGCCTCCAGCGAACCATGGGTCGTACGGGGGGAAGTAGGTGCTCTTGATGATGGCGTTGAGATAGGCCATGTCCATGGGCTTCTCTCCGCCCATCGCCGGGTGCCACAGGTCGGGATTGCCTCGCCGAATCAACCAGAACACGAAAAAGAAACCAAGAAAGAGGAGTTCGTTGGTCAGCAGTAAGCGCCATCTCAGCCGAAGGTAGTGTCGCAGCGCCTTCCGCTGCACCCAGGCCACGGCCGCCGAGACGAGCACGATCGCCGCCAGCACGCAGACGATGGTCAATCGCGTGAACGGGAGAAGCTCTGCCGACGCCAGCAACCAAGACAGATACCCCAATAGCAAGAGTCCCAACGTCTTTGACAGCACGTAGCCGCGATCTCTCAGCCGGTGGAAGGCGACGAAACCGAGCGGGAAAGCTGCCAGACCCACTACCGATAGAGCGACAAGCCACATCAGGGTCGGAAGCTTGTTGGCCAGGCTGTCGCGCTGAAACAACCGTGACCAGGTGCCCCCGGCACGCTGAACCGCCCATTCGTCATCGTCCAGCATCAGGCCATTGGGGGCTCTCGTCGCCTGGCGTGGCATGACCCGCACAATGCGATCGAGGTCGTAGCCGGCAAACATCTCCTCGACCTTCTCGATCGAGAAATCGGGGCGCTTCCTGAAGATGGTGACCTTCGGGTGATCGTAGACCGTGAACGACTCGTCCGCGTCATCATCGGCGATCTCGACACCAAAGAGCCTCGGTCTGGACGTGAAGGTGATCAAATGGTCGTAGCCGAGCTCGCCTGAGAAGAGCGCCTCATAGTAGCGGGTGGTGAGCGGAAAACGCGTGGGCAGTCGAGGGATCGACCCGTAGAGCCGGTTGCTCGACAGCACGATGTATTCGATCTCGGCCAGCCATGAGAGAAGCCTCTCTCGCTTCTCAGGAGTATCCTCCCAGTAGGGCTCCATTTGCACGACTCGGTATTCGTTGCCGCCTATATGCCCATCGATGTTCAATGGCAGCGCATCGTCCCACATCTCAAAAGAGGTTGTCGATCCCCGAGGTATATTCTGATACATCCAGCGCGAAGCGGCGACGCGGGTCACGGGGCGGGTATAGATGCTGGTGAACGCCAGGGCCCAGGCCGCCGTGCCCAACACGACCATGGCGATCACCACGGTTGCTGCCGGACGCATCCAACGCCGCCATCGCTCAAATGTACGGTTTCGCCCCAGGCGCGCGGCCCAGTCCCACAGCCAAACGAGACCATAACCAGCGATGACGGCCATGGTCGGATAGATGGGCAACAGATAACGCATGTACTTCACATGCTGGACGCTCTGATAGCCAAAGGTTAAGGTCATCCAGGTCCAAATCAGGAGATGTTGCCACCTGCTCTTCTTCAGCAGTTCATACCCAATCAGGCCCCAGCTCGCCAGCACCGCCAGGCCCAGGGGAAGGCCCAGCCCCCAGAGAACCATGTTCTTCAGCGCGTACCACACCGGTGCGCGTCTCGTCCACTGGTGATTGGGCGGGTATTCGATCTCGCCGCTCGTCAGCTTGCGGATATAGTCCATATCCGCCTTCCACTGATCGTTCAATTTGAGCCCAAAGAAGCTCGGACCGGTGAAAGCCTGCGGTTGCGCTACGCGAAAGACCACGAAAGCCACGAGCAGCACCAGGAGAATCGACCCAGCAGCGCGAAAGGCTTGTAGCAGCAGGCGATCGGTGCCACTCAAAGGGGGACAAGCCCGATCTGACTCGAGCCTGAAGGACACCCGCACCCCACCCCACCTGCCATGAAAATCAACGCCCACACGAGAACCTTGGAGGCGGCCTCGTTTCCAGCGAGCGGCGGCACGTAGCGTGAAGGCCAGACCGATGACCAGAATGAAGGTCAGCACGCTGATCTTGGCGGCGACCGCAAGGCCAAAGGCAGCCCCCAGCATAAGGACGCTGCCGAATCCCTCGCCCTGAGCGACGCGCACCGCGCTGTACAACGCCAAGGTCACGAATAGCGTAGTGCAGGTGTCAACGGTAAAGTAATGCGACTGCTGGATATCAGCCACGCTAAGGGATAGGAGCAATGCTCCAACCAGGCCCACTCGGGTATCGTAGAGACGTCTGCCGATCAGGAAGACCAGTACAACGCAGAGCATGTCCATAATTGCGGACAGAGCTCGCCCCACAAGGTACACCCCGTCATAACCGGTCTTGCCCACAACCTGGCCCACGAACTTGGTCACAACCACCGGAAAGAGGCCATAGACGTAGAAAGGACGCCCGTGATTGTAGGGGTTCAGCGGATTGACTGCCGTGTTGAGGTACTCCCCGAACGACTTGGGCCAGGTCAAGCTATTCTCGATCATGGTCAGGAACCGTTCGTCGGGGTGGAGGTGCTGGTGTTCATCCCAGTCCAGTCCGGTGAAGCGGAGAGCGCCTGCCAACAACAGGATGGCGACCATCGCCAGCGCCGCGAAGCCAGGACTGCTGATCCCCTCGCGCAAAGAGTCCCTGCCCTGCCGCAAGAGCTCCCACACCTTCCCCCAGGTCACTTGGGAGGCATCTTGCTTGTCCCACTCACTGCGCCCCGACCGCATCTCTTCCGCCATGCGCACTATCTTTCTCCGTAGAAGGTGGTGAAGGCTACATCACCGTCGTTGCCCAGATGGTTGAGGGCCACTCCCGTCGGAAACGTCTGCCGCAGCGTAGGCAGGGCAGCCTCATCGTCGGGGTGGAGGATCACCATGAACTTGCCGAGCCTCCCATCAAGCGGAGGCTTGTCTGCATCCCGGATGGAGGCGCTCGACTCGGTTTCCCCGGAACGGCAAACAGCTATGAGCCACGGTGAACTACTGGTCATCGGCCTCATAGGCAAAGAATAGAATCTGCCCCTTCTGGTTGTAGAACTCGCGAAAGCGGCCACTGGCATGAAACCTGAGCACGACGTCGAACTCCAAACGACGCTCAGGCAGAAACACAAACACTGCCCTTCGCTCAGGATTCACGAAATCCACATTGTCGGTGATCGGCTCCAGCACATCAGTGCCCGTGACCCCTCGCGCGATGAAGGGCATGGAGGGTATCCCACGGTAGTAGATGCGCGGCGGACCAAAGAAATAGCACTGGTAGGCCGGCCCCAAAGCGCGCAGGTACTTGCCCACGGTATCCGCAACCTCCGTGTTGTGGTTCCCATACTCATGCGAAGGCGTGTACTTGGCAAAGTAAAAGTGAGCACTCTGATAGCTCGCGATCAATACCAGTACCACAGAGATCGCTACGGCGAGCCTGCGGCCCCCGTTGAGTGCCGAGCACGCGTATGACGAGATCCTGGCCATGCCCAGCGCCACGCAGATCACCACCGGCGGGATGGCCAGTACCAGGCGCGGACTGGCAGGCGGATTCTCTAGCAGCATTCCCCCAAAGATGATGACGAAGAAGAACCACGCGACGAGCAAGAAGTACTCCGGCTGCCGCCATCGTCGCACAGCATAGGTGAGGCCAAAGACAAAGAACACCGATGTGAAGAAGCGAAGCAGGGGAATCCCCGGATGATAGTGAAAGCTCGTGTCCGGGTAGGCGTTGAAGCCAAGGACAGCCTTGAGGAACTGGCCAAACACGATGCTGAGGGTGCTCTTTCCGGTTCTCTGCACCTCCCGCTCGACCCATCCTGAAGGGAATATGCCCAGCCAGGTCCAGCGGGCCACCATGTCCTGAGGGTGGCGCACAAAGAAGACCAGCAGAGGCAAAGCGACAATGAAGGCGAGCAGAGCGAACACCACCAGGCGGGGCAGATTGTCTGGCAGCAGATCTCGCTGCTGCAATGCCCTATACACCAGATACGCAAGCAGAATGATGGGAACCAGCCGAGCACCCAGGTAAAAATAGGCACCCAAGCCCATGAGCACGCCCGCTGCTACAAAGAAACCAACACGCCTGTCCTCCAATCCCCGGTCCACGAGATAGAACACTCCCAGGGCGAAGAAAGGGTCCCAGGTGTTGTTGAGAGCCACCCGACCAAAGTGAATGGCATAGTGGTAGGCGCAGAAAAAGACCGTCGCCAGGATGGCCACCCATCGGCCGTAGTTGCGCCGGGCAAAGAGATAGAGCAATACGACCGTGGCAGAGGATATCAGGGCGGAGGGAAGGCGCAGGGCCACGGTGGTCACGCCAAAGAGGCGCAAGAAGGCCGCCTGAAGGAAGAAGAAAAGGGTCGGATGGGAAAGCCATCCAGTCACGAAGGGATTGGTTCGGCGTCCCTCGACGACCTCGATAGCCTCCATTCCCATTGCAGCCTCGTCGTCGGAGAGCACGTAGGGAATGCTGCCCAGACTGACTCCACGAAGAAGGAATGCGCCGATCACCAGCAGGGCCACAAGAGCAACCTCGGGGTTGGGGCGGAGCAAAGCCCTCACCGTCCGCCCCAATCGAGCAGGAATCGCGCTCCAGTTGACGAAAGCCCCAGCAGCCAGCACTATCCCTGCGCCCCACAAAGCCACCAAGTCCCAAAGAGGCTCGTGGGCGGGTCGCGAGCCTGCCGCAACCGCCACATGGGCCACGAGACCGACACCCACCAAGAGCACCACCAGCCGCGTCGCGCTGGCTTGTAGCAGTTGCCACATGCCAGCCCACACACTGGGTCTCTGCATGCTCTCCTCGTGCCCTGGCCGACCCTCGCAACGCTTCACCACCAGGCCGAAGAGGACCATCGCCACCACGTAGATGAGGATGCCATCCCACACGAATGCGCGTTTGCGCGCCAGATAGTACTGGGCCAGAATCGCCAGAAGAATGGAGAGCAATAGCAGCGCCAAGACCGAACCCCTGCGTCTGGATTCCATCTGTCAGTTCTTCCGCGCCTTGACGCTGATGTTCACCAAGGTCCTTTTGGTCGCCATACGAAATGAATCCACATTCAAGTGATCGATCCCGCTAAAGAGCGCCAACATCCAGTTGATGGGGTTCAGGAGACTGCCGGGCCAGGTCTTTGCGATAGCGAGAGGTCAACACCGTCACCTGGTGGCCCCTGGCGACCAAGCCCTCGGCCAGTCGTTGCGCATAGGCGGTCAAACCAGTCCAGTGGGGATAGTAGTAGGTTATGGCTGTGAGGATCTTCATTGAGGACGGGTCTCCAAACGCGATCAGGATTCTGCGAGGCCGGCTTCCTGGCCAGGGTCTCCATCTGTGACCTGCACTCGAACGTCGGCAAAGGTCAAGCTCTCACTGCGCAAGCCCCAAAGGCCGAGAACAATGAGAGCAACGTTGGTGAGCGCATGCAGGCCAAAGGCGTAGCCAAAGGCCTGGTTTTGCTCCACGCCATATACACTCAGCGCCAGAACCACAGCAGCCTCCCACACCCCCACCCCGCCAGGCGAGGAAGGCACAACCATGCTGAGGCCCGTCGCGCAGAGCACAGCCGCCACCGCGCTAAGGGGGAGATAGGTCATCCCAAAGACAGCGAAAACCAAATAGTTGGAAAGCGCATATCCGAACCAGATCACCAGCGACCAGAACACGATTTCGGGCAACAGCTTGCCCACCGTCAGGACCCGCAGGCCCCCTAGCAAGCCCCGCAGAGCCCGTTTGACTCTGGGGTGGCCAACCCGGGGAACACGCCCCAGGAAGCGCCAGACCCAGTCTAGTCCCTGGTCGCCAGCCCTGACCAGCACGACAAGTGCCAAGACCCCGAAAGCCGCCATCACACTGAGAGCACGTCCGGCGTTGGCCAGGATGGGCGGCATGTCCACGAACGGCATCAGCCCCAGAACGACAGCCAGCAGGACAAGCACGTCCAGCAAGCGCTCGATGAGTACAGACGAGAGCCCCTGGGCCATCCCTCCCGGGATCAGTCGTCCCACCAGATAGCCACGCACCAGATCGCCTGGCCTGAGAGGGAGACTGTTGTTGAACAGGTAGCCTATGTTCACCATGGAAAAGAGCCTGCCAAGCGGCAGGTCCTGGCGAGGGTAGATCAGCAGGCGCCACCGGTATGCCCGGGCCCAACTGGCGAAAAGGACCAATAGCAGCGCCGGCACAACGTACACATAGCTGGCCTGGCGGTAGTCCGTCCACACCTCCGCCCAGTTGATGCGGCGCACGGCAAGCCACAGCGCAACCAGGCTGACAACGATTCCGATAGTAAGGCGCAGTCGCCTCTTCATGGACCTCCTTACAGCGTGCCCGGCCACCCTCAAGAGACGAAGAACGCGCGGATTATAGCATCAAAGACCCAACCGGGCAAGGAGCGACAGCCAGCAGGAGTGATGGGCGGGATTAGTGCCGAGCTAGGACTGAGGAAGTGCCTGCGCCGCCTCGCCAAACAACTCGATCAAAGCTGCCCGTGAGATCTGGCGTGTCTTCTCAAAGACGAGGGGCTTCGGATGGTCATACACAGTGAAACTCTCGTCGGCGCGACCGAGGTTGATGCTGCGACGGGCTGCTTCCCCCTCCATCAGCAACCGGGGCTGGGGCAGGTCGGGGTCGGAGAAGGTGTCATTCACCAGGTCGATACCAAATACTCGCGGATAGACAGCCTTGTAGTAGACAAGCTCAAAACCAAGGCGTTCACCCAAGAGCAACTCATAGTAGCGGCTGCTAAGCGGATACCTATCGGGCAAACGGGGAATCGTGTTGTAGAGACGGTTCGACGAGAGCACGATATAGTCGCTACTCTCGATGGCATCCAGGAGCGTCTCCAGCTTGTGCACGGTGTCGGGATCGTAGAGCGCGAGCTCCCTCACAGAGTGTCTCCGATAGCAGCGCAGCTCCCCTGTTCCCTGGAGCAAGGGCAGGGGGTCGTCCCAGTGCTCCACGGCTATACGGCTTGGCCTGGCCAAGTTCTCGCAAAGCCAGGCCGTAGCCTGGATCCAGGGATGCTCTTGCACGTAGACGTTCATGTAGGACACGGCATACAGGCCCGTCGCCAACAGCACGAGCAGCAAGCTCGCCACGCCCACCGCCCGTTGGATGTTGCGCAGCTTGCCCCTTCCGTTTACCAGGCTACTCAGCGCCCACGCAGCCCACAGGCAGAGAAAAGGGATGACCGGCAGCATGTAGCGCAAGAACTTGGCTCGGAACGATCCGGTGACGCCAAAGTAGACCATCACCCAGGAAAGGGGAAGCCAAAGGCCTCCAGCTTGACGCCACTGAGCCTGAGCGGTCTTGCGCACCGCCTGTACGAGAGCTGGCACTACGGCACCGAAACCAGCTACACCCAGCGGCACACCCATCGACCAGACCATTGCCTGCCAGATCGGGTAGATGTAGGGGGTGGTGCCGATGAACTGCCGCGTGTAGGGAATGTCCGCCAACCCACGGGCCATGTAGCTTTCTTGAATCACGTCAACGACGAAGCGAGCAGGATCGATGAGGGCGTAGGGCTCAAAGAAAAAGAAGGTCACCAGAGCTATCAGGTTGGTCAAGGCCCAGCCCAGAAAGGCCCGACCCCACGTGGTGAGCCCCTTTCGCTTGCTCTCCTGGCGCAAGGCCAGGGTCGCGAACAACCAGGCCAGGGTCGCGCTCATCAACAGAGGCGCAGCACTCACCTTGGTGGCCAGGGCCATACCACAGGATGCGCCCAGAAGCAGACCTGTGCCGATCCGCCCGTGCCGCACCAGGTCCACTCCAAGCGAGACGGCGAGGACCACGAAAAAGGTCAGCAACGTGTCTACGGCATAAAAGTGTGCCACCTGAATGTGTAGCACCGTGAGCGCCACGAGAGTCGCCGCCAGAAGTCCCGTGACCCTGCTATAGAGCTTGCGCCCCAGATGGTAGACGAGCAAGACGGTGCCAGCGTCGAACAAGGCTGAGAGGACACGTCCCACAAGATAGCTGGACTCGAGAGTGGCTGCTTCGGGCCAATAGCGACCAGCAAGACTGGCACAAACGCGTAGGAGATAGATGGGGAGAGAGCCATAGGCAAAGAACCTGGGGTTCCATGGACTCTCTGGGGTCAGCAGTGCTGACCAATCCGGGGGCCACGAGAAAGACAGCCTGTCTACGACCATGAGGATCTGACGTTCGTCGGGGTGAAAGAGATAGCCCCTATCCCACGACAGCCCGTAGAGCCGCAGCACGAGCGCCAGGGCAAGGATCAACCCCAGGCAGATCCAAGTTGCAACCTTGCTACGCGGAACATCGGTCATCTGCTAGAATCACAATCCGCGAAGAGGCGAGCAGGCAGGGGCCCGCTCGCCGGCACGCGGCCAACCGAAGCCCTGGGCCGCAAGCACTCGTACCCCGTGGTACAGGGGCACTCGTACCCCATAGTACAGGGGCACTCGACAGTAACGCCGAGAGAAGAAAACCGGAACCTATAGGCTGCTGGCCCGCAAGCATTCCAGGGCCATCTCAGGTGTCGCGCCGCGTTCAGTCGTGCGCAGATAGAGATACCGATATACGTCGCGAGCCATGGCCGCCACAGGAACCGCCAGTAACATGCCCCACAGCCCAGCCACCTCGCTGGCCACGACCACGATGACCATGACCACAGCGGGATGGAAGCGAACGGCGCTGCCCGAAATGTGCGGCACGAGAAAAGTGTTCTCGATTTGCTGAATGGCGGCGAAAGCGAGGGCCACCCACAAAGCCAACAGGGGCCGCTTGGCAAGGGCCAGGAGCACTGGGGGAATAGCCCCAATATACGGCCCCAGGATAGGAATGAGCTCGAAAACGCCGGCAAGAGTTCCGAGCAGAAGGGCCAGGTCCACACCCAGCAGGAGCAAGGCGACGGTGGACATCACCCCCACCAGCAGGCAGAGCATGAATTGGCCTCGCACATACGCGCTGAGGAGGCCATCCATAATGATCCCGATGCAGCGCACATCTTCTCGTGCCTGCTCTGGAATGAGATTATAGAACGCCCTGCGCGCTTTGGCTTCGCTATTCAACACATAAAACAGCCAAAAGGGGATGATAACTATACCCAGGACAAAGCTAACCGTCTGGGAGACCGTCCTCACCGTTGCCAGCAGGCCCCTCTGCGCGGCGTCGAGCAGGGTGCCAGCAGCCTTCTGGATGTTGACATTGACGGTATCCCGAATCTCGGGCGGTATCTTCTCCAAGAGGTCTGGCAAGTCATAGGCAAACAGACCTTGCACTCTCTCCAGGTAGCCCGGCGCAGCGTCGATAAACACCTTGGCCTGTTCACTCACCTCGGGCACAAAGTAGGACAGAACGCCGGCAACAAGCCCCAATCCGACAACATAGACGATGATAATGGCGATTGGCCGCGACCAGCCTCTTCGTCGCATGAACCGGGGAGCATGTCGATCGATAAAGTTCACTATTGGCAGCAACAGGTAGGCCAGTATCAGGCCAAGGAAAAAGGGGATGAGAGCGGTCCACGCTGCAACAACGATGGCTACAGCGACGATAACCAACACACCAATCAAGATCGCCCTGTAGCGTTGGGCTGGTGTGCCTAACCAAGAAGCCATACTGGACACCCTCCCCAGCAAGCTGCATGGTGCGCTGTGGCCATCCGACGCGCCTATTTCTGCGCTGCCACAACGTCGTCGATCGCTAGGTCCAACGGGATAGCAGGTGTCTGGGGATCACTGCCCAGCCAGGCCAGGAACTCTACATTGCCCTTGGACCCTTTGATCGGAGAACGGATGAGGCCAAACAGCAGCCAGCCGTTCTCTATTGCCCATTCTAGAACACCGCGCAGAGCCGACCGATGCGCACGTCCGTCCCGCACGATGCCTCCCTTGCCCACCTGCGAGCGGTCGGCCTCGAACTGGGGCTTGACCAGAGCGATCACCTGCCCCCTCGGTGAGAGCCACCGACGGACCTGAGGAAGAATCAATCGCAGCGAGATGAAAGAGACGTCGATGGTCACCAGATCCACTGATTCAGCAAGACTCTGCAGATAACGCGCATTGGTGCGCTCCATCACCACCACGCGGGGGTCCTGGCGCAGTTTCCATGCAAGCTGTCCATAGCCCACGTCAATCGCGTAGATTCGTGCCACCCCGTGCTGCAAGAGACAGTCGGTGAAGCCACCAGTCGATGCGCCCACATCCGCAGCGACCCACCCCCGAGGGCAGATGTTAAAGACGCGCAGAGCCTCTTCCAGCTTTCGTCCGCCACGGCTGACGTATGGTAGTCCGGCACGAACCTGAATCTTGACCTGCTCGCCAACCTGGGCGCCGGCCTTGTGGGCCACTTTGCCATCGACCAAGACCCGGCCAGCAAGGATGAGACGCCCGGCCCTCTCTATACTGCTCGCCAGTCCGCGCTGATGGACCACTACATCCAGCCTTGTGCGCCTCATATGAATAGCATAGCCACGCCTGAAACCCGTGTCAAGATGGGGTGTGGAAAAGCTTCTCGTAGGGGCGCATGACCATGCGCCCTACATCCGAAGAAATCTTCAACACCCTGCGCCCAACGCGCTTTGACCACACAGTGCTCTTGGGGTATCATTCTGCCAATTGTGTCTGCGGAGGTGACTTGTGTTCAAGTTTCTGCTCAAGGCGATGAGGCCCAAGCAGTGGGCCAAGAACGTGTTCGTCTTTGCTGGCCTGTTCTTCGATGCCAAAGCCTTTCAATTGCAGCCTCTCCTGAAGAGCTCCATCGCGTTTGCGACCTTTTGCCTGGTATCCAGTGCCATCTATCTGATAAACGACCTGGTTGACGTCGAAAAGGACCGCCTCCACCCGGTGAAGAAGCTTCGTCCAATAGCATCAGGAACGCTCCCACCTTTGACCGCCCAGGTCGCCGCAGGAGTCATACTGGCGGTCACTATCCCAGCAGCATTCTTGCTCGATGCCACCTTCGGCCTTGCCGCCATCGTCTACGCCGCACTGATGATAGTCTACAGTTTTGTCCTCAAAAAGATCGTCATTATCGACGTCATGACCGTCGCGGCAGGTTTCGTTCTAAGGGTGTTCGCCGGATCGGCGGTTGTGCAAGTGGCCAGGTTCTCTCCCTGGCTCTATGTGTGCACCACCTTGCTCGCCCTGTTCATCGCCATCAACCGACGACGCAACGAGCTTGTTGTGCTTGCCGACTGCGCCAACAGCCATCGTGCCAGCCTGGAGGAGTACAATCTGCCCCTTCTGGATGACATGAACTCTCTGGTCACATCGGCAACCCTCGTCTCATATTCGTTCTACACCTTCTCGGCACCCAACACGCCCGGCAACCACGCCATGATGCTCACCATTCCCTTTGTGGTCTATGGCATCTTCCGCTATCTCTACCTCCTGCGGGTCAAGAATCTGGGCGGGGCTCCCGAGGAAATCCTCCTGGGAGACCGTCCGTTCCTGATCAGCCTCTTGCTTTGGGCGCTCACGGCCACGATAGTCATCTACTCGCCCCTCATGCCGGACTAGCAATCGACCGGCGGGCGAACCTCTTCTCCGCAAGGGCCGCCGGCGCCTGTATCCCGTCTCTCTTTCGCTGCAAGAAAAAAGGGCGAGTGGCCCGTGCCCTCGCCCTGCGTGACCGCCAACGGTCCCTCTACCTCTTGGTGTACTGGGGAGCCTTGCGTGCCCTCTTGAGGCCCGGCTTCTTTCGCTCTTTCGCGCGAGGATCGCGGGTGAGGAAGCCGCCGCCACGGAGCACGGGGCGCAACTCTGGGTCTGTCGCCAGCAACGCCCTGGCAATGCCATGTCGGATGGCCCCAGCCTGCCCAGAAATGCCGCCACCCCTGACCAAGACCGAGAGCGTGAACTTGCCTTCGCTCTCGGTCGCCTTGAGGGGATCGAGTGCATGGGCTATGTCCTCCCTACGTCCAAAGTACTCTTCCATCGACTTGCCATTCACCACAAAGGCGCCATCACCCGGGTATAGTCGCACCCTGGCTACAGCGGTCTTGCGTCGTCCCGTGCCATAGTAGTAGCGCGATGCCACCTGCCATTCCTCCTTGCCTGTCTACGTTCGACTACAGTGCCAAAGGCTCGGGCTTTTGCGCTGCGTGCGGATGAGAGTCGCCCGCATAGACCTTGAGCTTCTTGATCATCGATCTGCCCAGTCGATTCTTGGGCAGCATTCCCCTGACGGCGAGCCAAATGACCCGTGTGGGATGCTTGGCCAGCATGTCTCGCAGACTGGTCTTTTTCAGGCCGCCCGGGTATAGGGAGTGGCGGTAGTAGAACTTGTTCTCCAGCTTGCGTCCCGTAACGGTGATCTTGTCAGCGTTTATCAAGATGACATAGTCGCCCACATCCATGCTGGGCGTGTAGACTGGCTTGTGCTTGCCCCGCAGGATGGTCGCGACCTCGCTGGCCAAGCGACCCAGGTTCTTCCCAGCCGCATCGACCACAAACCACTGCCGTTCGATCTCGGACGCCTTCACGCTATACGTCTTCACCTAGGCGAACCCTCCGTCTCCGAGCAGCCTCTCTTCATCAGTGTCCACGTGTCGTCGGTCACGACCTGTGCCATACGGACGGTCTAGCCGTTCATCGCCATCATACCGCACACGCCAGAGACACAACCCACTCCCCGGCACCGGAGGGCCAGCCCGCCGAATCTCTCGCGACTCGAGGATCTCTGAGAAAGCAGCGGGAGTCAGCGATCCGCCGCCCACCAGAAGCAGAGTACCCACGATCCGCCTCACCATCCTGCGCAGAAAGGCATTTGCCTCGATCTCGAACCGCAGCAGCTTGCGGCAATCAGGGGCGAAGCAGTTGCCCCAGACAGGAACCCCGGCGCGCCAACCAACACGGTACACGATCCGAACCGTGCTGTCGCCCACCGGCGGATGCCCGAAAGCAACGAAATCGTGCTCTCCCTCGAGCTCGCTGGCGGCCTCGGTCATCGCATTCAGGTCCAACGGCCGCTCGACGTGATGAGTGAACCGGCTCAAAAGGGGCGCGCGGACGGGGCCGTTGTATATCGTGTAGACGTAGGCACGGCTCAACGCGCTGAAACGGGCATGGAAACGGTCATCTGCGACCGCCACGTTGCCCAGAGAAATGTCACCAGGCAACACAGCATTCATGGCTCGCTGCAAATCTTGATCCCCATGAGACCAGTTGGCGCGAAAGCTGATCACCTGGCCAAGCGCATGAACCCCGGCATCCGTGCGCCCTGCCCCAGCTACCCGCACGAACTGTTGGGTGACCCGCTGCAGGGCACGCTCAAGCTCCCCCTGAATCGTCCGCTTGTCAGGCTGAATCTGGAACCCACTATAGTCTGTGCCATCGTACTGGACGGTAGCTCGGTAGTTGCTTGCTACCACCGCATTCTGCGCTCTTTGGATATCACTATGATGCTCAAAACGTGGTCACCTACTCAACCAGCTCCAACACCACCATCTCGGCCCCGTCACCAAGTCGCCTTCCGAGTCTCACGATCCGCGTGTATCCACCCGGACGCTCGGCAAACCGAGGGGCGATCTCGTCGAACAGCTTCTTCACCACGGCCCGGTCTCTCAGGACGGCAGCCACCTGACGGCGCTCATGTACGCCGCCCTTGGCCTTGCCCCGCTTCGCAGTAGTGATCAAGCGCTCGGCCTGTGAGCGCATCCCCAAAGCCTTGGCCTTGGTGGTCTTGATCCGCTCGTGGCGGAACAACTCTGTCATCAGGTTCCTAAAGAGTGCCGTCCGGTGGGCCACGCTACGGTTCAGGTGCCGTCCAGCCACTCGGTGTCTCATTGCAGGCTACCTCGCTCCGAGTATTGTACTTCCCATGCCAATGACTTGCGCATCAGACTGTCAATCGTCGTACAGTACGGGATCATCTCCTGCCATCCAGTCCCCGTGCCTCGGCCCTAGTCGAGGTAGCCCTCGGCCAGGAACCCTTTCGCCTCCATCTTGCCAACCAGTTCGGCCAGGGATTTCTGCCCAAAATTCCGGATGGCAAGGATGTCCTGCGGGCCGCGCTCCAGGCGCTCAAGGATCTCGCCAACCTTCGCGATCCCCGCTCGCTTGAGACAGTTATAGGCGCGCATGGTCAGGTCTAACTCCTCGATAGGCACGTCGTTGAACCGGGCAGCCGGCTCCAGGAGCTCCTCTTCCCCTTCCAATGCACCCTCAAGGGTTGCGGAGAGCTCAGCCAGAGGTGCAAAGTGCTGGAGAAGGATTCGTGCCGCCTCACTAAGAGCTTCGCCAGGCAGTGTGGCGCCATTGGTCCAGATCTCGAGATTGAGGAGGTCATAGTCGGTGATCTGTTCAATGCGGGTCGGCTCCACGAAGGTATTCACCTTGATAACCGGACTGAAAATGGCGTCCATCGGGATCTCCCCGATCGGCAGGCCCTTGCGCTCCTCGGCTGGCGAGTAGCCAACACCGCTCTCGGCCGTCATGGTCAGCTCCAGCTCCGACCCCGACCCATCCAATGTCACCAAGTGCAACTCGGGATTGACGATCTCAAGATCCGAAGGACACTCGATGTCCCCGGCAGTGATGGCCGTCTTTCCCTTGGCCAAAACCCACAGTCGCCACGGTCCCTCAGAGTGGGGAGCCAGGCAGACCTTCTTGAGATTGAGGATCATCATGACCATATCCTCTTTGGCACCAGGGACCTGGGTAAACTCGTGGGGGACTCCGGTCACCTTAACCGACGTTATTGCAGCGCCAGACAACGATGATATCAGAACGCGTCGCAAGGCATTTCCTATGGTCACGCCGTAGCCACGCTCCATGGGACCAATCGCATAGTGTCCATAGCTCTGCGTGATCGCCCTACATTCTATCCTAGGCAATACCCGGTTGAGCAAGGGTTACCCTCCTTACCTCAAACTATAAACGGACTGATCCAGCTCAGGTCTGGTTCGCGCACTCTCTCTTTCGCCACCAGGCGGCAGCCTACCTGGAGTAGTACGCCACGATGAGCTGCTCGTCCGCGGGCACATCGATCTGTTCGCGCTTGGGAAGGGAAACCACTGTGCCACTCATCTCTGATGCATTCAGGCTCAGCCACTCAGGCACTGATCGATGCTCGAGGATCTCGGCCAGGCCTAGAAAGTGCCCATTGTCCCTGCTGGACCCGCGTACTTGCACCTCGTCTCCGGCTTTCACCAGCGCAGATGGTATGTTCAACTTGCGCCCATTCACCTCGAAATGGCCGTGAGAAACCAACTGACGCGCCTGTGCCCGCGAATCACCAAGCCCCAAACGGTAGACCACGTTATCCAGACGCCGCTCAAGAATACACAGCAACTCAGCACCGGTCTGCCCACGTGTCCGTCGTGCCATCTTGAAATACCGGCGAAACTGCCGCTCAAGAACGCCATAGATCCGGCGCACGCGCTGCTTCGCGCGAAGCTGCCTTCCGTAGTCTGACACGCGCCGGCGATACTGAGCCTGCCTGCCATGCATGCCGGGAGCATATGAGCGCCGCTCCAAGGCACACTTGGGTGACGAGCAACGCTCTCCCTTGAGAAACAGCTTCATTCCCTCGCGCCGACACAGTTTGCAGACCGATCCTGTGTATCTTGCCATCTAACCTCCCGCTTCGCGGTCACCCCAGAGTCACGCTGAAACCAAGTCCAACGGCCGCCGCAACGTTCGCACCCGCCTCCCCCACCGTCTGGCGCAATGGATCCCTCCCAGAGCACGGGCGCGAACTCTCGCGCCCGTTATGCGGCTCAACCACTCACGCCTCCAGCCTCCCTCCGCGCCATCACCGCGCCAGCGGACCCGAGACTCAAAGCTGAACGGGGCCGGTCTAGATGCGACGCTTCTTGGGCGGACGACAGCCATTGTGGGGAATCGGTGTGACGTCGGTGATCGATCGCACCCGAAGGCCCGTGGCCTGTATGGTGCGGATGGCAGCGTCACGCCCTGGGCCAGGCCCCTTTATGAATACGTCAACCTCACGCATGCCCATGTCCATTGCGGCCCGGGTGGCTCCCTCAGTGGCGATCTGGGCAGCGTAGGGCGTGCTCTTGCGCGACCCTCGAAAGTTCTGGCCCGCGCTGCGCCAACAGATCACGTCTCCCGATTGATCGGTGAAGGTGATGATCGTGTTGTTGAAGGTGGACTTTACGTAGACACGACCAAAGGGCACGTGCCGTCTCTCGCGCCTCCCGCCTCTTCTTCGCCCCATCCTTACCTCCGTCTACCTATCACGTCTTGGCCCGTGCCCGCTTCCTGCCCGCCACGGTCCTGCGAGTCCCGCGCCGCGTACGCGCATTGGTCTTTGTCCTCTGGCCGCGCACAGGCAGGTTGCGCCGGTGCCGTAGGCCCCGATAGCTACCGATCTCTATCAGACGCCTGATGTTCATGGCCACTTCGCGGCGAAGCTCGCCCTCAACCATGTATTGACGGTCGATCACCTCCCGCAGGCGAACCACTTCCATCTCGGCCAAGTCTCGGCAGCGAGTGTCTGCATCGACGCCCGTTTGGGCCAGGATGTCCCTGCTGCTTGTAGGACCGATCCCGTAGATGTATGTGAGACCGATTTCCACCCGCTTTGAGTTGGGCAGATCGACACCCGCGATACGAGCCATTGCTTTCCCTCCTGCTCACCTCTTGCTCTGACATCGCCCAGCGACGAACTGCGGCCAGGGCCCACCAAGCGAGACCACTACCCTTGACGTTGCTTGTGTCGAGGATTCTCGCAGATCACGCGGACCACGCCGCGCCGCCGGATGATTTTGCACTTGTCGCACCGCTTCTTCACCGAAGGACGAACTCGCATCGACTCCTACCTCCAAGAGAACCATCTCTCAACAATCGAAACCTGTCCACTGCGTGCCGCGCCCTGCCGTGCCGGATCAATGGGCGTCCTGTTCCTGGACAGCCTGAATCGCCTCTCGCAGATCACGCTGCACGGCCATCACATCTTGCTCGCCCTCCAGATCCACCAAAACCCCTTTCTGCCGATAGTACTCGATCAGGGGAGTGGTCTGAGCCAGGTACACCCTTATGCGCTGCTTCACGATGGCAGATGCGTCATCATCACGCTGATATAGTGGTGCCGCGCAAGCATCACAGATGCCCTCGACCTTCTCGCGGTTATACTCCTCGTGATATACCGCGCCACAGTTAGGACAACTCCAACGTCCGGCAAGTCTCCTCACCAGCGACTCTGGCGACACCCTCACATAGACTGCAATGTCTACCCGCCGGCCCAACTTTTCCAGCATGGCGTCCAGGGCTTCGGCCTGGGCAACACTGCGCGGGAATCCGTCAAGAACGATTCCCTCCGCGCAGTCTGGCTGAAGCAGCCGGTAGGCCACCATTCCTACCGTAATCTCATCGGGAACCAGTTCGCCGCGACTGATGTAGGCCCTGGCCCGCAAGCCCAGTGCGGTGCCTGCCTCCATGGCCCCCCTGAACAGGTCTCCCGTAGACACTCGAGGCAATGGAAGCCACCTGACCAGCAACTCGCCCTGAGTCCCCTTGCCCGCCCCCGGTGCTCCAAGCAATACGA
>SDBU01002700.1_pt1 | contig 23272 bp, 30 predicted proteins | sample 2277071 | NCBI WGS metagenome assembly SDBU01 (sample SAMN10397929, study PRJNA504765) | marine sediment metagenome | isolation source: marine sediment core GS08_GC12, 126 cmbsf | place: Arctic Ocean: Gakkel Ridge, Loki's castle | collected 2008 | reverse complement strand
GGCAACAGTCGGCCTTGCATAGAAGGCAGAGACCATCCTGAACATCAGGTCGGCACCGGTAGCACCACTTGCGGTTAGTTCTGAAATGTCGATGTTGGCAATCCGCACATTGTACCGGTAATCCGGTACGGACAGGCCCAAATCCCATTTGTAATGGGTCACAAGAGCCTGATACTTGTTGCTTGACGCATCATCCCAAGGTATTTCACCAAGGTCTGTCGCCTGTAAACCCATCGGGGTGCCTTTGGGGTGAATAAGGGTAGTGGTTTTAGCACCCCATGTAATCAGCCACATTGAGGCATTGTCACTACCGGAGCCGCCAGCATTTATCACATTGCCGGCAGCGCCTACAGTGTCAGTCAGCGAGTTATACCGTGGGGCCAGTCCATGAGGTTTCTCAGGTTCGGTGCCAGAGTTGCCATAGATGATTGCATCAGTGGCATCTTCACCCAGTCCCAGTATGAAAGCTGCATCTTCAGAAGCCCTGAAGGCATTGACATTACCGTTTAGTCTCGCCAAGGCTGCATCTGCTGCCGAATAAGCCTCAAGCATGCCCGCTTGGTCGTCAACCTGCCGTGTCGTGCTTTTAGTTTCAGCTACGCCTTGATTATATTGACGCCATGTGCCGGAGGGCTGAGTCGTCCTCTGTGTGCTGCGATGTCCAGTGGGCAGGTTGCCCTCAATCATACTGGCGTCAGCCATTAACGGGTTGGTCTCAGCAAGCTGTTCGATAACCTCTGCTATGCCGCCATCAGGGAGAACCCTTTTTGCCCAATCAAGAATGGTTAGATATTTTGTTGAAAGTTCAGTCGCCATTTTTACCTCGCATTAAGTTATTTTGTTGCCGTCTTTGGAAACCTCTTATCCAGACGTTCTTGTTCAGTTATCTCTCCACCACCATGGTTTCTACCAGAGTCCAGGTCGAGTTTTTCCTTCGGTTCCCCATCCTCGCCTTCAGCTTTCTTGGCCGGCGCTTTGGCTTCAGCTTTATCAGGCCACATCGTCTCCGCTACATTTCTGATTGCCTCTTCGGTAGTAGCTTTGACATTGGCACAAAGGCTTTTCAGTTGTGCAGGTTTTCCGCCCTTCCGCTCCATCGCTATATCCCAAACTCGGACTTCATGGTCAGTAGCTTCAGTAGCTTCAACCCGTACCTTCTTTGAATCCCAATCTGCTTTAGCCTCATCCAGATTTTTCTTGAGTTCGCGGTTGTCATCCCTTAGTTTATTCTCCCTTTTAACAAGGTCAAACTTCTTGGGGTCGCCGCTTGTAAGCTCTTCGATTTCAGCCCGAATATCTTTCAGTTCAGTCTGTATATCTTCCTGAAGGTCTTGAGCTTTCTCAAGGTTAGATTTGGCATCATCCCTCTCAGTCTCGGCGTCTTTCTTCAATCTACCGGCTTCGGATGTTGCCGCATGGATAAGTGCCTCATGTTGGCTCTGGGTCATAGTGGGTTTTTCCTCAACCTTCTCTTCATTAGACGATACCTTACTCGCTTCGTCAGGGATTCGGGTTTCACCAGATGAGGTAACTTTCGCCTGCTCTTCTGACTCTACCTCAGTGCCTTCCTCGCTTTTAGTTACGGTCTCAGTCATGATATTTAACCTCCTAGTGGTGGAAGCTTACTGTTAATATTCCAGTAAACTATGGATGTGTTCTTAATCTTCTTTCAAGGTCTGCGATAGAGATTGATAATCTTTCTCCTGTGGTAAGTGCAGCCCTTCGTCTCTTCTCAGTCACCGGTGTATAGCCGAACTTGAGAACCAGCCAATCATCCAGGTCAAGATTTTCAAACCTGAAGTCATCACGGAGCTTCCCCTGCCTGCTATCTATCTGGAGATACTGAAGATACTTGGCAAAGATAGCCCTTGATGGGACTTTGGCGATAGCCTCGAAAGGCTCATTACCAAGAAGCTCCTGATAAATGTCCGTATAGAAGTCAAAGTGCTCCAGCATATACCAGTCATCTTCGTACCACAGGTCAGTCTTATTGACTGCGAAATAATTATCAGGCTTTCCCTCACCAACGATGGTGTAGTAACCAACATAGTCCTTGATTGAACCAGCGTAGTTGGCGTTGGTCTGGATTGACCTTAATTTATCGTGAGCATTTCGTTCAAGCTCAGCCAACCCGAACTCGGTATATGTACCGTCAGCATCAAACCGCAGGGCATCACTGGCTTTCTTGCGGGTCTCGGTTAATGTCAGCCCGGGCTCGGGGAACTCAATGTAGTGTTCAGAGTCATTATCAGAGAACCCTTCAAGCTGCGTGAACTGTTCTTCAAACTGGTCAAAGATGTCGTCAAACTGGACAGCAGGCACTTCCTCTGGTCTGGGTATATCTATACCACCTACAAGGTGCATAACTGCTGCAAAGCCGGCCAGGTTATCAGGGTCTTGCCCGCCATTCTCAACCAGGAATCGTTCTTGCCTGAATCCTTTAACCTCTATTTCGTGGTAGTCAACGAAGTTCTCAATCTGTTCAAGTGGAAACCTAAACCCTATATTCTGCATAGACAGGGCTTGACGCCTTCGCCTATCCATTCGGTAGGGGTCGTTCCCTTGAAGGTACTCTTGTCGCTCTGAGGCTGTCTCAAGGGCGTTGTACTCACTATCCTCAGTGCGGTACTTAACATCTATTCGCCATCTCGGGACAAGGTAGTTATCAAGAAATGCTTTGTCCTTATCTAATGGCTGGGCTTTGCTCTTACCCCAGTGGTCCCGACTCATCAGGAAAGCATTGAGGTCTGGATTATCGTACCGGTTGAGTTTGGCTTCAGCGCTGTTGCCACTGGTATCATCCACTATCTGCATATGACCGACATAGGCGCTGACTGTCTCATCAGGTATTGGTACTTCCCTGGTACCCTTACCCATTGCCTCAACCCTGCGTTCTACATCGTGGAAGGTTTCACCGTCTACCTTCCTTGCTCTGATAGCCTCTATCTCCTCTTCATCGTCAGCCTCCTGTGCTTCTTCAAGGTCGTCATAGTTTTGCTGGTTGTCTACCCTTAACTGATAATATTCCACTTGCTTATCTGGTAGTTGGAGGGGCTGGCCGGATTGATTACGCCATACCACATAAGACTCCACACCAGCTTCATCGGCTGCTATCTGGTCTTTGACCAGCAACAGATCAGCTTCCACGCTGCCGTGAGTTCCTTCGGATACCATCTCTTCATAGGTGAAGTGGGTATCTATTGAAGTCTCGGGGGGCAGCAACAGTTCGGGAACTGCGTTATCTGGAATATCAAGCTGCTTAGCTAGGGTGTTGAAGTGGTCATATGCTTCTTTGGTCAGTACCTTGGCTTGCCCCCAGATAGCCAGTTCAGCGTTTTCCTTAGGGTGCTTCCTCAACCAGTCCTGTCTGGGGTTGACACCTATCTCGGCCTTATGCTCTTCAAGGAAATCAGCCTGCTCCTTCTTATTGGTGATTGACCAGTATTGATTGAGTAAGGCAAACTGTCTTTGGGAGAAGTTACCGCGGTGAGCGTTCTTGGTTCTCTCATCCTTGTCGAAAGCTTCAACAGCATCTTCGCCCTTGAACGTCTTGCCCTCTATTGTTATTTCGGCTTCATCACCGGCAGTGACCAGCTTTTCTCTATCCTGCCACATATCGTAGTAGTCGGTGAAAGTTGGCTCACCAATAACATTCGGGTCTTCATTTAGATTAACCAGCCTGTCACTGGGCAAGGTGTCGAGATGTTCCTTGATTAACTTGGCCTCGACAATCGCCCTGATATAATTGGGAAATCCTTTTGCTGCTGTTAGTTCAGACAAGGATTCAGTATCAAACTGTTTGGCGGTATCGCTCCAGAAGTCAGCAGTATCGTAGGGTGGTTCTGTTACTCCATAGGCTGTATTATCAACGTACTTAGGCAAACCAAGGTTAGTGAAGTTCTCTTCCCAATCCCCGGTGTATGTTTGCACCCCCTCACCATAGACCGCTGGAATAGTAACCGCTATACCAACACGCCAATCCTCCTCAGCAGCTTCCCATATATCACTGGCAGAGAAGGGCGTTATTTGCTCAACCCAGTATCTTGCATCCGCAAAATCTATGACCTGACCTAAGAAATTCCTGCCAGTCCAGAACTCCAGCAGGATACTTGCCAGTGGAGATATTGAATTTCTAACGAAGCTCTGCATAGCACTTTCAGGGTCGGCATCATACTCCGCACCGGTTACCGATGATATACCAGTCCCAGTAATGAGCCGTGCGTATAGAACAACAAACTGCCTGTAGCCAGCCCAAGGGTCAATTCTCGTATTGCCAATCCTGGCACTCATAAACTCGGCATTTCGCGGGTCTGTTTCTACTTCCCATATATCCAGCCAGTCCCCAAGAAACATTATGCCACTGATGTAACCAATCCAAGCAATAAAGTCTTTCCATGCCTCTTTCATTACTCTAGGGTTAAAGCCCACTTTGCCATTACGAACAGTAATCCCAAGCAGGTGCTTGGGTAAAAGGAGTCTGCCAATCTTAGACCTGGCTGCAAAGAAAAAGGCGTTCATAGCAGGAGCTAACCCTGAGAACCTACGGAGGTTAGCCCTCTGAATCAAATCCCCAAGCATAGACTGTTCATCAGTCATCTCCTGGATTATATCAAAGGCTTCGCCTTCCTTGAGCACTACATCACCCGATGCTATCTTCTCCGAGTACCTTCTGGCAAAAGCTAACTTCTGCTTCCAAACTCCCCATACTGCCTTATTAGTTCCAGCGGAAAAGCCTCGTTCAGAATATTTAACATGAGGTAGCCAAGCTGTGAATTTAGGTATTGCCCTTTCAACATCCTGTCTGGTAAAACCAAACTCCTCAGATGTTCTATATTGCTCCGTTCCCTTTGTGGCAGCAAAGGCCGGCACACGGAGAGGGTCATGCCCAGTATCAACTCTAATCTGGTCATAGATAGCAAAGTCCGGGTCTCTGGTGATTAACTGCCACTCTGCCTCGGTATGCTTTTGGCTGAACATAGACTGCCAGGCAGCGGCATGAGCTTGCCAAGCAAGTATAGGGTGGCCTGATAACAAGAGTTTAGACTGTCTTAGGAATGAGTTATCAAAACTTGCCTTGTTAGCCCTGAGAAAGTTACCTATATCCAGCGGAGACAACAGAAGCTCTTTCAGTACCCTGTTAAACGTACTCTTCTCCAAGAAGTTGAATAGCGTGTCCTTGAAGGCACGTTCAATCGGTGCGTCAAACTTAAACATAGGTGTAGGAGGGAAGTGCTTTTCCCTAGCTAATGCTACCCTAACACCATACATAGCTTCTGTTATCTTGCCTTCGGATAACTGAATGGATAAGTCAAGTTTTTCCTTAGCAAATTCAGCCTCTGCCGGATGCCGTAAGTCAGCGATATTAAGTGCTTGGAACGGCTGTTCCCCCAGCATTATCTGTTGACCTTCTTGCGTTAGTCCCAGTTTGCCGGTAGGATTAAAAACGAACAAACCTTTATCGGTTCTCTGAAATGCCTTGCTGAAAGCTCGCATTAACTCGATGTCATAAACATCTTTGGTTATTTCTTTTTCTGCGAGTTGAGTCCCTAATTCCAATCTACGTTTAGCAAACTCAAGTTCTTCAGGGGTTCTCTGGTCGGATACTTGCAGGCTCTCCATCTGCTTAACGAAGAGGCTCACTTGCTCAGAGGTCATTTCCAAGCCAAGTTTTCCAGTAGGGTCAAAGGTTAAAACACCCCTTGCCTCACCGGGTATATCCATACCTGTTGTTTCCTGCATTGACCACGTTGCCAAGCTTCTCAGATAATCAGCCATCTCTGAATCAACGTCTATTGGCTCACGCCCTACCTCATGGAAGACACCTTCCAGAGTATCCTTCAGGGGCTTCCTCTCATCACCCATCTTCTCGATAGCTTTGAAAACCTTAGGCTGCTTACCAAAGACGTAGTTCAGTCTATCCCATGCAGAGCCACCCTTCGGAGCAGGGAATAGAATACTACCAGTACCTCTCTTATGAGGTATCGGCTTGCCATCCAAGGCATTGGTCAGGGCGGTAAGGGTGGACATTCTTTCACCCTGATACTCAGGCCCCAGCTTATCGAATACGTGGTGGACTTTAGCGAAGTGGGCATCTCGCATCTCGCCAGTGATACCGTCTAAATAATCAGTTGTCAGCGTGGGTAGTTTACCTGGCTGCGTCTCGCTGATAGCTTGCTTTTGAGCCTGTTCAAAAGTAAGGTCATCAACAACAATAAGTTCTTGTGTCCTAACCTTCAGGTCCTCAAATCGCTTGACACGCTCTTCACTTTGTAATTGCCTGTTTAGCTCATATAGCGTAGCTGTATTTGGGTCAACCACATAGGCAGCGAAGGGCTGGATGAGGGCATCAATCTGTTTCAAGGTAAGCTTTGGTTGCCCTATGGACTCCCAGTTGGCCGTGACCTCCTCGGTACTAACCTCAGGCAGAGGAGCTAGAGGCTTCTCGGTAGCTTTCTGCTTAATGTCACCCTGGAGGTCTTTAATCCTGCGCTTCTCCTGCCGGATAGCCATAACTCTATTGGCTATCTCATCAGGTGTCATATTAAGTTCTTTGGATAACTGGTCAAGAGCGACATCCCTTGGCACCTTGTTAAATTGAGGCGTTCCCTTTTGAGTATAAGCGCTAAAGTCATGGCCGGGGAATAAAGCCTCAGCCTGCTTAACAGTAAAGGTTTCAGGGAAGTTCTGCTCTCTAATGGAGACAAAGGAATCAAGACTTACGTTCCGGTTGCCTAACCTTACCCTGGTTTGTGCCACGGGGTCAGTCTTTTGGGACACCTCTAATCCTGTTATCTCTTGCTGTGCCTCAAAAACTGCTTTCTGCTCAGGATCTGCTTCCTCGGCGTCTTGCTGGGCTTGCCGAAGTTTAAGCTGGTCATCCATTGAAATCTGGGTTACTTCACTCTTACCCCTCGGTCTGACTTCCTGTGCTGGTACACCTTCAATCAGACTAGGCTGTATCCCAGCTTCAGGAGCACCGGGCTCGGGACGAGCCACCTCTTCAGCAGGAACTTTAGGGGCTGTGGGGGTTTGTAATTCAGTTATTTCATTAGCGTTAGCTGCAAGTTCATCCTGCACAGTATTTATTTCTTTATTTATTCTAGTTACTTCATCTTGCTGTATTGGTTTGACCTTACGGATTTCGTCAACTTTCTTAATTAGTTCATTTTGCTGAGACTGTAATTCTTTATTCCTTTTCCTTAAGACATCAATCCTATCAAACCTCTCCGTCACCGTCAGTTCCCCCACCACAGGCTCTGTAGGTTCTATTTCTTCTGGAGCTTCCTCTTCAGGTCTCTCGCCAGGTATTCTGGCAAAGCCAGCCTCTGATCTGATTGCCTCTTTAATCCTGGGAGCTAACTTCTCGAATATAAGAGGGGTCTGTTGTATTGCCAGAGCAGCAGCACCTGGAACGGAGAAGGCTACCAATTCTACACTCAACTGCCGTAGAGATGGAATGCTAAACTCCTGGTCGCTTAAACCCAGTGGTTCCAAGATACCGTGAGCAACCTCACCGACACGCTCTTCCAGCATCTCCTCAATCACGCCGTTGTAGCCTAACCTATCAAAAACCCGTCTTACGTTATTGGGATTAGCAGTCGGATTAGCCTTAATGAAAGCCTTGAATAGTCCTGCCTTAATCATTTGACCCTTGATGGCATTACCTAATGGTGCGAACAATCCACCCGTACTTTCACTGACTATCTCAACCCATTGCTCACCAAAGGCTTTGACAGCACTTTCCAAGACAGCTTCCTCATCTCCTTGAAGAGTAGTGATGAGTTGCTTCTCCAGAGTAGCCGCCGGTATTCTGGTAACGCCTGCAGGTATAGTCCTTAGTGTACCACCACCCACCACACCAGCGACCTCGACACCGAACTTAGCCAGTTTACTTTCCAGTATTCTAAGGCCTGTCCTGGTTGCTATCTTTTTTAGAGCCAGTTCTGATGCCTTTACCGTAGCCGTTTTACCAGCAGAGAAGATACCACCGGTAGCTATAAACTCACCAGCGAAAGGTACAAGTTGAGATATGACATCGGCTACTTCAAAGCCCCATGTAGTATCTGCCGTAGCCCTGTCAACATAAGCTTTAAGGATTAGTAAATCTTCCTGGCTAACATCCTTGCCGTCTTCAATATCCTTGGCGATCTTCAATAGTTGCCCGAGCTTTACTATCTGCACCCCTGAAGCCACAAAGGGAACCAGTTGCTCAGGGTTATCTTTAAGTTCCTGGACTCTATCCAGCCACGTCAGCGTGGGTAGTTTACCCAGAGCCTCAGCGGAGATACCTTCTACAGTACCGGGGACTCTTTCATTAAAGTAATCTTTTATCCCCTGGTCGGTAATCTGAGGAAAGAGCTCCCTTACCAGAGCCTCAGTATCTTCATTCCGGCCAACAGTTATCAGGTCTCTCCTCAGTCTATCGGGATTAGTGCTGTAGAGTTCTACGGCAGCTTCTAAATTCCCTAACCTAGTGGCTGTTGGCTGAATAACAATAAGGGGTAGCGCCTTGATTAACAGGTTTTGTATTGGCGTAACCTCGAACTGCCCCTCAAAGGGTGGGAGTGGTTCGGGTATTCCCTCAAAAAGCCTGTCAATATCTCCGGTCTGGACATCGTACAGAGTATTTATCAATGTCTCAACTTCTGGTGTCCTGCCCCTGGCCACCAGTTCCTGCAACAATTCCCCAGGCTGCTCATTAGCTCTGGTTATGAGGTCAGTGACAACCTGTTCTTGCGTACGAAACGTACCCGTTGGTATCAAGCCCGTGGGGAATCTCTCGGGGAATACTGTGCGCACTGCCTCGGTAACAGATACCTCGGCTTCCGTAGTTAGGGGACTGCCGACTAGTTGCCAGTCAAGAAAACTGAGGGTACCGCCTGTTCTCTGATAGTTGGCATATAACAGGTCAATGTCCCGCGGCTCGGGTTGTGGTTGGGGTGGTACTGCTGGCTGCGTCAGAGATCTTAAAGCCTCTTCACCGAAGATTAGAGTTATAGAGTCATCTGAGACACCAGCTTCTCTGGCTGCACTAATATCGAATAAGCCCTCAGGTGTTTCAAAGGGTGCAAACTCAGCCAGTGCCAAATCAAAGACACCAATCTCGGGTTCTTCAGGTGGTAGTTCAACCTCTGGTTGAGGGATTGGGGCAAGTTGTTCTTCAGTAGGAATAAATAAAACATTACCACCGGCAGCCTGAATCTGTGTTACTTCAAGACTCGTCACCGTTTCAACATCACGGACAGTACCATCAGGGTTAGTGATGCGATATCTGGCGCCAGGCTTAAAGGGGTCGGGCTTTAACTTCCTTAATGCTGGTATTCCACCTGTTACCATTTAGCTTATAATCTCCTGCGGTGGGGTAGTCCCACCGTTGTTACTTACTCTATTCATTACTTCAGCCAACACCGGTCTCTGGTTGGTTCGCTGGATAGCTGTTGAAGCAAACGGATTAGTTAATGTCTGAAGGTGATTGATAGCCATTTTTACTGTCCATTTAATTGCCATTACGCCGCCGGCACCTCCCTTGGCTACTGTATCCCTGCACCACCGGGGCTCAATAGTCGGGGCAACTCTCCACCCGTTTGACTGCCACCTGGTAGCTCTCTTGGATTGACCTGCCCCTCTTGTCCCAATGCTGGTGTTGGTTGTAGTCTCTGCTTGAGCATATTAACTGCCCTCTCAATCAGGTACATGGACTCCAGCTTCAACAGGTCTGCTTCCTGCTCATCATCTATTTCTTCAGCTTGTTTGGCAAGGCTAATACCCAATTCAGAAAGGCCAATAACAGGGTCAGCTAGTCTAGCTTCTTCCCTGGCCTTCATCTGCATTATACCCTTTGGGTCATCTACGCCGAGTATAGTTTCTAGTCTATACTCATACGGCAAGTCGGGAGCTGCCTCAAAAAGAGAAAGGTTGGCTATCTCTTCGGTCTTACTCTGCGACCTCAGTTCAATCCTTATGCCGTATTTGTCGGGGTCACCGAGTTGGTTAGAAGTAAAGGTTTTCTTTCTACCCATCCCGCCGACAACAATAGCAGGGTCACCTGACTCAAGCTCAACCGCTTTCTGTGCCTGGCGTATCATCATGCGGGCGAGTTGCTGGTCTCCCTGTGCCATTGCCTTCAGTCGGGGGCCGCTGAATTTCTTTCTGATACCAGCCTGAGCCGTAATCCATACAGCCGATACCGTCTGGCTGACATTACCCAGGTCGATGTCATTGACACCACCCATCTGTAATACCTTGTTTAAGTCAGCACGCCCTGTCAGGAAAGCCTGGTTGATGTCAGGTTTCGGAAGGAGTTTCCATTCTTCATCTTTCTTCTTTTGCTTTGTCTGACCCGTTGTAGGAGGAGCAGCAGCAGGGTTACTATCTGTCTTTTCTCTAATGTCCATATATGATGGCCTGATTGTCTCGGCGCCTTTAGTTTGCTCGATAGTGGCTATCCTGTTCAGTTCATCAAGGATAGGCCTGACCAGATAGAGTATATCCTCGGAGTCATGCTCGATATAGTTCTTATCCCGTAGCATAAAGCCGGTAGCCGGAGCTGCGGTAACAAAAGGTGGCTCGTCAAACGGGTTCTTTTGAGCAACTGCCAGAACGCCGTTAATCCAGAGCTCTTTCTTATCCCCATCCCAGTAGTCCCTGACCTCAAAGAGTAAATCAGCACCGCCACTGATGCTAACCTGCTTGTCTTTAATTACCTCGGCGTATTCAGCCTCAAGCTCTGCCCTTGTACGGAAAGTGATTGGGGCTCCCCAGTTAAGGTCAACAGTCCCATACTCATAGGGGAAGTAGCGCATATCAATCGGCAGCAGGTCAATGACATACTGGCCGTCTATAATCTGGGATACCCACCGCGCACCGATAAAGCTCCTGACACAAACATGACTAGCCCAAATCTCTTTCAGAGAAGCATGCCAGTTGCTATTAACCAGCAACTCATCGGCCTCTTCCCGGTTACTGTCAATAAACAGTTCTATTTTACGACCAGTGGTGGCCGATATATCCCCTTCAACAATGGTCTGCCTGAAAGAAGATGCCAAATCATTGATGACGGTATTGGCTATGATAGCTGCGTAAGGCATAGTAACATTGATGACGTTATCCATATTCTTGGTTGGGTCACCAAGGTCAGGCATCTTGTATTGAGTGCTGTATACCCAGTCCCTGGTTCTGTCCATACGCTGAAGTAATGGATGCAGCGCCGTCATTCGGTTTTCAGTGATTTGCCAACTTGTCAAATCAGGCATAAAAGCTCCTTATTTCCATTTGTAGCGGCGCATTATGTCCCAACAAAATAGCAACCTGTTCCAGAACTTTAGGTCACACATCTCATTGTAGTACCGCTTCCATTCTTTCCTGAAAGCCTTACGTATCTTCTTGGCTATTTTCTGGCTCATATTTTACCCTCCGTTCTAGTGCATTTGAGGATTAGACTGTTGAAGGTTCCGTGGCAGGCGCCGGGCATATGTCTCTAACCTCTTCAATTCAGCGTGTCTCGCCATCTCGGTAGCCTTTCGATCTGGGATTTTCACTTCAGGCTTTATAATGTCTCTGAGCCAGTCACCTATGACGCCCCATATACGCCTAACCTTGAAAAAAACCCGCCCTTGCCAGGTGAAAACCCTCTAGCTATCTGAATACAACTGTCACAAAATACGCCACCGTAATATTTGTGTCTTGGGTATGACTCCTGTTTACACCGTGTACACCTGTGATGATTCATATTTACCCTCCTGATTATCCTTATTTCCTAGGCTTTCTCTTGTGTTTGTGACTCCCCATATCGACCCCCTAGTAATATATTGCCGGTGCGGTTACGCCGCTGTAGAAAGGCACAAAGGATGAAACGGCATAGCGCCGTGAGTCCATGCCATGACTAAAGAAGTGGGTAGTCTCATCAGAAATATACTCCCTACCATTCTTGACTTTAGTTAAGAATCGATAGTTACGCTGCTCTTTGATACAGTTGATCGAGTCCTCAGTCCAGAACTGGCGGTATTGCTTGACCTTTTGGATGCCGTACTCCACGCTACCGGGCCCTTTCTCAGCGCCTTTGATATTAAAGTTCTTCTCTGATATTTCCTTAATACTTTTCGGCTCAGAGGAATCAGCCCAGATTTCATCAAGAAACTTACGAACCCCAACCAAATCCATCTGCCGGGCTATGGCATCATTGGTGAGACCGGTTTTATAAAACATCTCCTGGCTATAAAGGGCATCACCGATAATACAATTCTTGGTTAGAACTGTTGGGTCATTGGTGAAACCAAAGTCTAATCCATAAAAATAAAACCCTTCAGGTAACTCATTAACCAATTCATAATCAGGGTGAACCAGTTCTTCGATTTTGCCAGTTTCGCCCTCACCGTAAATCCTCCACCAGTTCTTGTCGTTCCTTTGCGACTCGATATTATCTATTACCGATTGAGGGAGTACACTGACTCCATTAACCTGAGCATCCAGATAGGTTGAGTGGACATAAGCATTATTTTTGGTATCGTGAATCCATCCCTTTACGGTCTCGGAACCGGAAATATATTCGTGTACCCAAAACTCACCCCTTGGATTCCAGTCAACGATGGTGAACGTGTCCGTCCTAATATCTAGCGCTCTAGCAGTATCCCAGGGGACATTATCCCCTTCATTGATAAAGAGAATCTGCCTCCTCGGTCCACTAGCCTTACCAGAATCATCAGCACCGAAAAACTGTAGCTTCCCCTTCCAATCGGGTCTTTGATAGGTAAAATTCGTCATGCTCCAGTTAGGATTATTCTTATCGGGTGTCTCACCCAAGATGTTAAATAAATCCGCGATAGCACCGATTTTCAGATGGGGCAAGGACTGTGACACTATCGTGATCAAAAGTGGGGTTTCAGTTTTCCGAGCCACCTCGATTAGGAACTGCAAGATACTGTAGGTCTTTGAACTTGAAGTACCACCCTGATGCAGCACTCGGCGCTTCCCATCCAGCCAGGCATCCAGGGTCTCATTGAACACCGGGGTCATTCTGAAATCTATGGCCTTGGTTGTCATTTACCCTCTCTTACCTACTTAACGGCATGCGTGACACGAAGAACACTGCTTACAGACTATCCGTTTGCCATTGGCTTGAATTATCTGCATCGGGAATGTCATCCTTGTTTCTTTCACAATGATTGGTTTATCATACTGTAACTTTGTCATGGTAAACCTCCCCATCCATAATTATATAATGGCTCTTATTTACAGGAGTATATTTAGTTTCCATTAAGGTGAAAGTTCCTGCTTTTAACCCAGCTCTCCTTGTCGCTTGAAGTAGTTTTAATGTATTCTGGTAATGTTCTTCCCTTTCTTCTTCGTACTCCCACAAATCTAGTATAACGGTACTCTCAACATCCATTCCTAAAGCTTGAATTTCTAAAATGGTATCCATTATTTGTTGGGCAGTAACCCCTTTGTCAACACGCTCTAAAACGGAATCAGATAAGCATTCTAATCCTATGAATATCTTATTTGCCTTTTTAATGCGGTGCCAATCCTCTTGGTCTGCCCTAGCATAAGCGTCATACCATCTGCCTGTAGGTAGGTTTGATTCCATTTCTTCAAGCCATAACACAGTATGGGTCTCCCCAGACAAGCCCGCTATCTTACCATACTTATTTGCTAGAGATACAACTTCTGCTACATACTTTGGATTGAATTGTCTATAAGGGAAAGGGTAATCGACATTGCAAAACGTACACTTTCTCCAGTAACATCCCTCACCAGAATATACAATAAGCCAATCCACCGTAGGCTTTTCTGTTAAAGTGATTTCATAATTAGGCATAATATGAGGCTCGTTCTCCATCCCCTCTAATCTACCTATCCACCACTTTACATTTTCAAAGTTGGGCAGTTTATCATTAAACGCTAACAATTCTGCGTGTTTTCCACCCACAATAACTGGTTGGTCTATGCGTTGAAGCCAACCCACATCTTGCCAACTGTAAGTCCAAGAGAATAAAAGAGAGGAACAATTTAAGCCACTTAGCGTTTTTGCGATTCGAGGTCGCAGATAAGATTCTATATAAGGGAAAGCCCCATTGTACAAACCATCGGGGCAATACAGGGCAGGGCTATCGCCAATATACTCCCTAATATCACCTTTTAGTATCATTTACCCTCCGTTAAATTAACCGCAAAACAGTTCCGGGAACTTCGTTACCGCGAAGCCGGCAGCGGCAAGAGTGGCCGCTATCAGTATAAGCCCTACCAGTAAATTACCCAGTTGTGTCTTCACCCTCTACTGCACCCCCCGTAATCTCTATCGTCTTCTGCGTCCTCTCCCCTATCCTCTCCATCTTCCCCTTTACACTGGGGTCAGTGATGTAATAATTATAGACCGGGTTGATATTGACCGGCCCCTCGGTAATGCGGTATAACTGCTCCATCTTGTTGAGCTCGGCTATTGACTCCACCGGGTTGAGTAGCTTTATCTTGACAGTACGAGACTCCATACCTTCAGCACCTTCACGATGAGGACTTCGCCAATCAGTAATGACAATCTCTCTGACCGCTGGCATCTCTCTAACAACCTTTAAATCTACCTCCCCCTTTTCATCCAGACAGTTCCCTACCATCCCCCGGGCTATCATCGACAGCTTCTCCTTCCTCTCCCTTACCCCCATCACTATCGGACTCTCCGAGGCTTCCCATAGCTTCCGTAGATGAGCTTTAACGTGGGGTCTTTGTAATACCTGATATGCTTGCTTGCTTGCAGAATTGGCAGGATACCCCGCATTTATCGCCGATAAGCCCGGGTTCCTCGTCTCAAAATAGTAGTCTGCAAAGGCGTGCTCTTTAGGAGATAACTCCCCGGATTTATTGTGTGGCATATTTATCCCTCTATCAACGGCTCTACGGCTACATAACCAGCTTTGAGCATATCTTGTTTTGCTGTGAAATATCCAGTATCAAAATCTGTTTGCCTTTGTAGAACACCGTTATATATCAACCGTGTTTTTGTATTGTCCTTATCCTCAGGCAACTCCCGCTCTGCCTTTATCCCTACACCTTGGGCGTCCATCTCCCTCATTTCCATATCAGCTTCTCTCAACCAAAACTCCTTTAGGCCATCATCTATTGTGTCCCAAGTAAAAGGAGTATAATCAATTTTCTTTTGTGTTTTAACAGGAAGCGACTTAATCAGACGGGACTCACACCTTGTGACTATCTCTAATTTCCTTTTAGCTATCCCCTCCCGTATCTCTTCTTGCTTGGTCTTTACGGGTTTTTTATTGTCGTCAAATGTCTGTATACCTTTAGTCTCTGTCATTTCTATCCTCCTCTAATTCATCCCAAATATCATTATCACTAAGGCCCGGTCAAGGTAGGACTCGAACCCACCATCCCCTGAAGCTACTCAGGGTTGCCATTTATCCTTTTCAGCACTTACCCCACAGTTAAATATACCACTTTTTGGATTTCTTGTAAAAATATTTATGCCAATGTATACTACCCCCACCACCCACCGGAAACGGGGCTACCCCCCGGGGTAGGGGGTGTATGAGGATGGGGAAGGGTGTCATGGCAGTAGATCGGGGCAGCTCAGGCCCCCAGGTAATATCATTCAAAGAATAAAGAGCCTGGTCTTACTCTCCTTAGCTTATATTAGATTAAGTTAACTTAGATCTCCTTAGATCTTATAGTTCAACATCTGTTGAGGAAACGTTGAACATACGTTGAACATACGTTGAACTAATGTTAAACAAATGTTAAGGTTTTAGGTATAAGAGTTTAACTAAATGAGTTACCACTACTGAAAGGATAAATTTACACTACCGGGCTGGTTCTTAAAAATAAGGACATTGTTACACTTGACAAACTTGTTAAGGTATGCTATTGTTTTGATTGGAGGTGATAAATATGAAACACGTTATCACGGTATCATTACCAGAAGAGCTAGTATGGAAGCTCAACCGGCTGTCGAAGAGATCAGGTATACCCAGGTCGCGGCTCATAGAGAACTCTATCCTATTCCACTGGTTACCACGATTCGATGACATGCACGAAGAAAACCCTGTTCACCCTGAAGAGGCACGACAATACCTGGAGACAATCAAAGCTGAATATACGGAGGCTATCAATGGCTAAAGATGTACACTACTTCAAGCACGATGCCGATGCTCACACTGATCTAATGATTAAGGCCATGCTCAAGAAGTATGGTTGGCAAGGCTATGGTTGGTGGTGGTATATCGTAGAGAAGTTAAGGAGCCAAGATAGATACCAGCTTGAGTATACAGAGGTCTACTTTGATTCTATCGCGGAGGACCTGAAAAGCGAAACCGATGAGGTGAAGTCTTTTATTGATTCGCTGGTTACCTATAAACTATTGAAGCTCACCGATCAGGATGATAGCACCTACTTCTATAGCCCGAGACTATCGAAAGATATGTCACACTACGATGATGTGAGGCAACAGCGACAGGCTGCCGGTCAAAGCTCCGGCCTGAGTAGATCAGCTAAAGCGAAGCCAGCTGCCACCTCTGGAATACTTGACCCTACTCTAATAGCCGCTATCAAGTGCTATGAGGATAACATCGGTCAGGCTACAGCCCACGTGCTAGTCGAGCTCCAACAGCTATGCGATGATGGCTACCCTGACGGCTGGATTGAAGACGCTATCAAGGAAGCTACCAACCAGAACAAGAGAAGCCTGGCTTACTTTAAGGCTATACTTAAACGCTGGCAGGTCGATGGTAAGGGGAGCGGCAAGAAGCCAGTATCACACGAGCGGATACAAAAATATACCTTACTTGAATAACCCACCGCAGCAGGTGTTAAAGACTGTGACCGGGGGGGATGAGTCTCCGATCAACTAAAGGAGGTAGGGTTATTAGTCATAGCTCACCCTATGCAAAAAGCCTAACATATTACGCACCGTTTTGTCAAGTCCCCCAAGAATTCCACGGTCAGGGGGTAGTTATGTCAATTAGACATAAGTATAGTACAGGCGACAAAGTAGGGAAAAGAGAGGGATAAAAGTAATTGTTGTTATGTCGAATTGTTAGGTATAAAAGAGGGTTAAAATAGTTTTATTGTCAAGTAGTATTAGGCGTGAGGTAGAGGTTGACAAGGAAGAATAAGTTAATGTACTATTATTGGTAGAGTAATCAAATAAATGGAGGTAAGAAGAATGGCTGACGAGATAGAGAACCTGATCATTTTAGTTGACGCGACTGCAAAGAAACTCGCCGATCAGGTTGAGCAAGGCAAACTGGATGGTCTGAAAAGTCTACTGTGGAATGTCCCTGTCAATATCCTGGCGGACTTTCTAAAGGAATAAAATAACCCGAAACCCCTACCACTGACGAAGCCATAAGGCAGGCATTGAGGAGGTGAAGCCATGAGGAAATAGCCAGAGGGCTAATACATCGCCTTATAGACTGACATCCGGGTAGGTATTCAGCATCAAAGCCCTACCCGGACATGAGCAGATAAGGTAGTAAATAAATAGGAGGTAAGAGGGATGAGCAATTCACCGAGAGCTAAAAGAAGGCGAACAAAGAGAGGTGCTCTAACCTCCCATCAGAGAAGCGTACTCAACCAACAGCATTGGGGGGATCACAAAGAAAAAATCACACCCCAAAAACGAACATTAGGAGACTTAAGTCTAGAGGAACTAGCGGAAAAGTTAGGGCTAACCCAAACCCCACCGTATAAGCGGTAACTGATTAGAAGGAGGAAGACTGATGAAAAAGGAATACGAAATAGCTACCACTAAAGGGAAACAAACGATTCAGGGTGAACCAATCATCTTACCAGGTTACGAAAAGTTTGAGTTCTTTGTCCATCATTCTATCGGGTTTAACTTCCGTGAGGAAAAGAGTTGGCGGGTGTCAGAAGTTATCACTGGATTCTCAATGGGCGGAACTCAGGCTACCAGGAAAGCAGCTATTGTTGGAGCAGGGAGAACACTAGCTATGAATAACAACGCCAGAAGCAAAATTGAGGATGCCATTAAGACTGCTCAAGGAGTCGGTATCTAAAGCCTGATGAGGGTCAGAATATAAAGGAGGGATGAGCCTATGGTAGGCATTATATATCCAGAGTACAATGACCGTGAACCGTTATGCGGCTGGCCGTGGTATCAACAGCACCGGCATGACCACACTTGGGCCGAGATAGATAGCCTGGGGATAGAGGTATCAGTCAACGGCAAACTTCAAGGCCGGGTCCAGTCCGGCGAGAAGAAAGCACGCGGTATAGTCAAGGAAATAGTGAGGGTGAACAGATGAGCAACAAAGGAAAGCCATGCCCCTATAAGCCGGTGCTATGCCAGGAGGGGGACTGTAAGGAGTGTCAAATATACCTGGAGAGGAGTGAGAAATGAGCCTACAAGACCTGATGAAGCGTGAGGTGGGGAAGAAGTATCTGTGGAGAGTAACACCTATTGAGGATGAATGTCCAAAGTGTGGGATAAGTACAGGGGTGGATTATTATGAAACTGTTTTCCATGTCACTGTTAATTATCCTAACCCTAGAATGACTTGTGGATATGAGGGTTGTGATTATGAATATCCACTAATTGAAGGATGGTATTCATGCACAATCATTGGCGGTGAAATGGATGGAGAAGATTACGCAGTCCCCTACACCCAACTCCATGAAATAAAGGAGGAATTAGCATGGTAGTATCGTGGCAAGCGGTGGTCAGTAGTAACATAGAACAGATCGGCTATGAGGACTCGACCCAGGAGCTATCGGTTCGGTTCAAAGGCGGGGCAGTCTATGTCTATCAGAGTGTACCCGGTGTAGTGTGGGCTGACTTCATTGGCTCGGAGTCAAAGGGTAAGTTCCTCAACGAGAACATCAAGGGGCAGTATGAATTTGGTAGGGTATGAAGGTATGAAAGCCGGTGATCTACAGCTAATAAAAATAAACCTAGAGATACTCAAGGTAGCAGCCGAGCTACGCAACATCAAGGCGAGGCACCTGTACTGGGTTACCAAGAGAGAGGGGAAGTATGTATCGTAAATCAGAAGGGCTTACAAATATGGACACTCTTATATGGAAGAGGATGAGGATAGCAGCACTTAAGAGAGGTATCTCTGCAACCAAGTGGGTGACTGAGGCTATCAGGACCAAGTTAAGAAAGGAGGAGGGCTAGATGGAAACATACCCGATAACAAACGAGCCGACTGAGGAGTTGGAGCTTCAGGTAGAAGAGGTGACATACGCCCTAGTCCAGAGAATTAAGACACCGGATGGCGTGAGGCCAAAGGTTATCGTGATGAACAAGCGTGAGGTATTAAAACTATACCGAGTTATTGAGGAGGAGGTACAGAAATGAACATAGGTAATGAGAGGCTTAATTTAGCCCCTTAAAGAAGAAAGTAATAGTAACCCTCATCTACGGATAGGCAGGCTTAACGGTCTGCCTTCTTCTTGTCGTAAGACCTTCGCCCCCTTTTGTATTGCTGATAGCTTTGCCTCTTCCTTCTAACCCCCCGGCAGTAGTTGAGTGCCGAGTTGATACGGCTTATGACCTCCCAATAATCACCACCATACCGATAAGACAGGTCAATCTCATCATAGCCATCAGTGTATCGAGCTACTACCAGGTCACCATCCTCACCACAGGCGGCCAGCCTGACATTTAACTCGGCTATGATAACTATGGCCTTAACGAAGTAGCCCTCTGTCTTGTATGCCCTGCTCTTAGCCCCGCCAATGTATCCGCTTTCAATATGCTGAGACGGCCAACGCCCACTCTCTAGCCAGTCCATGTTTTCTAATAGAAACAAGTTTTGCTCGGGACTGTACTTGATGGAGCCATAGGAGTACCAGGTATCCTTCATAGTAACCCCTGCCTATTCTCATGGAGTAGCGTGGCATCGTAGCTATCCCATTGGTGCTCACACTCCTGGTCACCCCATATCAACTCCTGCTCCCCGGAGTATTTTCTGAGGCCCCAGTAGGGCGGTGAGGTCACTACCATCTGGACCGACTCATCGGGTAGGTCGTTCTTCCTGAAGTCCTGGTTATAGAGATTAATATGCAGGTCCTCGTATATCATTCCTTACCTCTGGTCATAGAAGCTCCAACTGGCCGTCATTGTTATATTCGTCATAGGGAACTTTCTCTAACCATCTTTGCTTGAAATAATATCCAACCATCTTTCTCATTTCTTTCTCCGTCCATGGAGCCTTGAGAGGACTATTCTTTTTTGTAGCATCTAATGGCTGATACCTCATAGGAGCTGACCGTAGCCCCCATGATTTAACTAATTCCAGACGCGCCCTGGCACTCTCTGGAGTGTCTCTATAACCAATCAAGACATAGATGCCGATATTCTTTGTCGTCCTTTGCCGGCATAGATCAACGGCGTCCTTCACTACTGATTCTTGCCCCCAATAGTCAAAAGCAAAACGCACTTTGCATCTCAAATTACCCAAAAGGTCAGCTAACTCTGGTTTGAATTCTTTTGCTTCGAGCCCTTGATTAAAGTCAGTGAGATAAAATTGCTTTTGTTTTTGCACTACCAATTCTTGATGCTTGCGGCTGGCTGCACTGAAATTATTATCACAAAGCACAGGTGCAGGTCGATATCCGGGTATTTCGTAAAATTCAGGCTCCAGATGATTGACCGCACAAAAAGAGCAAGAATGTGGGCAACCCCGGGTACTGAATGTGGCACATGGATTATGAAATAGGACAGGCTCAAAACCGACGCACTCACTGGGCTTCATGGTTCCCGGTCCCCCGATCGTGGCTTTCCCTTTCCATTTGGCCGCTATCTCCTCTGCCTCTGCCATCAACCAGGTGAAGGGGACGGATATATAAAGCCTATCTCCGACCGACCATTGAGCTATACCCTTTCGCCATTGATACATTATTCGTGGCTCCTTGACGGTGGCTGCCTCATAATCTTGGCGTAGTCCCCCTCAACTATACCCGGGGAGAATGGCCTCGGCTTCTTATCGGACCCCCACTCCGACCACACCGGTTCATTAGGCAGTTCTTTAATCATACCCAATAGCTTAGCTTGAACCTCTTCGGACACACAATGGATAAGCGGAAGTGCGTGCCTCAAGAGTCCCTCACGTATGTCTTATGTCCGCGGAGTAAGCACCGGAAGGTAGCTACCACCCTCCGGGTACGACCTCTTCTGACGAAGCAAGTATAGCAGAGTTTAATTATCATACAGCCTCCTCCAGTCTCTCCAGGTTGGTCATTTAATCTCCTGGCATTGGTTTTGTTGATATTCCATCAGTTCGGCATCGGCGGGTAAATAGAGTGGATGCCTTGGATTCCCACTTTTGGTAAGGTCAAAACACATCGGCTCTTTTAGATATGTTTCCCGGATGTGGTTGGCCACCTGCAAGCCACCTTCGACCTTCTTTATTCCGTCTCCCCAACAGGCCACCGTCAAAACCACTAAACCACTGGCCATCTGTATGGCCGGATAATTGGCTTTGTGAAAACATCTTGGTGCCACCAGTTCCTCCGGATGTGGCGTAATAAACGGGTAAAGATTGGTAGCATAAAGACCGCCATATCCCCAATCCTGCGCGAATTTAATCCATCGCTTGACGGTCGGGTCATTATCAAATTCGTTTCCGGTCGACGGATTCAGGCCACTAAATAATACCCTCGGCCGCTCATCCCAGAACCGCCAGAGAAGAAAACGATAAGTCCGTGTATGGTCAAGAATCGCTCCACTGAACTGACTAATCATCTTTCAAACCTCCTTCTTACTGGGGTGGGTTAGCCTATCCTTACCTTACCCGATTCATCTCTTTTATCAGCATAACCTTGCCAATATACGGTCAAGGACTCTTTGGAATATCTACGGTATGTCCAATCAGCACGCCCTAGAGAAAGTATTGTTCCTGCTAAATCAGCTAAAAGCGAAACCGATATATCTGGCTTAAAACCATAACAATCCCACCCTGGCTCAAGCATTTCCTCATTTTTGCTCTCCCATGACAATGCTTCTATGGGATGTTGGCACTCATTATATCCCGCACAACAGCCATCATTTGTCCAACTACTATATTTACAAGCTGTACATAACGAAGCTCCCATTACCTCTGTTAGCTCTCTATATACTAATCGTTGCTCCTGTTCCATCTCCCTACCTCCTTATCTTCAGTTTTGGTGAGTTGGTCTTTCGTATCCGCATAAGTCACATTTTCCTTTGATTACTGCCTGCTTACCACAATTAGGACACTTCCCTGGCGTAAACATCTTCATCTTCAACAATCCCCCCTTTCTTGCTGTATATCATTAGAAAGTAAAGGGTTTTCATCTCTAACTGCCTCAGCAAATGCTAAAACCCCAGTCCTGCAAGCTCCAACATACTGACCGCCATCAATGCGAAGTACGATAGCTTCAAATCCCTCTGCTAACGGCTCCCCACTTGCCTTACTGATGATGTATTTTTGATATAATCCTTTCATCATCCCTCCTTAATCCACTTTCATTGGGCTACTGAAGTGTCTTAAATTTATATATTTTGTCGAGGCGCTGAAACATCCTTATTGCTGCAAATTGGGTAGCTATCTCAATTTCTGGCCTGTAATCCTTCATCTCATTCTTGACTTCGATAATGACCTCTTTCGTAATTTGTAGCACCTGTATACTATTCATCCTTACCTCCCTATATTATCTGCTTAATAGCTCCTTAATCTCTTCCCAGTCCTCATCCGTGTCCCAGAAAACAAAGACATTCTTGGTTACTTTAGTGAACTCCAGCAGCCAGAAGTATTGCTCTGGGCTCAGGTTGTTCTTGCCTACCTTTAGCTCTATGACTATCATCCGGCCACACTTGAGTAGTATCAGGTCGGGGAAGCCAGCCGGTGAGTGGTCACTTCGCCAGGTATGATACAGGAACTCAAACCCCTTACGCTTGGCTAAGTCGATTACCTGCTGCTGGAATAGCTTCTCGCTCATTTCCCTTCACCTGTACCATCAAAAATCATGGCGGCTTCTTGTTTTAACTGCTGATAGTGACGTTCACAAAGATTGAACCGTAAAGCTACAAAAGCAGTTACAGTTATCTCGTGATAAGTATTTTCTCGTTTGAAACACCCTACTATTGAACACACAATTCCCTTATGTGCCACTTTGTATTTGATTATTCTTCTTCTATGCTTTCTGATCTTAATCTGGTTCATTTCCCTTCATCCAAGAGGGCTAAGATTTGGGTTACTGTCTTTTGGTATCTGGCTACATAGAAAGCTTTTATTTCTGGCCTTATAAACTTCCAGGGTTCTCTCCTTTCCTCAAAATCATTCAG
>SDBU01002699.1_pt1 | contig 23274 bp, 24 predicted proteins | sample 2277071 | NCBI WGS metagenome assembly SDBU01 (sample SAMN10397929, study PRJNA504765) | marine sediment metagenome | isolation source: marine sediment core GS08_GC12, 126 cmbsf | place: Arctic Ocean: Gakkel Ridge, Loki's castle | collected 2008 | reverse complement strand
GTCAAGTGCCGCTACAGTGGTCTCAAGCCACACGTGTCGGTGCTGACCACTACCATCCGGGCACTAAAGATGCACGGTGGTGGGCCCAAGGTGGTAGCCGGTATACCTTTACCTGAAGCCTATACTAAAGAAGACCTGGGGCTTCTGGAGAAGGGTTTACCCAACATGCAGCACCTTATTGGTGTTATCAGAGAATCTGGCATCAACCCGGTGGTGTGCGTCAACTGCTTCCACACCGATACTAAGGATGAGATTTCTATGGTGAGAAGGACAGCCGAGGCCGCCGGGGCGCGCTGTGCCGTATCCACCCATTGGGCTGACGGCGGTGACGGTGCCCTGGAGCTGGCTGATGTGATAAAAGAGGCCTGCGAAGATGACAGCAAGTTCAAGTTCCTGTATCCCATGGAAATGAAGCTGCGCGAGCGGGTGGACAAAATCGCCAAGGTGGTCTATGGCGCCAATGGTGTGGCTTGGACTCCCGAAGCTGAGCAGAAGGCTAAGGCGCTTGAGTCTGATGCTAAATATGATGATTACGCCACCATGATGGTCAAGACCCACCTCTCTCTCACTCATGACCCATCCATTAAGGGTGTACCCAAGGGATGGACTTTGCCCATTCGTGATGTGCTGATTTATTCCGGGTCAAAATTTCTCTGCCCGATAGCCGGAACCATTAGCCTGATGCCAGGAACCTCATCTGACCCTGCCTTTAGGAAGGTTGATGTAGATGTAAAGACGGGAAAGGTCACGGGGCTGTTTTAATAAAAGCGGAGGATAACCGTTTGAGTTTCAATATTGCTGTCGCTGGAAAGGGTGGCAGCGGAAAGACGTCTATCACCAGCCTCATCATTCGCTATCTGAGGAAGAATGGTGGCGGACCGATTCTGGCAGTTGATGCCGACCCCAACGCCAACCTGGGAGAGAGCTTAGGGTTGAGTGCAAGACAGACCATTGGCTCAATAATTGCCTCTTTTAATAAGGAGAAGATAAACATCCCGCCGGGAATGACCAAGGGGGCTTATCTGGAGTATAAATTAAATGAGGTCATAGTTGAAAGTAAGGGACTTGATTTGGTGACGATGGGCCGGGGTGAGGGTCCGGATTGCTACTGCTATCCTAATGAAGTGCTGAGGATGTTTATCGATACCCTGGTCAGTAATTATGCCTATGTGGTCATGGATAATGAAGCCGGGATGGAGCACTTGTCACGAAGGACCACCCAGAATGTTGACGTGCTACTCATAATCTCTGACCATTCAGTAAAGGGTGTCCGAACTGTTGCCCGCATAAGGGACTTAGTCTACGAACTCAAACTGGTGGTGAAGAGGCAATCGGTAATAATTAACCTTGTGCCCGATACGATAGACCCACTCGTTAGTGAGGAATTGGCCAGGTTGGGTATTGAGCCCACAGCTACCATTCCTCTAGATAAGGAAGTGTACGAGTACGACCTTAGGTTAAAGCCACTCCTTGACCTGCCTGATACCTCTAAGGCGGTGAGGGCAGTTAATGATTTGCTAGCTAAGCTGCTCAATAAAAACTGAGGGAATTTACTTAACTAAAAACTTTAAAGGAGGCGAAAATGCCGGCACAGATTATTAGTGGCACTGAGATTGCCAAACAAATCCGCGAGGAGCTAAGACAAGAAATCGCCGAGCTTAAAGAGAAGCATAACCTGGTACCAGGATTAGTCACCGTCCTGGTGGGTGAGGACCCGGCATCACAGGTCTATGTTGGGTCAAAGGTGAAGACGTGCGAGGCTTTGGGCGTCTATTCGGAAAGGCATGACCTGCCGGCTGAGACTAGTGAGGAGGAATTACTGGCTCTAGTCGACAAGTTAAATAAAGACCCTAAGATTCATGGGATTCTAGTCCAGCTACCCCTGCCCAAGCATATCAATACGTCCGAAGTTCTTTATGCTATTGACCCAAAAAAGGATGTCGATGGCTTCCATCCAGTGAACATCGGCAAATTGATGATTGGTGAGCCAGATTACCTACCATGCACTCCTCACGGAATTCAGCAACTCCTGATTCGGTCTGGGATTAAGATTGCCGGGGCAGAGGTAGTGGTGGTGGGTAGAAGCAACATCGTCGGCAAACCGATAGCTAATATGCTCCTCCAGAAGAAAGAGGGGGCCAATGCTACAGTCACGGTGTGCCACACTGGCACCAGGGATATGTCATTTCATACCAAGCGGGCGGATATACTGATTGTAGCTGCCGGAAGACCCAAGTCGATTACCGCTGATATGGTCAAGGAAGGGGTAGTGGTAATTGATGTTGGTGTCAACCGAATCGGGAAAACTGCCGAAGGTAAAGCTATCCTGGCCGGTGATGTTGACTTTGATGCAGTCAAGGAGAAGGCTAAAGCCATTACCCCGGTTCCTGGCGGAGTGGGACCAATGACGATAACGATGCTTATGCTAAATACAGTAAGAGCCGCTAAACTAGCTGCCGGCTTAGTCTAGGAAGGGAGGAAAGGAATGGAATATAAAGTTGAGAAAAAGAGTGCGCCCGGTCGCGATAAAGTGGAGGTTCTGGGGGCAACGTTTGAGGAGGGCAGGCCCACTGGCGAGGGTTTGGGTAGATGGCGACAGAAACTGAGCAGCCGAGAGGAGAAGCTCAAATACCTGGAAACCGGTGAGAGATATTGGTATGGAAAAGAATGGTTTGGCAGTGAAAAGAGAAAGAATCCAGCTTAATTAAGGAAGGCAGAAGATGGCATTAGAAATTCCAAAGACAGCATATAGCGGCAGGATAAAAGAGATAAAACTGGGCAAGGGCGACAAAGCGGTAACAGTGGGTGGGGAAAGCTCTTATCCCTTTTACCTTTTTGAAGGCGAGATACCAAACCTACCCAAAATAGCCATGGAGGTTTATGACTGCCCACCTGAGGAATGGCCTGAGGCTGCCTTAGAACCTTTTGCTGGGGTAACCGATGACCCGGTTGCCTGGGCAAAGAAATGTGTTGACGACTATGGGGCGGAGATGATATGTCTGCAACTATTAAGCACCGACCCCAATAGGCTTGACCGTGGGGCTGATGAAGCCGCCGGGGTAGTCAAGAAGGTAGCTGATGCTATTGATGTCCCCTTAATTGTCTGGGGAACAGCTAATCATGATAAAGATACTGAGGTCTTGAGAACAGTATGTGAGGTCTGTCAGGGGAAAAACCTCATCATCGGACCAGTTGAGGAAGGAGACCACAAAAGGATTGGTGCCGCTGCCCTTGCCTATCACCACACTGTGGCGGCGTCAACCCCGATAGATACAAACCTGGCTAAACAGCTTAATATTCTACTGGGTAATCTCGGCGTCCCCGATGATTTGCTCGTAATGGACCCTACCGTTAGTTGCATTGGCTACGGAATTGAATACTGTTACTCAGTAATGGAAAGAATCAGGATGGCCGGCCTTACCCAGCAGGATGAAAAACTCCAGTTCCCCTTTATCTGTAACATAGGTAAGGAGGTATGGAAGGCTAAAGAGGTAAAAATTTCGCAGGCGGAAGACCCCAAACTTGGAGATGCCAAAAAGAGGGGTATTTTAATGGAAGCAATGTCGTCAGTGTGTTTGCTTCTGGCGGGAGCTGATGTGCTAATCATGAGGCACCCAGAGGCAATAAAACTAGTCCGAGAGATGATGGCTGAACTGACAGCAAAATAGTTTGGAAGGAGATAGCAAAATGGCAGAAGCGGAAAATAAGAGTTCTGATAAAGCTACTATTGAGATGATAGAGAAGGCGGCCCAGGATGGAGCCCGGGTTGTCTTCGAACGAGCCGAGACAACAAGGGCCTGTCCCATAGGATTAGAAGGCAGTTGCTGTAGTATTTGCGCCATGGGGCCGTGCCGGGTGATGGCCCCTAAAGGGAAAGAGGAAACCGCCGAGGAGAGACGTAAGAGAGTCGGTGTCTGTGGAGCTACTCCTGAGACTATTGCGGCGCGCAATTTCCTTCGGAAGATAGCCGCCGGGACGGCATCTCATGGTGACCACGGGCGCGTCATGGCCAAGTTCTTTCTGGCGGTAGCTAAAGGAGAGGCTCCAGACTATGAGATTAAGGACGAACAGAAATTGCTGCAGCTAGCCCTGGATTTTGGGGTTAATATTGGTGACCGCAGTAACGAGGAAATAGCCGTTGATGTTGGCAAACTCCTGTTAAACGAGTTTGGCAAGCAAGAGGGTGAGCTCCTGTTCCTCAAACGGGCACCATTAAAACGCCAGGAGCTATGGCGGAAGCTGGGAGTTGCCCCACGAGGCATAGATAGAGAAGTGGTTGAGGCGATGCACCGCACCCACATGGGGGTTGACCAGGATTACAAGAACCTACTCCTCCAGGGGAGTAGAACCGCCTTAGCTGATGGCTGGGGTGGCAGCATGATTGCCACCGAAATCCAGGATATCGTCTTTGGCACTCCAGCACCAGTACTCAGCCAGATAAACCTCGGCGTGCTCAAGGAAGATGAGGTAAACGTTATTATCCACGGCCACGAGCCGCAGCTAGCGGAGATGATGGCCATCGCCGCTCAAGACCCTGAGATGATTAAGTACGCCAAGTCCAAGGGGGCCAAGGGAATAAACCTGGCGGGCATGTGCTGCACTGCCAACGAGATGTTGATGCGCCATGGTGTGCCCATAGCCGGGAATTTCTTGCAGCAGGAGCTGGCAGTGGTTACCGGAGCCGTGGAGGCGATGGTAGTCGATGTCCAGTGTATTATGCAAGGGCTGACGGACACCGCCAACTGCTATCACACCAAGATTATTACCACAGACCCTAGAGCCAAGATTCAGGGAGCTACCCACATGGAATTTGACGAACATAATGCCCTGAAATCAGCCAAGGCCGTACTCAAGGCAGCTATTGATAACTTCGTCAATAGAGGGAAGAACGTTCGTATTCCCCAGCAGAAAACGGACATGATTGCTGGCTTCAGCCATGAAACTATTAACTATCTGCTGGGTGGGATGTTCCGTGCTTCCTACCGACCGTTAAATGACAACATCATCAACGGCCGTATCAGAGGAGTGGCCGGCGTGGTTGGCTGTAATAATCCGCGGGTCATCCACGACAGTGTCAATCTCGCTATGGTCAAGGAACTCATCAAGAATGATGTGCTGGTACTCCAGACCGGTTGTATGGCTATGGCTAGTGCCAAAGCCGGTTTAATGATTCCAGAGGCAGCATCAGAGTATGCCGGTGAGGGACTGGCTTCCGTATGTGAGACTGTCGGTATACCACCCGTGCTGCATATGGGCTCCTGTATTGATAACACCCGTATCCTGATGGCGGCAACCGCCATGGTCAAAGATGGCGGTCTGGGTGATGACATTAGCGACCTGCCCGTCGCCGGGGCAGCCCCGGAATGGATGAGCGAGAAGGCAATTGCTATTGGCCAGTACTTTGTCGGCTCTGGTGTCTTTACCGTATTTGGAGTCAACTGGCCCACTCTCGGAAGCAAAGAGGTAACCGATTTCCTTTTCAAGGATTTCGAGGAGATGTATGGTGGCATGTGGGCCTTTGAGCCAGACCCGATTAAGGCAGCCCACCTTATGATTGAGCATATTGACAAGAAACGCAAGGCGCTAGGCATCGATAAGGCTAGAGAGAGGGTACTCTACGATATGGCGATGAGGCGCGAGTTAGATGCGGTGTAAGCGCTATAACTAAGAGATAAGGAGGTTAAAACGTATGTCTAAGATTATTGCATCAGCAGCAATTAGAGGAGCGTATAAGATTGTTGACCAGGCAGAGCAGAAGTGGCAGCAGGCAATGGATAGATGGGGAGCAAATGAGCCGGTGGGCTTCCCCAATACTGCCTACTATCTACCGGTAATTTATGGGATTTTAGGCGAAAAGGTAGAAAAACTGGGTGACATGGAGCCGATACTTAAAAAGTGCAAAACCCTGCTACCACCACCGGTAAGGGAAGAACACCCCCTGCCCTACCTGGCACCAGCCCTTGATGCTGGGATGGTAACCTTCTTCGCTGAGGAGATTATTGAAGCCATAAGGTATCTGGAGCAGCCTGACTTCTATACCAAGCAGGAAGATATCACTGATGATAATATCTGGCTCGGTGCCGCTGATGATGTAATCCTGAGAAAGAGGGGGATTGAATTTGTTGATGGCACTGCCCCGGGCTTTGCTGCAGTCCTTGGCGCTGCACCAACCACTGAGATAGCCGCCAAAATAGCTCAGGAGCTTCAGCAGAAGAACCTCTATGTCTTTATGTCAGCCGAGTATAACGGGAAGAGATTCTCCGAGCAGCTTGTGGAGGCAGGAGTACAGATTGGATGGCCAACTCGTCTGGTCTCGTTTGGTCCGGATGTAAGCGCCACCGTATTTGCCGCTGGTTTTGCCACCAGGGCTGCCCTTACCTTCGGTGGCATTGAGCCTGGCGACTACCGAAAGGTTCTCATTTACAACAAAGACCGTATTTTTGCCTTCGCCATGCCCCTGGGCTATGTTAGTGATGAGTGGTATGCCAATGCCGCCGGGGCAATAAACTTCGGCTTCCCGACTATCGCTGATACCCCGATACCTGAGATTTTACCGACCGGAATTTGCACCTATGAGCACGTGGTTTCTAACGTTCCCCATGATAAGATAGTAGCCAGGGCAGTAGAGGTAAGGGGGCTAAAGGTTACCGTGGCCGAGGTACCGATTCCGGTAGCCTTTGGTCCTGCCTTTGAGGGCGAGAGGGTGCGTGGGGAGGACATCTACCTGGAGTGTGGTGGTGGCCGAACAGCGATGGTGGAATGGGTTACCACCAAGCGGATGGATGAGGTTGAGGATGGAAAGATTGAGGTAGTTGGTTCCGAGCTAAGTGATATCTCCGCTGGTTCCAAATTACCTATGGCTATAGCTGTTGAGGTTGCCGGAAGGGAGATGCAGGAAGACTATGAACCCATCCTGGAAAGACAAATTCACCACCTTATCAACTATGCTCAAGGGGTAATGCACATCGGACAGAGGGATATTGCCTGGTTGCGAGTGGCCAAGTCGGCGGTGGAAAAGGGCTTCAAGCTGTATCACATCGGGGCTCTCCTGCATGCCAAGTTGCATCAAGACTTTGGCCGGATATTCGATAAGATGCAGATAAAGATTTATACCGAAGAAGACAAGGTAAAGGAGATAGTAGAAAAGGCAAGGTCGGTATACGGGGTTCGGGATGCCCGGATTGAGGGCATGACCGACGAAACTACTGATATATACTACTCATGCACCCTATGTCAGTCCTTTGCCCCCAGCCATGTCTGTTGCATTAGTCCGGAGAGAACTGGTCTCTGCGGCTCCTATAACTGGATGGATTGTAAAGCTGCCTATGAGATTAATCCTACCGGACCCAATCAGCCGGTACCCAAGGGGGAGACCATTGATGCCAAGCTCGGGCAGTGGAAGGGAGTAAATGAGTTCGTATTCAAGGCTTCTCGCCAGAAGATAGACCACTATAACTTCTATAGTATTATGAATGACCCGATGACTACCTGTGGTTGTTGCGAGTGTATTGCGGCTGTCCTTCCCCTGTGTAATGGAGTAATGACAGTGAATCGGGAGTATACCGGAGAGACCCCTTGTGGGATGAAGTTCACCACCTTGGCAGGGACTATCGGCGGTGGTTTAAGTACCCCAGGCTTCGTTGGTCATGGCAAGTATAACACCTGCCAGAGGAAATTCCTTACTGCTGAGGGAGGCTTATTAAGAATGGTCTGGATGCCCAAGATGCTGAAGGAGGAGATTGCCGACCGGCTCAAGGCTAGAGCTGAGGAGCTAGGCGTCCCTGACCTCCTGGATATGATTGCCGATGAGACGGTAGGTATAACCGAGGAGGAGATTCTCCCCTTCCTGGAAGAGAAAGGACACCCGGCTCTTACTATGGAGTCGTTACTAGGCTAAGAAAGAAGTAACAGAACTTATGCCATGGCATAACGGGTGATACGCTGCTCTTACCGCGTGCCCAATAAGAGACTAGGAAAGGAGCGAGTAAATGCCACTTACTGGGATACAGATATTTAAACTACTTCCCAAGACTAACTGTAAGGAGTGTGGGGAGCCTACCTGTTTGGCTTTCGCCATGAAACTGGCGGCGGGTAAAGCAGAGCTAACCCTCTGTCCTTATATCTCCGAGGAGGCGAAATCACAACTGGCTGAAGCTGCGGCGCCTCCCATTAGGCCAGTTACCATTGGAGTTGGTGACCGGGCACTTAAGGTTGGCGGCGAAACAGTCATGTTTCGCCATGAAAAGAGGTTTGAGAATTCCCCTGGCTTTGCTCTCCTCGTCAGCGACACTATGGATGACGCTGAGATTGACAGTCGGCTTGACCGGTTCAGGCAGCTCGAATATGAGAGGGTCGGACTTATCCTTCGCCCAGAGCTGATAGCCATAAAGAGTGAATCAGGAGATGCCAGCCAATTTGCTGCGGTAGTGAGTAAAGTAAAGCAACATAGTGATGCTGGCATTATTCTGATGAGCGATAATCCGGATATCCTGGCTGCCGGCCTGGGAGTGAGTGCCGATGGAAAGCCATTAATATATGCCGCCACCAAAGATAACCTTGACCGTGTGGCTAATCTGGCTAAGGAGCATTCATGCCCGGTAGCGGTAAAAGCGTCCGGCCTTGAGGAGCTTAGCCAGCTCACTACCAAATTAACCGAAGCCGGGGTTAATGATATTGTTCTTGATTCCGGGTCGAGAACTGTTCGCCAGGCATTTGAAGACCAGATAATCATCAGGAGCGCTGCCTTAACCAAGAAGTTTCGTCCCTTGGGCTTTCCCACTATTGTTTTCCCCTGTGAGATGACCAATGACCCGATGAAGGAGGCGGTAATCGCCTCTATGTTCGTGGCCAAATACGGTGGGGTTATCGTTCTCTCTGATTTTCAGGGAGAAAGCTTGTTTCCCCTGCTTGTGGAACGGCTCAATATCTACACTGACCCCCAGCGGCCGCTGGCGACCACTGAGGGAATCTATGAGATTGGTGGTCCTGATGAAAACTCCCCGGTGCTCATTACCTCCAACTTTTCGCTTACCTACTTTATTGTCTCTGGTGAAATAGAGAACAGCAAGACCCCCACCTACCTTCTGGTTAAAGACACCGAGGGACTTTCCGTGATGACTGCCTGGGCCGCCGGGAAGTTTGTTGCTGATGCTATTGCCCCCTTTGTGAAGAAGTGCGGCATTGGTGACAAAGTTAAGCATCACAAGCTGGTAATCCCTGGCTATGCTGCCGCTGAAAGTGGCGGCTTGGAAGAGGAATTACCAGGCTGGGAGATTCTAGTTGGCCCCAGAGAGGGGGCTCATATTCCAGCCTACCTTAAGGCATGGAAACCATAAGGAGGAAGTGATGATCCTTATCGGGGAAAATATAAACATAATGTCCCAAACTATTGGTCCGGCGCTAAGGGAGAGAAACCCCAAGCCTATTCAGGAACTGGCCAGGGCTGAGGCTGAGATGGATTATCTTGACATCAACATTGGCCCCGCCCGGAAGGCGGGGGACGAATTAATGGACTGGGTAGTCAAGGTAGTGCAGGAGGTTACCGACAAGCCGTTATCTCTGGATACGACCAATCCGGTGGCTATGGAGGCGGGACTAAAGGTGCACAAAGGCAAGGCATTAATTAATTCTATCTCCCTGCAACCGGACCGGCTGGAGCAGGGATTGCCGCTGGTTACCAAATACAATGCGAGCATGATCGGTCTGCTGTGGGGAGTTGAGGGGATGCCCCGAGATGCTGCGGAAAGGGGTGTCCTGGTCGCTGAACTCATGTATCAAGCCGGCGAGATGGGTATCGCTAGTGAGGATATCTGGATAGACCCAATTCTCACTCCAGTGTCTGTGGAGATAAACCAGGTGAAGGCCTGTTTTGAGTTTATGAGCATGCTCCAGGAAATTGCTCCCGAATGTAAGTCTACCGTAGGTCTATCCAATATCTCCAATGGCACCCCTACTCACCTCAGGCCTTATCTTAATCGGACTTGCCTGATAATGCTGACGAAGTATGGACTACATTCAGCCATAGTCGATGCCTTTGATTCCGAGTTAATCAGCATCGCCCGAGGCGAGATGCCAGAGATTGTTGACCTGGTGCATCGGGTGATGGACGGTGAGAAGCCTGACCTTGCCTCTTTAAGCAAAAAAGAAGTGGAATATGTAAAGACAGTCAGGGTGCTCACCGGGGAGATACTCTACTCTCATTCCTGGCTTGAGATATAGTGCCTACCTTTCGACGAAAAAGATGGATAAGATAATTGTAACTATAAATGGTTCCCGAGTGAGCGGTCGTGATGGGATAACCATCCTCCAGGTTGCGCAAGAAAACGGTATAGATATTCCTACCCTATGTTATTGTCCGGAGTTGCCCCCTATTGGAGCTTGTCGTATTTGTGTAGTTGAGGTAGAAGGTTCTAGGACTCTGGTCGCCTCCTGCCATACACCAATTACTGAAGGTATGGTTGTCTATACTCATTCCCCAAAGGTTCTAGAGACGCGCAGAATTCTAATAGAACTTATGCTGGCTAGCCATCCTGATACCTGTTTGGTCTGTGACAAGGCTAACATTTGCGAGCTGCGCAAGATTGCTGCCGACCTGGAAGTAGGGCTGCCTCGATTTAGAGCCAGGAAGCATTATTATCCCGTAGAGGATGAAAATCCCTATATTATCCGTGATTTATCAAAGTGTATCTTATGCCGGAGATGCGTAGTCGCCTGTGAGAACATACAAGGGGCGACGATGTTCAGCATAGCCTATCGAGGTTTCGATAGCAAGGTGGTGTATGGCCTCGACCAGCCGGTGGATAAGGACGCTTGCCGGGATTGTGACACCTGTATTTCTTTGTGTCCAACAGGAGCCTTGAGCAAACCAATTAAGGTCGGAGAGGAGAAGCCAGGAACAGCGTTATTCATAAAAGGCTAATGCCTGGTTACTAATAGCGGGAGAGAAGATGACTCAGGAAGGAATTTCTACCCAGCACAGAAGACCAGAGGACTTACTGGTGCTGTTGGAAGAGGCACAAAGCAAATTTGGTTATTTGCCAGCAGAGCTTATGGCTAAACTGGCTAAATCCCTGGCTCTACCGATGAATGATGTATATGGGGTAGCTACCTTTTATTCCTTTCTCTCTACCAAGCCACTGGGCAGAAATGTAATTAGAATCTGTAAGAGCCTGCCCTGCTATCTTAAGAATTGCCAGACTATAATCGAAAGCGTGGAAAAGGAAATCGGAATCAAGCCCGGTGAGACTACCCCCGATAGGAGGTTCTCCTTCCAGTTAACCAACTGCATTGGTCTCTGTGATAGAGCACCGGCAATGATGATTAATAGTGATGCTCATGTTGATTTAACCCCGGGTAAGATATCACAGATTTTGAAGAACTATGAATAAAGAATGTTTGGTAACCTAATAAATAAAACTTGATTTTTATGAGGAGGCTGTTAAGTGCCGGAGAGACGGGTTGTCTTAAAGAATTGCGAGGCTATTGACCCCAAGCGTATCAGCACCTATCTGGACAGAGATGGGTTTAAAGCTCAGGAAAAAGCCTTGCGCCAGATGGCTCCGGAAGAAGTGATTAATGAAGTAAAGATAGCCGGACTGCGTGGTCGGGGAGGGGCTGGATTTCCCTGTGGCTTAAAGTGGGAGGGGGCAAGGAAAGCACCCGGGGATGAAAAATATGTTATCTGCAATGCCGATGAAGGAGAGGTGGGAACGTTTAAGGATAGATATATCCTGGAGCGAGACCCCTTCACTCTTGTTGAAGCTATGACCATTGCCGGCTATGCCACCGGGGCAAAAAAGGGCTATATCTATCTGCGCGCCGAATACCACTACCTCCTTGATCTGCTTAAAGATGCTATCAATCAAGCTAGGCAGTCCGGGTTTTTAGATAACTTTGATATTGATATTCGAGAAGGTGCTGGCGCCTACATATGTGGTGAGGAGTCTGCCTTAATGGAGTCCATTGAGGGTAAGAGAGGAGAGGCTCGTTATAGGCCTCCCTTTCCAACAACAGCCGGTTTGTGGGGAAAACCAACAACTATTAACAACGTAGAAACCCTGATGAACATACCTCAAATCATCCTTAACGGTGCCAATTGGTTCAATCAGATGGGAACGGAGCGGAGCAAGGGCACTAAAGTCTTTTCGGTGAGTGGTGATGTACCAAAACCTGGTGTATATGAACTAGTCCTGGGGAGTCACCTGAGAGAATTGGTCGAGGGGTTAGCCTCAGCCAAGAACATCAAGATGGTTCAGATAGGTGGTGCCACGGGAAGACTTGTACCTTATGCGATAATAGATACTCCCCTTACCTTTGAAACCATCCTTGGTGCTGGCGCCGTTACTGTGTTTGATGAAAGCAGGGATGTAATAGATATTGTCTACAGGACTATGGAGTTTTTAGCTGAGGAGTCTTGCGGTAAATGTACTCCTTGTCGTCAGGGGACCGAAGTAATGCTTGAAATCTTGAGAAGCTTCTCTCAAGGAGAGGGGCTTGAAAGGAACATTAGAGTTTTAGAGGAGTTAGCCAGCGTTATGATGCTTTCCTCTCTGTGTGGACTGGGTCAAGCGGCCCCTACTCCGGTAATAGATAGTTTACAGTACTTTAGAAGTGCCTACGAGGAACGAATTCAAAAAATTAGGGCGGTTTAAGGTATGAAAGTAATTACAGAACAAAAACCATTAGAAGAAGTTATACAATACCTTGATAGATACCAGGCGGTGTATATCATTGGCTGCGGCACTTGCGCCACTATGTGCCACACCGGCGGGAAATCTGAGGTTCTAGAAATGAAGGCTAACCTTGAAGCCGCCGGCAAGAAGGTTACTGGATGGATGGTTATCCCCACCCCTTGCGATGAACTCACCAGAGAAGCACTGCGAGAGAATGACAAGGATATTGAGGCAGCCGATTGTATCCTGGTGATGGCTTGTGGCTTCGGGGTTCAAACAGTTAGCCGTTACCTCGCTGAACCTAAGTCTGTATATCCGGCATTGAACACCTTATTTATTGGCAGTGAAGAACGCCCCGGTTATTTTACCGAAATTTGCCTGCAATGCGGCGAGTGTGTGCTTGGCCAGTATGCTGGTATTTGCCCACTGACCCAATGTGCCAAGGGACTACTAAGTGGTCCGTGTGGAGGTTCAAGGCAAGGTAAGTGTGAACAAGACCCTGAGCGCGACTGTGCCTGGGTTCTAATATATGAGCGACTGAAGAAACTGGGCGAGCTGGACAAGTTAAAGGACTTCGCTTCCCCCAAGGACTACAGCAAGATAAAACGGCCACGCAGTCTCGATGTTGCTCCGCTTTGAATGATAGTTACTGATGATAACAAACTAGCTAAAGGAGAAAGGTGAATGAGCCTACAATCACTCTTTGAGGCGGGAAAGTCCGTGGTGACCGCTGAAGTTGGCCCACTCAAAGGAACTGACACCACTGAGATTGAGGAGGTGGCTGAGCTTTTACGGGGGAGGGTAGACGCCATCAATGTCACCGACCAACAAAGCTCGGTGATGAGGCTGGGCTCACTAGCTGTTAGCCACCTGCTGAAAGAAAGAGGGCTCGAGCCCGTATTCCAGATAACCTGCCGGGACAGAAACCGATTAGCACTGCAGTCTGACCTGCTGAGTGCGTATGTCTTGGGAATTGAAAATGTCCTTGCCATCACTGGCGATTTACCTTCGCTTGGGGATCACCCCCAAGCCAAGCCAGTTTTTGATTTAGACTCGGTGCAGCTCCTGCAGGTCATAACAAGATTAAACGAAGGTTACGATATGGCTGGAAACGAGCTCAAAGGAAAGCCAAATCTCTTCCCTGGGGCAGTGGTAAACCCCGGGGCTGATACCGAGGCTGCCTTTGAACTACAGTTGATTAAGATGGAGAAAAAGATCGCCGCTGGGGCTAAGTTTTTCCAGACCCAGGCAGTCTATGAGCCTGACGCCTTTGCCAAATTTATGAAGAGAGTGGAAGGGTTTAATATTCCTATCTTAGTTGGCATAATACCCCTAAAATCCGCCGGTATGGCCCGCTTTATGAACAAAAATGTTGCCGGTGTCTTTGTACCTGAGGAACTGATTGACAAAATGGCCACGGCTGAAGACAGGACAGCTACCGGCATTGAGATTGCCGCTAACCTCATCAAGCAGCTGAAGGACATCTGTCACGGGATACATATTATGGCCATTGGCTGGGAGAAAAAGGTGCCGGCAATATTAGATGCTGCCGGACTGTGAAAATTCCAGCCGGAAGGAGACTATGCCTGGTCAGAATAGCCATGAATATGGCTACGAACTTGCTTATAAGCTTGCCTGCGAACAACTAGCTAAGATTGATGATATAGAACAGCAGTGCCTCAAGAGTGGTGCTCAATATAGAGTAATAGATTCCCAAAAAGTCATTATCGTTGAATATTTGAACCAATCATATCAAGTCACGATTCCTGGTGGTGAGATTTCACCGATAGGTGGTGGGGAGGATGTCCCCATAAGAGACAGGATATTGATACTACACTATCTAACTCAGGCCAAGGGCACTCCAACCTCTAACAAACTAATCACCTACAAGGAACTGCCAGAAGGGACTAACTACTTCCCCACATTTTTCAAGAGGGCGATAAAGCCACTAGTCGACCATTTTGGCAACGAGCCTCATCGGTTACTGGATATCGCTGGGATACTGGGCGGCCATAAAGCAGATTATGGTGATGTGGCAGTAACCATTAATGCTTTCAGCCGGGTGCCGATAACTCTAGTCCTGTGGCGAGGAGATGCCGAGTTCCCACCTGAAGGTAACATAATCTTTGATGCCAACATTTCCGACTACCTCTCCACCGAGGATATAAACGTGCTTTGTGAAATTATTGCCTGGAGGTTGGTCAAGTTGCTGAAGGCGAAAGCTAACTAATCTAGTATGACTGGCGAAAATAAATAATATCTATTAAAAGATAAGATGTTTAAGAGGAGGCTTTAGCCTCCTCTTTTTAATACCATCCCCCTCTCCCTTGAGGGAGAGGGGAAACACAGGGGGTGAGGGTGATTAATAAAAGATTAACCCACAGCCTATAATTGACAATAGCCGAGTGATATAATAGTGATATAATTAAGTTAAGAGGTTGACCATGCACGAGGCAATGCTCTACGAAAAACTGCCCAATTCCAGGGTACAGTGTCATATTTGCCAGTGGCGCTGCAACATAGGGCCAGGTAAGCTTGGTGTTTGCAAAATGTACCAGAACAAGGATGGTGTCCTGTTCAACATGAACTATGCCCTGGCGTCATCGGTTGCTGTTGACCCCATTGAAAAGAAGCCCCTATTTCATTTCTTTCCCGGCAGCCTCGCTTTTTCTCTGGGCGGCTGGGGCTGCAATTTTCACTGCCTGGACTGCCAGAACTGGGAAATCTCCTGTGTTGAGATTCCAGAGACAGGGCGCAGTTCCAGAGAAATTCAGCCTCAACAGGCTATAAAACTGGCCAAAGATTATAACTGTGAGGGTATTGCCTGGACATATAATGAGCCCACCATCTGGTTTGAATATACCCTTGACTCAGCCAAGCTGGCTAAAGATAACGACCTGTATACTGTCTATGTGACCAATGGCTATATGACCCCGGAGGCGCTGGATACCATCGGGCCTTACCTGGATGCCTGGCGGGTGGATGTTAAGGGTTTCAATGACGCCTTCTATCAAAAGCTGGCCAAGGTACGCAACTGGCGAGGAATACTTGAGGTTGCCCAGCGAGCTAAGGACAAGTGGAATATGCATGTTGAGGTGATTACCAACATCATACCTACCATGAATGACGATGACCAGCAACTTGAGGGCATTGCTAACTGGATACGGGATAAGCTGGGTGAGCTAACACCGTGGCATGTAACCCGGTTCTATCCGCAGCATTATATGATGGATTTGCCCCCAACCCCTATATCTACCCTGGAGCATGCTTATGCCATTGGTAAGAAAGCCGGACTCAAGTTTGTCTATACCGGTAATGTCCCCGGAAACGAGAGAGAGAACACTACCTGCTACTCCTGTGGCAAGCTCGTGGTGCAGAGGTTCGGTTATCAAACTAAGGTAGTCGGCCTGGAAGATTCAAGGTGTAAGTTCTGCTCTGCAGAAGTCAACTTCAGGAGGTAAGGAGGAGGTAATGATGATCAGGAACCCAGTTGTCGCCGGGCAATTTTATCCCGAATCAGCCTCCCAACTCAAGGCAATGATTGGGGGGTTGGTTGATGAGAAAGCAGTCAAACAAGAGGTGATTGGTCTGGTTTCGCCTCACGCTGGCTATGTCTATTCGGGACCGGTAGCCGGGGCAGTCCTATCCAGAGTCGAATTTAAGGACACCTTTATCATCCTCTGCCCAAATCATACTGGCATAGGAAAGCCGCTCAGCATTATGACCGAGGGCACATGGAAAACGCCCCTGGGTGAGGTAGAGATTGACTCAGAACTGAGCAAGCAGATTTTAACCACCTCCGGTCTCCTGGAAGAAGACCAGCAGGCGCATCAACATGAGCACTCCATCGAGGTTCAGCTCCCATTTCTGCAGTATTTTAAGAAAGATATCAAGCTCGTGCCCATTGTACTCGCCTACTCCACCGGCGCCACTTACAAGCAGATTGGTAAGGAAATAGCCCGAGCCATTAAGGATTTAAATAAAGAGGTCATCATCATCGCTTCCAGCGACATGACCCACTATGAGCCACAAGAGTCTGCCCAGAGGAAGGATAATCAAGCTATAGAAGCCATACTGGATTTGAATGAGGACGAGCTTTTAAAGCGGGTTGAAGAATTGAATATCTCAATGTGTGGCTATGCACCGGTGGCCAGCCTTATCTCGGCCGCTAAGGAACTGGGGGCCAGGGGGGCAGAACTGGTTAGATACCAGACCAGCGGTGATGTTACCGGCGATTACAGCGCCGTCGTTGGCTACGCTGGCATAATAATAACCGGGGTTGAGATGCACCCATTGGCAAAACTAGCCAGGGAAGCAGTCGAGACCTACGTTACGGAAGGTAAAATTATCCAGCCTCCAGAAGAGCTTACCCCGGAGATGAAGGAGAAGGCCGGGGTCTTTGTCTCCCTTCATAAGTTTGATGAGCTGCGGGGTTGCATCGGCACCTTTGAACCCACCAAAAAGACTGTTGCTGAGGAGATTATCGCCAATGCGCTTAGCTCGGCTACCAAAGACCCCCGCTTCCCACCCGTCGCCCCCAGTGAGCTTAAAGACCTTGAATACAGCGTGGATGTCCTCACCAAGCCTGAGCCAATAGAGAGTAAAGACCAGCTAGACCCCAAGAAGTACGGGGCTATCGTGGAGTGTGGCTGGCGGCGGGGCTTACTCCTCCCCGACCTTGAGGGAGTAGACACTGTGGACTACCAGATTGATATCTGCTGCCAGAAGGCAGGCATAATGCCCGATGAACCAATAAAGCTCTACCGCTTTGAGGTGAAGAGGTATAAATGATAACGGGTGGTTACGCTGAACACACTCTTAATAGTCTCAAGCACTGTCACATCCTTAGCAGCAGTTATTGACAAGGGTATTATTGAGTAGTATAACAAAGACACAGTCTCAAGTAAGTCACTTTCTTATGTAGGTAGAGGGGGTCAATAATGCGTACCAGGGTTTTGTTGTGGGCATCTTTGGGAATGGCTCTAGCTGTCATAGTGGCAGAGCTATTTTGGCTTGGTCAGAGTGACCTTGCTTGGGTAATTCTGGCACTCGCAGTAGCCGTCGCCTTGCAAGGTGCATATCTTCTTCAGCGATGAGACCTCCCAAGCAATAGCTCAAACGCATTTGGAGGATAACTTGAAGCTAGCTCTGCCTTAAAGATTGGATTATAGGCTCAGTATTGGTAGACGGAGGTTTAGCATGCCCTACTGTACTAATTGTGGTAAAGATGTATCATCCAATATGGTATATTGCCCTAATTGCGGAAGGAAGCTGGTTATCCCAAGGGCTCAATTGGTCAAGCGTGATGCGAAACCTGATGGCGAGTCGTCTGATACCGGTATACCCCGGAATACATCAGGACTTGGGCAGTCGGCAGTTGTTCCTGCTGAAATCATAGGATGGAATTGGGGTGCATTTCTGCTTTGGTGGATTTGGGGTATTGGGAACAATACGTATATCTCGTTCATTACTTTGATTCCATTCCTTGGTCAAATCGTGATGCCGTTTGTGCTAGGAGTTAAAGGAAATGAATGGGCGTGGCAGAATAAGCAATGGGAAAGTATTGAACACTTCAAAATGGTGCAGTCGCAGTGGGCACTAGGTGGACTAATTCCAATTATCATTGCAGTGGTGGTCGTCATAATAGTAAGTATGAGCTGAACAACAACCTTGAATAGTGATGAAGTACAGTGGGAGGTGATATTATGCCATTTTGTCAAAATTGTGGAACTGAGGTAAGTAGTGGGGACGTGTTCTGTTCAGGCTGCAGAGCAAGACTCTTAGAGGCGCAGTTATGTCGTGAATGTGGCTCTGAAGTGAATGAAGGAAGCATCTACTGCCACATCTGTGGGGCTGCGCTAAAGGAAGAGGAAATGCAGCCACAAACTCTCGAACAAAGTGAGTCAGCGGAAGAGCTCCAGCAGGAAGATATGCCTCCTCACGTTCGAGACGAAGAACAGAAGAAGAAAGGCTTGAAATGGCCTCTTATTGCAGGCCTACTTCTTCTTTTTGGTTTAATGTTTTACACAGGGTGGCTAGTAGGACAACAAGAAGAACCAGCGTTGAGGTCTGAAATCAGTGCTTTAATGCAGCAGAGCCAGTCTCTACAAGCTAGCTACGAGGAGCTAAGTGCTAAATACAATGACCTGAATAGCGAGTTCGTGACATTAAACACCTCTTATGAGGCTATATCTCAGGAGCTGGGCGAAATCAAGAAGGTTTATCCACCAGGGGAATTCTCTTCCAAATGGGAACTTTTACGCTGGCTCCTCTCGAATGATGTTTCCGAGAAGCCCCCTCCTCAATATGCCGAAGGTTGGTATGTTAGAATGCTAGAAATACAGGAGGATGCGCTAAGAGACGGATATTTGGTTTCGGCTAGTTTTTATACCGATGACGAGGGGGAGACCTACAATGGATATTGTACAGCACTCATTGGAGATAAATTGTGGTGGTGGTATCCTGACAGTGACCAAATATTCCCTTTCGACTTGGATTTTTCCTAATGGGGCGATAATGAGGTTTATGACTGGCCATTTACCCTTAAAGTCAGATAAGATAAACTTGAATAAGGTGCATTATGGATATGTTTGAGCATCTTGGCATATATATGCTATAATGTATATTGATTTATTAGTATTTAAGGAGTGACCAATGAAAAGAACGATGATTTATTTACCTGAGCAAACCCATCAATGGCTGAGAAAGCTGGCTTTTGAGGCAAATACCTCAATCGCTGAGCTAATCAGGCAAGCCATTGCTATCGTATATGGCGAAGATATTAAAGATATTCGAGACATGGAAGAGGAGCTGGCTAAATACCGTGCTCACCCTGAATCAGCGATAGACTTAGAGGCGTATCTGCGCCAGAGGAAGGTGCGTGTATCAACTTAAGTTGACCTCCCGGGCGCAACGTGAGCTGGACAAACTTCCTGCTGAGGACCTGGGACGTATAGTAGCTGCCTTAGAACAGCTTGGGGATAACCCCAGACCTTCTGGGGCTAAAAAATTAAGGGGTTCCATATACAGAATCCGAACGGGGGACTGGCGAATAATCTACGTCGTTTTTGATAAGGACAACCTAATAATTGTTGGCAAGATAGCCAGACGGGCAAAGGATACCTACGATAGAATGAAAGACCTATTCTAAACCTAGCGAAGGTGCATTATGGATATGTTTGAACATAAACTAAGGAGGCTAAGATGATAAGAAATTTGGTACTGAGGAACAGGAGCTATCGGCGATTTTATCAAGAAGCCACCATAGAACTTGAGACACTGAGAGAGCTTGTTGACCTAGCGAGACTCTCTGCGTCAGGGGGCAATAAGCAACCGTTGAAATATATACTTTCTTGCCACCCTCAGAAGAATGCCCTGATATTTTCACACCTTGCCTGGGCCATGTATCTCAAAGACTGGCCTGGTCCATCTGAAGGAGAACGACCATCAGCGTATATCATTGTGCTCGAGGATACAGAGATAAGCCAGTCTAAGGATGCACTTCAACGGTTTCTTTTAGGCTGTGACCATGGAATAGCAGCTCAAAGCATTCTTCTAGGTGCGGGAGAGAAGGGTTTAGGTGGTTGCATTATTGGTGGGGTACAGAAACAGGAACTTAGTCAGGCTCTCGAGATACCGCCTCGCTATGAGATACTTCTTATATTGGCTCTTGGCAAACCTAATGAAACGGTAGTAGTTGAGGAAGTAGGATCTACTGGAGATATCAGGTACTGGCGTGACAGCGAAGGCACACACCATGTGCCAAAGCGAGCCCTAGATGACATCATCATAGGTTAGTTATGTAAGGTACGAGTGACTAAGAGGGTGAGGTCATAATATTATGGATATGTTTGAACATCAATCTAAAGAACAAAAAGAAAAGGAGGCGCCACTGGCTGCTCGGATGAGACCACGCGTCTTCCATGACTTTGTCGGGCAGGAGCATATTGTCGGCGAGAGACGTGTCCTGCGCAAGCTCATTGAGGCTGACAAGCTACCGTCAATTATCCTGTGGGGCCCGCCGGGCAGCGGTAAAACTACCCTGGCTTATATTATTGCCAATACCACTAACTCACACTTCAGCCCGGTGAGTGCTGTCAGCGCCGGCGTTGCTGACCTGCGGCGCATAATTGAGGAGGCTAAGGAACGCCGTAAGCTGTACCAGCAGAAAACCATCCTGTTCATAGACGAGATTCATCGCTTCAATAAAGCTCAGCAGGACGCAGTTCTACCCTTCGTCGAGGATGGCACTATTACCCTTATTGGCGCCACTACGGAAAACCCATCCTTTGAGGTTGTTTCCCCCCTCCTCTCCCGTTGCCAGGTTTTCACCCTGAATTCCCTCACCGAGAATGAAATTCGCATAATAATCATCAGAGCCTCAAAAGACAGACTGAAGGGTCTGGGCACATTGAATGTTGAGGTGGATACCGATGCCATGGTTCATCTTATCACCATGTCAAATAATGATGCCCGAGTTGCCCTTAATACCCTGGAGATGGCAACATCGGCGACGCTTCCCGATGCCAGGGGAAGACGACGTATCTCCTTGGCCACCATTGAGGATGCTATCCAGCATCGGGCTCTACCCTACGATAAAGAGGGAGAGCAACACTATGACATCATCTCTGCCCTGCACAAGTCAATGCGAGGCTCAGACCCGGATGCCTCCCTATACTGGCTGGCGAGGATGCTTGAGGCCGGAGAAGACCCCCTCTACATTGTCCGTCGTCTGGTTCGCTTTGCCAGCGAGGATGTCGGTATGGCTGACCCCCAGGCACTGGTAATCGCTATGGCAGCACAGCAAGCTGTCCACTTCATTGGCATGCCTGAAGGCAACCTGGCTCTAGCTGAGGCTGTCGTCTACCTGGCTACTGCCCCGAAAAGCAACTCCCTATACCAGGCATACTCCCGGGTTCAGGAGGAGATAAAACACGGTCCCAGTGAGTCAGTGCCGCTACACCTCCGCAACCCGGTAACACCGTTAATGAAAGACATGGACTATGGCAAGGGCTATAAGTATGCCCACGACTACCCCGGTCACTTTGTTGAACAACAGAACCTACCCGATTCACTTCAGGGCAAACACTATTACGCCCCCAGTGACCAGGGGTATGAGAAACAGGTGGCAGCACGACTCAAAGTCTGGTGGCAACAAAGGGTAAAACCGGACGAAACTAAACCAGAAGGGGAAGGTTGAACCAGGTTCATGGCACATTTCCTGACCAAGATATGTCTTGACACCTTATGCCACTAGCGATTATACTTAAAACACTGCTACAGGTCTTTGACACAAATACGAGCTAAGTCTGGGACACCATTAAATAGGAGGTGGAAATGGCAATCTTTGTGGCACTGGGGACGGTAACAGAAAATGGGATAAGGAACCTAGAGGCAATGAGTGCTCGACACAAGCGGGCAGTTGAGCGTGCTGAGCAGCGTGGAGCTAAGGTTCTAGCTAGCTACGCCCTTTTCGGTCAATACGATTATTTGGTCGTTCTTGAAGCCCCTGATATCAAAACCGCAGTCTACGTCTTAACCAAAGAAGCCCAAGGAGGCAATGTTCGCTACCAGACAATGTCCGCTATGCCAATGGAGGAATTTGCTGAATTTATCCAGACTTAACCTAAAAGCTGTGGCTCCTTATTCAGCTAATAATAACTACTAGCTTTAGCTGACGGAAACAGTGTAAACTATATTTTAGCGCGGGGTGGAGCAGTGGAAGCTCGTTGGGCTCATAACCCAAAGGTCGCTGGTTCGAATCCAGCCCCCGCTACCAATCCTGTCAGTATATAGAACTTCCCTAGTGGAAGTTCTATTCTTCTCCAAGGGTAACGGGATCGTGTAGTCCACAACGACCTTTTTCGAATTCACCTCCACACGCTTCACGAATGACCTGATGAATGTTTTCCGCTGGAGAAACGGGGCTTCTCCCAGTATTTGTTCCAATTCTCTCACGTAACCTATAACAGTATCGGTATCCAAAGATTCCGATACTTCCGAGTTAACCCTACTAAGAAGATGGTCTCGCTGCTTCTGAAGCTCTTGCCATCAAGCACAAAGATATAGACTTCGAACGAAAGACCGTAACGATTATGCACCTGAAAAGAATCCTGAAATTATTCTGTCCATTGTGTAAATCACCATCGGCTACAAAACACCGATTCTGCCCTGGTTGTGCAAGTGAAATCGGTGATTCCATTAAGAAGCAACAAGAGAAAAGGCGTACTCGGATCTTGCCTTTAGACGAAGACACTCTCAAGATGCTAAAGAGTTACACGGATAACAATAATACGACTGATATCAATGGTCAAACATACCTCTTTGGATTCAACAGGCATCGTGCTTGGCAGATTGTGAGGAACTGTGCAAAGCAGGCCCGTATTCCATCTCTAGTTAATCTTGAGACTGGTAGAATAAGAGGCGTCAATCCTCACCGACTACGTGATGTCTTTAGTGTACATGCTATAAAAAGGGATGATTCTGGTGATGGGTTAAGAATGCGTCAGGAGCACCTAGGGCATGTCAGTTTCAATACTACAGCTAAGTACAGGAAGATCTCGGGTCAGGAGCACCGTGACTGGTATCGACGTTTGTGGAAATA
>SDBU01002698.1_pt1 | contig 23275 bp, 18 predicted proteins | sample 2277071 | NCBI WGS metagenome assembly SDBU01 (sample SAMN10397929, study PRJNA504765) | marine sediment metagenome | isolation source: marine sediment core GS08_GC12, 126 cmbsf | place: Arctic Ocean: Gakkel Ridge, Loki's castle | collected 2008 | reverse complement strand
TGAGCGCGAGGGCAAGCTAACCCAGCAAGCGGCTGAGCTTGATGAGCGTGCTGCCGACCTCGAGCGCAGGGTCGCGGAGCTGGGGCAATCCCACACCGAGCGACAGGCCGCCCTCGGGGCTGAGAATGAAGCGTTCGCCGAAAAGAGCCGGCAACTACAAGAGCGCGAAGTTGAGCTGAAAGGACGAAGCGCCCGGGCCGACGAACGTCGCGCCGAGCTGGATCAGGTGGCTTCCGAGCTTGACCGCTCGCGCAAGGAACTAGTGAAGCATCAGAGCGAGGTCTTGGCCTCGATTGAGGATCGCGAGAGGGCCCTCGATAGCAGAAGTGCCGGACTGGTGGCAGCCAAAAAGAAGATAGGCGCCAAGACGAGGAAACTGCAGCAGAAGCTTGCTCGCCAAGAGGAGCAACTCGCGGAACGGATCGCTGAGGTCCAGCGCCGAGAGCAGGAGATGGAAGGGCGCGCCCTTGACCTCGACCGGGCTGAGGAGGAGACGGACGCGGGTCCCGGCCCCGCCGCAGACGCTTTGGAGACTCTCCAGGCTTCGCACGCCGCGGTCGCAGCCTTCTGGGTGAACTTCGACTTCACCCAGGCAGGACTGGGCACGGCGCCGGTCGAGACGCCGCCGGATGACGAAGTCGAAGAGGAGGCCGGTGTGGCCCCGGCCGCTGTCGAGGACCGGTTGACGGAGACTGCGGAAGTTCAGGATTGCGTGTCGAAAGAACCCGAGTTTCCGGAACCGGACGGTGACCCCGAGCCCGATGCCCTACACCGGGCCCTGGCCGCTGCCCGGGCGGAGATCGAGGCTGCCGAAAACGAGCCGCCGCCGGGCCTCTCACCGGAGGAGCAACGCGAACTCGATGCCCGAGCGGCTGCGGACGTGGCGGAGGATCAGGTGGTGAAGTTCACCCGGGACATGGCCTCGGCAGAGGCCGCTGGGGAAAGCGCTGAAGCACAACAGAGCCGCAGGCTTCAGCCTGCGCGAACGTTCGCGCAGGCTGAAGCCTGCGGCTCGGGAGACACCGAACTCGACCCGGAAACCGCCAGGAAACTGCGGATGCTCCGACGACTCAACCCCACAAAATCAAAACAGGAACTTCTCGCACAGATCACCCTCGAGAAAACCGGGAAGTCTACCGGTCAAAAGAAGCGGGGCTGGTTCTCCCGCAAGTAGCCCAGTGACAGCATTTCGGCATTGCGGCGAACCGCCGCCGGTGAGAAGCTGATGACCAGCCAATCATCCATCACCTTAAGCGCCGGCCCCATGATGCCGAGTTGCGTGTACCAGACACCGTCAGGGTCATGGTAAAGCTGGATGCCGCCGGCTCTTGCCAGTTCCGCCTGGCTGAACCTGAGGAGTTTGTCGACGGCGAGCCGCAGGGCGTCGGCGTCGCCGTTTATGCGAATCAGGATCGTCCAGGCGAGGGGCAGGCCGAGGGCGTGCGGCGGATAGTCGTGGATCACCACGGAGTGACCGGTTGATGGCCCGGTCCCGCGGCCGCTCAGGTGGGAGAGGATGTCCCGGCCTATGGAAACGCCGGCGCGAGTCTGCAAATCAGCCCAAAACGCCCGGCTGCTTCGCTGAGCATCCGGGCTTCGCCCGGCCAGATACGCGGCGCACAACCCTTCGATCACTTTTCGCGGATCGCATTCGATGACCGCGAAGCCGCTCGCCGCGACGGGAATCACCCCAGCGGCGCAGGCCGATCCGTCGCTTTCGCCGGCCGCGGCTGCAGCACCCGCCGGCGGCTGCGGAGCGGTTCCACTATCGCCGTTTGATCCGGTGATCGGCACGAACTCGTCCTCCCCGTTGCGGCGAACATAGCCCCAGGCTTCAACCGCCCTGCCGTTGCGCCCGATCGTCCAGAGCCCCCGGTCCGTCCCGCCCAGCCGCAGGGCGGTAAGGACACGGCCGATCTTCTCGGCCAGCAGGGCGTCGCCGCAGTGCTCCAGCCGATCGAAGTTTGCGTAGCAAACGAACGGGGCGCGGACGCTCCATGGAGAGGAGCGCTCCTCGGGGGAACGGCTCTCGGGCTTCTCTTCGGCGCCGGTGGACTGGTGAGGCCGCCTTAGATGGCAGCCTGCCCGCCTGGATAGCTGCTCCCAAGCCGTTTTGAACCAGGCGTCGCCGGCGGCTGACGGCGAACGACCCTCGATTGTGTCGGCGACCCGGCGGAAAGCGTTTTGGCCTATCGCGATGACGTAGACGTTACCGACCGGTCCCCACGCCAGGGTGGCCCAGGGGGGCAGCCGGCGGTCCACCAGGGCGCAGGGTGCGCCCCGGGCGGGAGAAGGGCACGATAGTTTGGACTCTTCATTGTTGGTGTAAGTGCTCAGGAACCGTTGGATGCGTCGCTCGATGGCGGCGTTGTCACCACCTGCCGGCGACCGCCGATCGGCGGTGTGTATGAGTAGGGCGGCATCGAGGCGGGCGAGCCTGTGCCCGCCGTTCGGGCGTGGCGCTGCCTGGATGTCCATAAGAACCACCGCGTGGGGGTGCTCGAGGATTTCCGGAGCCGTAGCGAGAATGTCCATCCATAAGCGAGTGGAGGCGTCCGCGGTTGACAGGAGTCCCAGCTCGGTTGCGAAACCCGCAAGCAGCCCCGCCAACGCAGCCGCCGAACGGATGCTGCGGGCCGGTCGGCCTTTCGTCACCCTATCCTGCACCGGGGAGTCGACGAAGTATGCGGCGACGACGTCCGCGGGAACCGCCTCGAAGAGTCGCAGCGGCGTCGCCCACACCTCACCGGCAAGGCCCGCGACCGTCGCCAGGGCAAAGAACATCCGCCCGGGGCGCGACCGGGGACGCGTCGGGCCCCATCCCTTCCAGCCGGTAGCGCAGGGGACGCCAGTCCCCCGGAGGTTTTGGTCAGCGCGTGGGCTCATCATAGAGGATCACCACCGACATCATGAACGTCCCGTGGTCGCGTTTGCCGGGCATGTCGTTAACCGTGGTATTCATGCTGATGATCCGGGGACGTGCCTGGTCAATCCAGCGGTTCACCTGCTCCTGGACGTTTTCAAAATCGTCCCTCTGGTCACCGGGGGCGGCGATAATCTTGATGGGCATGGTCGGTTCTTCCTTTCGTTTCAGAGTCGGGGCCGGGAGCCCGGGGTTACCCGGCCCTTCGGCCGGCTGGGGCGGCCTCAGGACCGGCGCTGTCGGCCGCCTCGGGCGGCCTCAGGACCGGCTTCATTGTAACGCGCCGCCGGCGGCTTCGCCCGGGGCGAATCGTCTGGCCTTGTGCAGTGACCGTGTTTGGGAAAATAGGGTACACTTGGGCCATGCTGCCTCGAAGCTGGTTCAAGATCCCACTCGCGCGCAAGATCAGCCTGCTGTTTGGGGCGGCCGTACTTCTTACGATCGCAGCCACCCTGGCGTTTCCGTGGCGACAGATGACCGCTCTTGACGAGCAGGCGATGCTGCTGCAGGCCAGGCGGGTCACCTTGGCCGCGTACCAGGCTGTCGACCTTCACGGCCCGGACTGGCTGGGCACAAACGCCAAGCTCAGGCAGCGCTGGGCTCACCTGTCCCAAGAACTGGGGCTGTCCGCGCAGTGCCCGGTCCTGGTTCCGGTCGGAGGGGATAGGTGGGCTCAGCTCATAGACAGGCTGGAACCGCCCGCCCCCCAGCCGGTGATCGATTCCGATGACGAGGCCGGGCGTGTAAGACGTTTCTGGGACGAGGCGATCGACCGCCTGTGTCGCAACTCCAAGGAGCGATACTACTGGGACATTCCTCCGGGCGGGCGGTGGTTTCGTTTCGCGATGGCGGTTCGGGGTACCGAGTCTCAGCCCCATCCGCACGTGCTGCGCGGCGTGGTCTACGTGGGGTTGCCCATCGCCCAGGGCACCGGGGTGCTGAACTCGGTGGTCACCGTTCTCGCGGGGGCAAGCGGGGCCGTGCTGGCGATTCTTGTCTTCTACATGGTTATGCAACGGCTGGTGCTCTCACCGGTGCACACCTTGCGCCGTGTGGCAGAGCAGGTTACCAGCGGGGACATCGAGGTAAGGGCCTCGATTACCAGCGGCGACGAGTTTCAAGAACTCTCCGAAGCGCTCAACGAGATGCTCTCACACCTGCGGGCCGCCCAGGACGAACAGCGAAAAACCAACCGATCGCTGGACATTCGCCTGGGCGAACTCGCGGAAACCAACGTGGCCCTGTTCGAAGCCAACCGGGTGAAAAGCGAGTTTCTCGCCAACGTTACCCACGAGCTGCGCACACCGCTGGTCTCGATCATCGGGTTTGCGGAGCTGCTGCGCGACACGTGGGAGGACCCCGAGGCGGACCGCGACAGGCTGGCGCGATACTCCAAGAACATTCTCGCCAGCGGGCGAAGCCTCCTGGAGATCATCAACGATCTGCTGGATCTCGCCAAGATCGAGGCCGGCAAGATGGATCTCCACCTTACCGACGTCTCCATGACCACGCTCTGCCGCGACCTTATGGATTTCGTTGAGCCGCTGGCGGACAAGAGAAACCAGAAGCTCGATCTGCGACTCGGGCGCGGCATCGGGCGTATGCACAGCGACCCGGGCAAGATCAAGCAGATCCTCTACAACCTCCTGAGCAATGCGATCAAGTTCACTCCCCGCGGGGGCTCGATACGTCTGGGTGTCGAGCGCGGCGCGGACAATATCGTCCGCATCGCGGTGAGTGACACCGGCCCCGGTATCCCCGAAGATCAGCAGCAGACGGTTTTCAGACAGTTTCACCAGATTGACTCTTCCGAGACCCGCGAGCATGAAGGCACCGGGCTGGGACTCCCCATCACCCGAGATCTCGTGGGGATGCTCGGCGGAACGATCCGCCTGGAGAGCCGGGCGGGGGAAGGGGCCACTTTCATCGTCGATCTGCCGGTGGACCCCGATTCGCCGAAGGGCTAGGATCATTAGGAGCCATGGAGTCCCCCGGCGAGTTGAATCCACGGGTGTGAGGGGCTAGCATGTGGGCCGGTGATGGAGCCCTTGGGATCAGGCTGGTACGGGTTGTTGGCTTTGGCGGGATCGCGGGATGAGGCCTACTTTGAAGGCACCTTGCTTCTTGGCGGAGTCGTCCTGGTGGCCGTGCCGGCAGTGCTGCTCCTGAGTAGCGTCCGTTCGCGTGTCCGCCGGCCCGGGCGGATGACCGACCCGATGTTCTCGCTCGCTGAACTTCGCCGCCTGCGCGATAAGGGCGAGCTGACCACCGCGGAGCACGACGCCCTCCAGCGGAGGGCCCTAAACGACCTGAGAAGAACAGCCGATCAGGACCGTTAGCGACCCGCCCGATAATGTAATTCAGCACGCGGGCGGATGAAGACGATATCACGGCGTCGGGGCGACGGCGAAGAGCCGCCCCGGCCCAAGAGCGGAGCAAACCGGGGAGCCAGTAATGCCGACAGTTCGAGGTGGCCAAGGAGGAGGGACGCGGGGACGCAAGAACAGCGCGTGCAGCTTCTGCGGCAAGAGCCAGCGGGACGCGGGACCGATGGTGGAAGGTCCGCGCGACGTCTACATCTGCAAATCCTGCGTCGAGCTGTGCCACAACATCATCAAGCAGGAGACGCGCAAGGCCACTTCCACCCGAGCGGTGGTCGGGGAGATTCCCAGCCCGCGGAAGATTCATGAGTTCCTCGATCAGTACATCATCAGCCAGGAGCGGGCCAAGCGCACCCTGGCGGTGGGCGTGCACAACCACTACAAGCGGCTCAACTACGTCGATTCCGGCGGCGGCGGCGACGACGAGGTGGAACTCGAGAAATCCAATGTTTTGATTCTGGGCCCGACCGGTTCGGGCAAGACCCTGCTGGCCAAGACCCTGGCGAGAATGTTGAACGTTCCCTTCGCCATTGGTGATGCCACCACCCTGACCGAGGCCGGGTACGTCGGTGAAGACGTCGAGAACATACTGCTTCGTCTTCTGCAAAACGCCGACTACGATCTCGAGCTCGCCCAGCGCGGAATCATATACATCGACGAGATCGACAAGATAGGCCGGACCTCGCACAACGTCAGCATCACCCGCGACGTCTCCGGCGAGGGGGTGCAGCAGTCCCTGCTGAAGATGCTGGAAGGCACGATCTCCAACATTCCGCCCCAGGGAGGCCGAAAACACCCCGAGCAGCAGTACATCCAGGTGGACACCACCAACATACTCTTCTTGTGCGGAGGGACCTTCGTCGGTCTGACCGACATTATCAGACGGCGGGTCGGGCAGTCCGCCATCGGGTTTTCCAACGAGGGTCAGCCCCGCGACGAGATCATCGACGAGGGCGAGCTGCTCGCCCGGGTCGTCCCGGACGATCTGGTCGGGTACGGGATGATTCCGGAGCTGGTGGGCCGCCTGCCGGTCATCACCACCCTTGATCCGCTGGACGTGGGTACGCTGATCAGGATCCTGACCGAGCCGAGAAACGCGCTGGTCAAGCAGTACTGTCGTTTCTTCGAGTTCGAGGAGTGCGAACTGGAATTCGCCGAGGCAAGCCTGCGTCGAATCGCCGAGAAGGCCCTTGAGCTCGAGACCGGGGCCCGCGGGCTCCGGGCGGTCATGGAGGAACTCATGCTCGACCCCATGTACCAACTGCCCGAATACGCTCGGTCCGGAAAACTGGTGGTGACCAAAGCCGTGGTCGACGGAACCCAGCGCCTGTTGACCCGGAAGCCACGCCGTCGCCGCGAATCCGCCTAAGAGGACAGCCGTCAGCGATCACCCGTCACCCGGAGAAGTTTGTTTAGTGATAGCTGATAACTGATAGCTAAGAGCTGAAAGCCTTAAGTCCGCGCGGACCGGCGTCGATACTTTCGGGGAGGGCTGCCACGTTACAAACTGTTGGGTCTTAATCGAGTCATTCGGGTGGCCATGACCGTCACATTGCTATGTCCACGGCTCCAGTGTCGGGCCATCCTGCGCGTGCCGGACAACGTCCGGGGCAAGCAGGTCCGTTGCGGGGAATGCGGCGTGGCCTTTGTCGTCCCCAAGACGGGAAAGTCCGCCGCCCTGCCAAGCAAGAAGGCAGCGCAAAAGGGCAGCAAATGATTCCGGGCGCCCCATCAGGCGCCCGCCCCCAAGAGGCCCCCACAGCACAGGACGACCGGGATCACGCTCGCCATGGCCAACGCGGCGATGGCGAATCTCCTTCGTCGAGGGTGACGCACCGCCACAACCCCACAGATTACTGTCGCGATCCACAACACCCCAATCCCCATCGTGAGCAAACTGAGGGCCAGGTACCAACCGGGAAACCTGCCGCCGTGCGAATCGACGTACTCCAAAGCGGCTTGCATCGGAGAGGTTCTTTCGCTGGACTGCACAAGGTCGTCGATCTCCGCGCTGTGGGTGGTGGCTACGCCCACTTGGCAGACTAAGAGCACGAGCATCCCGCAGGCCAACCCAAAGGCTATCAGCGCGATCCGGTTGGACGGTGAAGCCGAGGGCGCCTCCGGCTCGCCTGGAGGCCCTGCCGGGTGAGGGGGAACTCCATAGGCCTCCGTCAGCGGGGTGGCCGTGGGAACCTGGCGCAACTCCGTGAGCGTCGATTCGGACGGGGCGGTGATCGTGTTGCGACAATAGGGACACGCGACCATCTTCGAGGCCCACTCGTCGTCGACCTCGATGGGCTGAGTGCAGTGGTTACATTGAAAACGTACGGACATCGCCCGGACATGGTAACGCGTGCCCCGCGCGGCGGTCAACCCACACGCATCCACCCATGATCTTACAAAAAAACCGCCGCTCAGGTGACGCTCCACGGAACTTGACGCGCAAGATCGGCGCCGAAGCCCTTCATGCCGGTGCGCGGGGAAGCACTCGTTCGGGCGCTTGCGAGGCAGCAGCGCAGTTTATGCTCTAAGCCTGCGCAACGCTTGCCCGATTGCGGGGCTTTATGCCCCGGCGCTCGGGAGAAACTCCGTCAAGCAGTACGGCCGCAGCGGCCGATAGAGGACCTGATTCGACATCGCCCGACCGCCATGTTCGACCGAAAGCAGAGGGGGATTGAGCGGCAGACAATGATGACAAAAAGCGACACAATCGAAGCGATCCTCGCCCTCAACCGCACCGCGGACAGGACGTTTCTCGCGGAATTCTCCAACGCGGAGCTCGGCGAGTACCTGCGACGCCTCGGCGACCGCCCAATGCCTGGTCGCGCGGTTGCGACGTCATGCACTGGTGACATGAGCTCGTCACCTTGTGCAGTTGCGGGCACCGATCGCACCGTCTAAGGGCGGTTTCCGGCCAACCATTGATCGGAGACGCGACCGTAAGGAAGCGTGCCGCAGAGTGTGTCCGGAACGTACCTCGACGGCATTCGCCAAGGGGTTTGTCCCGGAGGGACATTTGAGAATAGCCCAGCGATTCATCGCTGGGAAAGAGGGGCACGCCAGGACCATAGTCCCGTACATGTTTTTTGTGCTTGCAAGGTCTTCTTCTTGTTTTTCATGAGCAGGCTCCTGGGCGGATTTCACAGCCGGGTCTGCGCATGTTGCGCATATCGTGCATGACGCGCGCGTTTTTAGTTGCAAATTAGTTGCAAGTCAAGACCGCCTTGGAGCACTGACATCCGCAGGGCGCATGCTACCGAGCCCCGGCATCCGGTCATGACCAATCGGACCACTCGATCACCGATACGCCGCGGCGTTTGGATGATGTGTCGCCGCCATAAACCAGTCCCGCCGGGCCGTCGCGTTGCCCTGCCAGGTTCCGCCAGTAGTCGAGGTTCTTAAAGAAATCGCTGGCGATCGTCTGGCTCGACTTGATCTCGATTGGGGTCTGCGTAGCACCCTGGTCGATCAGCAAGTCGATCTCGTGGCCGGAGGAATCGCGCCAGAAGTAGATGTCCGCTTCAAGACCTCGATTGTAGTAGTTCTTGAGCATTTCGGAAACGACCCACGTCTCGAAGATGGCGCCCCGAGCGGCGTGTGCCCCCAACTCATCGGCACGTCGAATGCGCAACAGGTAACAAAGCAGGCCAGTGTCGAGGAAGTAGAGCTTGGGTGATTTCACCAGTCGCTTGTTGAAGTTCCGGTGATGGGGGCGGAGCAAGTACACGACGAAGCTGGCCTCGAGAATCGACAGCCAGCGACGGGCGGTTGTGTGCGAGATGCCGGCGTCCGCCGCCAGGGATGAGTGGTTCAACAGCTGTCCGCTCCGACCGGCGCACAGCCGAATGAAACGACCGAATGTCTCGATGTCACCGACGTTGAGCAGATCGCGCACGTCGCGTTCGAGGTAGGTCTGGTAATAGTTTGCCAGCCACGTTTGCGGCCGAAGGTGCTTGTCATGGATGCGCGGGTAGAAGCCCGTGAACAACGTTTGGAAGAGGGTGGATGCTGCGCTGCGCTCCGCCTGGGGGACTGGCTTGCGGCGAACCACGAGACGTGCCGGGTCCTTGGCCGGTGCCCCGATCAACTCGGCCCGGCTGAATGGCAAGAGGTGCAGCACAGCGCACCGCCCGGCCAGCGTCTGGCTGATACGCTGCATGAGCAGGAAGTTCTGCGAGCCGGTGAGGACAAACCGGCCGGGACGATCCTCACGATCGACGATCCCCTGGAGGTACGAGAACAGATCGGGCACGCGCTGGATCTCATCGAGGACAACCTTGTCCGGGAACTGAGCTAGGAACCCACGAGGATCTTCCAAGGCAAACGCACGATTGTCCGGATCCTCCAGCGATACGTAGCCATGCCGGGGAAAGGTAGAGCGTACCAGCGTGGTCTTGCCAGACTGTCGCGGCCCGGTGACGGTCACGACGCCGTACTCGCGCGCCGCAGCCCTGAGCGTCTTAGATAGGTGTCTCGGAATCATGGCGCCACTCTGTGCCATTTGAACATTCAATGTTCAATATATCCGATGCCCGGGGGGCTGTCAAGCGTCTCGTCCTCCGCAGATTAATGCCGGGAGACCCGGCCTCTCCTCCTGGGGCGGACGCCTGCCACAGGGCTCAGATGCCCCGCCTGGTCGGCTAGGTGGCGTTGCTGGAGGTGCTGGTGCTCGGCGAAGCGAAGCACCGATGATCGCGGTGCGGCCAGCGGCGACCAGCTTCCCTCGCGACGGGGTATGGCTAGGCAACGCGGCGGAAGCTACCCTTGTCGTAGACAGCAGTGAGCAGGTGTCCATCGCTGTTCTTGCAGTTTGCAGTAACGGGGGCCAAAAGATGAGGAATAGCGACGAAGTCATCGAGGCCTGGAGCCGGCTCGCGCGGTATTTCATTGGCCATGTCAGCGAAACGCTCGCTCAAGCGCACGGGAAGGGAGGTACGACGGGACATGCCGGATTCGAACGCTTGATCAGGCACAACCCGCCGATTGCCGACTTGTGGCGAGCCATCGCTGGGTTGTTGCTCCAGACTGTGAAGGACGAGACAGAGCTTGAATCCGACGCTGCTCCCGAGCAGCGTGATACGTGGGAGAGAGTACTTGCAGTCGGGGCGCGAATCGCGCGGTCGCCGCTCTGCCACGGCGAAGACGGGATCCGCGGGTGCTGCGAGCCGCACGTCTGTCATCCGGACACGGATTCACCACTCAGCTATCTTGGATCCGCGCTACGTCGACTTGGCCGCCGCCCGCGAGGTAATGCGCTCTGGACAGGAGAGGGACTCGATCCGTTAAGCGGTACCGGCAAAAGCTCACTGGTACGACAGATTGCCGCTCTGGTAAAGAGGCCGGTGCGCCGAGTCTCGCTCAACGGCGAAACCAGCGTGGCGGACTTCGTTGGCCACTGGACCGTCAACGAGAACAAGCAGACTGTGTTCGTCAAGGGCATCCTGCCGCAGGCCATGCAGGAGGGCTTCATCCTTCAACTCGATGAGGTCGACGCCGTGCAACCGGAGATCGGCTTTGTACTTCAGCAGGTGCTCGAACCGGGTGGTCGCCTGTTACTGACGGACACCGGTGAGGACATTGCCCCGCACTCGGACTTCCGGCTTGTGGCCACGGCCAACACGCTGGGCTTCGGTTCGGACTCGGCGCTGTACTCCAGCGGCACCCACACGTTGAACTTTAGTTGGCTGGATCGATGGGATGTTGTGGTTCACTTGGACTACCTTCCCTCGAAACAAGAGGTTGACCTCTTGAAGTCGCGTCATGCGTCACTCGGGAAGGACTTGCTCAAGCGACTGGTCAAAGCCGCCACGGATTTGCGAAAGTCTCACGCGGCCGAAGAACTTACGTCCGTCATCACAACGCGGCGCTTGCTGGCTCTTTGCGCGAGACTTGAACGTGGCAACGAAATGCCGCGGGCGCTCGCAGTGTGCGTCCTCAACAAGGTCCCGCAGGAGGACACCACCGTGGTCCGCGAGACCTTTGACCATCACCTCGGGCCGCTTGCGAAGGGCGAGCAGAAGAGCGCCAAGTAAACGAAAGTCAAGGATCTTCACACAGGTCATGCCCGTCAACCGCGATGCGGCGGGTGTGGTTTTTTCTATGCGCATCGCTGAAGGAGTTGAGAATATGCGTGTCAATCCATTCGAAAGCCAGCTCGAACGGCTGGCCAGAACGTTGACCGATCAGTTCGGAGTGAAGGTGATCTGTCAGGGCGACAATGCCTTTACCGATGGCAAGCAGATTGTCCTGCCATCATTGCCCGAACCCATGAGCGCCGACCTGGAGCGTATGGTGGTCGGGTTTCTCGATCACGAGATGAGTCACGTGGCGTTTTCGGATTTCAAGGTGGTCGCGGAGTTTTCGGCGAAGCACCCCGGATACCGGTTGCAGCCTGAACCGCTTCGCACATTTCTTGCAGATCGCCGTCCTGCCGGTTTTGGCCATCGGCACATTCCGGTATCTTGCCTCGCAGTGGGGACACGTGACATTAACGAGAGAGTTCATGCTCAGTCCTTTCCGAGCTCAGCTTCCAGCGGCCTAATTTGCCCACGCACTCCATCTCATTTCCCGCGACGCCGCGCCTCTCTGCCAGAGGCGCCATACGGCATGCTTGGCCACTGCCAGTCGAAAGAGAGCACTCCAGCCAGGCCAGCGGAACGATATTCTGTAGAAGCTTCATCTTGGGCCTGTGGTTGCGGACAACAACGCGCTGAAATCCACAAGGTCAACGTCATCGTCGCAATCAGAATCGAAACGCTCACAACCATCCACGAGGCCGGGGATGTCGCCTGTGTAGCAGACCTGATAGTCCGCGAAGTCGATTAGGTCGACAATGCCATCTTCGTCAGCGTCGACGCGGTCGTGCTCATACGCTCCCATGTCCACGATGTCCAGGTACTCCGGCGGATCGGGGTTACCGGTATCCGGGGTCTGGCAGTCGTCCACGAAACGTGCCGTCCGGTCGAGGTCGAGCGGCGTTCGCTCGGCTGTATCGCCGTCACCGTCCAGGTCAATGATGTCTTCCAGGACGGCCGTGTTGTCGCCCGCGTCGATACAGGGCGATTCGGGAAGTAGACGGTAGTTTCCGTTCTGGGCGCCGGCGAACCGCGGATTCACGTCGATGTTTCCGAGACCCCAATCCAAGGTGCAGTCCTCCTCAACGTAAAGCCAATCTGTCCCGCCGCGCACGTCGTTGAATGACACAGCCAGATTCGGACCATCGGCACAGGCGATCTCAACGCCTTGTGGCGCCGAGTTACCCCACAGAATGGAATTAACGATCCGCGCGTCACAGTTATCAGCGATATACACTGCGCCGCCCGTCCCGCTTTCGCTTTCAACATGGTTGTCCGCGAAAGTGCAGCTCGTGATCCGCGGAACGGATTCGTTGTATGGATCTCCGTAAAAGCTGATACCACCGCCATTCGTCATAGCCCAGTTCAGTGTGATCCTGCAATTGATGATCGTTGGGTTTCCACCGAGGCCCGATATCCCGCCGCCGTCACCGCTCCGCGGGCTGTAATAGTCGTTGGGGGCATGTGCTGTGTTGCCGGCAATCGTACAATTGACTATATGGGGGTTGCTTGCGCGCACGTCGATACCACCGCCGAAGGCATTATGTCCCGCTTGTGCTTCATTCTCCGTGATGCTCGAGTCTGCGATCGTGGCGTCAGTGTTTCGGAGAGCCACACCCCCACCGCGGGCCGCGCTGCCACCGAGGACACGGTTTGCGCGTATACGGCAGTTGAGGATCTGTGGTTTTGCCAGCGTGTTGTTCTCGCATGCAACACCGCCGCCCTCGGCATGCCCGTAAGTGCTCCAGTCCATCGCCACGTTCTCGTAGATGTCGCATTCACTAATGGTCATGAAGCACTCATTGGCACAGTATACACCACCCCCAGCCTGCCCCGCTTCGTTCGCGGTCATCCTGCAATTCGAGATCGTCGGTGAGGAGAAATTGCGAACGCAGATTCCACCACCGTACGTAGCGGTGTTGTTAGTGATCACGCAGTTGCGGATCGTGGGTTCGCTTGCCTCGCACAAGATGCCACCGCCGTAGTAAGCCGTACAGTTCGTAATCGTGAATCCGTCCAGTACCGATGTGGTCCCTGAACGAAAGTAGAAACCGCGTCCGCTGCCTTCACAGTCGATGATGCAGTCATCAGAGCCGTTTGCCGAGCGAAGCGCAATGGACATACTCCCGACGTCTAGATCCTTGTTTCCCTCTCCAGTGTATACTCCGGTGGCTACAAGCACCGTATCTCCGTTGGTTGCGGCGTCGATGCCTTTCTGTATTGCGTCGAAGGGGTGCTCAGGTGTTCCGTCTTCGTCCGGATCGCTAATAGTCGGATCGCCGTGTACGGGGTCGTTCGGTGCGTCGTCATCAACATGGATGGTCCCGGCGTTGGCCGTAACCGCGGCTAGGCCCAAGATGATGATGCAGACAACGCAGCGCGCCAGAACAAATCGACCTGCCCTGATTCCTCGCTTCCTGATTCCTTGTTTTTGCGCGGCGAACGTGATCTGCGTGCCGTCGGGCAACCAAGGCAAATGCACTGCGTCGGCCAGGACGCCGGCGAGCCTCCTTGGCACAGCTGTTGGGGCTTGAGTTTCGCCTGTGGCCGATTTGAGCCTCTTGAAACCGGTGTCGCTGAGTTGGAAGACGGCGTTTACTTGCATGTTCGTGCTCCTTCATGTGTGTTAGAGACTGAGCGAGGACGCTGCATCCGGCTCCTCGCTACCTGCCAGCGGCTGCAAACCGGATCTCGCTTCCCACAAGGCGTTCACCGGTCAACAAGGTCAACAGAGTCTGCGCTCGCGTACGGCGCTTTTGAACGAGCTGGCGCTCGACCTGGACGATGTGCTGGGCGCTGTAATCCCCAAGGCCAACAGTGACGAGGACATCCGTCAGATGTCTTATTTGTTGCCGCAAGTCCTCAAAGTCCCGTTTGACAGTCTTCTCGTCGACTTCGGCCGCCGCGAGAGCCAAGCCGGGTACTTCTGATTTCCTGGCAGTGCGGGTCCAGGTTACGGGTACATAGCTGTCCGGGTGGCCGGCGAGCAGCCAACTCACCGCGTACTTCCTGGAAATCCCCTTCAGGGCCTTCTCGCGTTTCGCTCGTTCCATTCGAGCCAGGCGGGCTTCGTCTCGTAGAATGCGCTCGCGCCACTGAAGCGTGAGGTCGTCAAGCTCCCTCTCCTTGGCTCGCGCTTCGGCAACTACCCGTCGCGGGGAGTACTCCTCTTGGGCCTGGCCCCACGCACGCAGTAGCTGGTTCTGGCGTAACGTGACTTCTCGTTCGAGAGCAGGACCCCAACCGACCGGAACCATGCGCGGAACCTGGCCGTGATCAGCGAGTTGCCCGAGCGTGCTCATACTGACATCAAGGTGCTCCCACCGCGTGGCGGCCATGTCATGAACGGCTTGCGCAATCCGATCCTCCGCAACGCGGCGTGGCGGCACGGAGATCCGATCGCAGATCGCCTGGGCCCGGGCCTGGAACCCGGCTGCCCAATCGAGGAGGGCCGTCTCTTCGTCGGTCAGTTCTGCGATTGTTGGCGTCCCCGCGGCCACGATGGCGTTCATCACCAGAACCCCGAGAAACCCCCTTAATACTGTGCTGAACATCCTCATGCCTCCTTGATCTGCTATAATCGGCCCTGTCGAGGGCCATCTCAGCTCCTGACGGCTGACAAGGGTTCCTATGCGGCAACCGGCGAACGGCTGCGCGCCCGGCAGAGAAAAAATTCGTGGGCGGATGCGGCCAGCAACCAGGGGCGCCGGCAGAGGCCAGCGGCGGCCTAACGACCGGCGTATTGATCGTGGCCAGCACTCAGACAACGACGCACTGGAGCGAGATTCAGGCGGCACGTACGTCGACGCCCGAGCATCGTAAAGCCGTACTGAACACGCTTGTCGGTCGATACTGGAAGCCGGTGTTCTCATACCTGCGTGCGAAGGGGTACCAAGACGCGGACGCCCGGGACATCACGCAGGATTTCTTTCACGAGGTCGTGCTGGGTCGGGACCTGTTTGGTCGTGCGGTCCGGGAACGCGGGCGGTTCCGAGCCTACCTGCTCCACTGTCTGAAGAACTTCGCCCGACAAAGGCATCGTCGCGAACAAGCCCAGCGGCGTGCCCCCGACCGTAGAATCATCTCGATCGAGGAGTGGGGTAGCGCGGACAAGTCGCGATACAATCCTCCGGCCCGGGACGCGAGCCCAGAAGTCGTATTTCACCAACAGTGGGCTACCAGCCTATTCGAGCTGGTGCTTGAGCGCCTGCGTCTTTCATGTCGTCAAAACGGGCTCGATGTTCACCTGAGTATCTTCGAGCAACGATTCGTGGCCCCAGCCCTCGGGCATACTGCGTCGATCCCGGTGGAGACCTTGGCCCAGCAATACGGCCTGACGTCCAAGCAGGTTGCCAACCGTACCGAGACAGTTAGGAGACGGTTTCGCAAGCTGTTCCTTGAGGAAGTGCGCTCCACGGTTCTTGATGAGGCATCAGCGTCGGAGGAGGTTGGCTCATTGATCGAGCAGCTTAGACTACGGACTGGATAGCGCCCGAGGGAGTCGGAGTGAATGCCAGATCGATGGACCCATCACGCGCGGCGAGACGACCCGAAGGCGATTTCGAGCTACTCTCTGAGCTTTGCCCGATCGGATAATCCACCGGTCGCGCATACGAGGACCTGCTGTGACATCTTCGACCAATGATCTACTCACGCGAGCAACCGATGGGGATCCCGATGCCCTGGCGCTACTCCTCGAGCGACACGGACCACCTGTGCGAAAGACGCTGGAGGGCAAGATCTCGACGCGCTGGCAATCGGTTCTTTCCGAGGACGATGTGATGCAGCAGACCTATGCCGATGCTTTTCAGGATATCGGCAGGTTTGTTCCTCAGGGCGATGGTTCGTTTGTGGCCTGGCTAACCAAGATGGCGAATCGAAACCTTCTTGACTGTGTGAAGATGCTGGAGAGGGAAAAACGCGGAGGGAAGCGACGACAGGTTGAAGCGAGAGGCAGCGACGAGTCACATGTGGCCTTGTACGAACTGGTCGGCAAGACGAGTTCTACGCCAAGCCGGCATGTGGCGCGGAACGAGGCCAAGGACGCGCTGGGACGGGCTATCCAGAAGCTCCCGACCGCGTATCGTGAAGTGATCAGATTATATGACCTGGATGGCCAGCCCGTGCAGCAAGTGGCTGACACGCTCGGGCGTAGCCGTGGCGCCGTTTTCATGCTCCGAGCCCGGGCTCACACCCATCTGCGGGAGATGATGGGGGCGGCCTCGGATTATTTGTCCGGCTCAGCGTGACTAGCCTCCACCGTTGTCGCTTTAGATGGCGGTGAAGGCTGTGAGGAACAACCATGGCGGGAAATGATCCCCCTGATAAGGGAACACCTCTTGAACGCGAGCGTAGGCTTGTAGAGGCCGCTCGGCAACAGGCTGAGCTAAAGGCTTCCGAAGAGGAGGGTCCGACTACGCCGCCCCCTGACAGCGCTGATGATACGGCGGAGCCTTCGAGCGTCGGAGAGGATATTGCCTTTGCCCACGTCGGGGCGTCACTTCTGGAAGCGCTCGTTGCTCCACCTGCCAACGACGCGGCCGAGAAACTTGCGGCCGAGATCTCCCGCTATGAAGTCCTTGGCCCACTGGGCAAAGGGGGCATGGGCGAGGTCTACAAGGCGCGAGACAGACGGCTCGGACGAACTGTTGCCCTTAAACGTATCGGACGTCGAATCGAGGGTTCGAAAGGAGCGTTGCCTCGCCTCCTCGCAGAAGCCCGAGCAGTTGCCGCGCTCAACCACCACAACATCGTCCAAGTCTACGACATCGACCAGGACGATGACGGCCACTTCATCACTATGGAGTATGTCGAGGGCGAAGACCTGCGTGCCAAGATCCAACGTGACGGCAAGATCGACCCCGAACGTGCGATTGAAATCATCCGGCAGTTGGCCGCCGCGCTGGGCTATGCCCACGCTCACAACATCATTCATCGCGATATCAAACCCAGCAACGTCCTGATCGACACTCAAGGCACACCCAAGCTTGCTGACTTCGGATTGGCCCGCATGGCAGGGACTGCGACCCCCGGACTCACTCAAACGGGGGCCATGATGGGCACCGTCGACTACGCAAGCCCGGAGCAACTGGAGAATGCCAAGAATGTCGATCACCGGACCGACATCTACTCGCTCGGGGCCACCCTGTATGAGATGGTCACAGGCCTGAGTCCTAGGCGCATCGAGGAGAGCAAGGTCGTCGAAGAGCTTCGGCCTTGCGTGATGAAATCACTCGAACGTGACCTAGACCGCCGCTACCAGACCGTCGACGAGCTCGCGGAATCGTTGGCCCAGGTCATAATCGGGGACGTTGATGCGCTATTGCATAAGGCTGAGTTCTGTCACCGTTCCGGTGATCTCGAAGGTGCGGCCCAAAGATATGAGCGCGTCCTGAGGATCGATCAGGAGCACATCAAAGCTCGGAAGCAGCTTGCGCTGATCGAGTCGAAGATCGAGGATACTCGCCAAGCACGGCGGGAGGCGACTGACGCCGCCCGGCGAGGAGACTGGCAGGCCGCTTCCGCTGGGTGGCAGCGCGTCCTGGATTCCGCTCCGGGAGATCTGGAAGCGATCCAGCAACATTCCAAGGCTCAATCCCAAATCCGTAATGAACAACTGATCGCCGCTATCGAGCGTGCTCGAAGCCACCTCGACGATGGAAATCCCCTCGCCGCCCGCGGTCAGTGCCGGATCGCCCATCAAATCGACCCGGGAAACCAGGAAGTCTCAGCGATCCTAAACGGCGTGCGAGCCGCCGAGCGCCGGTTGCGTGACCACAAGATGCGGGCCGGTGCCGAAGCTTTCAAGCTGAAGGGGTACTCGAGCGCGGTGGTTCTGCTTACCGAAGCCCTGTCGCTAATGCGGAAGAACCACCCGAACCGCCCGAAGCTTATCAACTCCATCAATCTGGCTCGGGCCTCGCAGTGGATCGCGGATGCTGACGACGCAATCGACAAGGGAGACCTGGTACAGGCCGCCGACTTACTTGATCGGGCCAACGAGAGGGCTGGCAAGATGAGGCTGGTCGTCAAGCGGATTGAGACTCGGCGCAAGAGGATCACTGAAAGACAGGTGAAGGCCGCCAAACAAGCCACGCGCCGGCGCCGCTTTCGCATCGCCATGATCGCTTCCGCATCGGCAGTCGGTGTGGCGCTTATTGCTGTTCTTGGCACATGGCTGCTGCGGTCTCAAGGGCCGGAGACACCTGGTGTTCAGACTCCTACTCAGCCGACGGAAGCTACGGCAACCTCTGGGGAGGACTCACTTGTCGAACTCCTGAGCGACTTTGAATCGGAGAATCCGCTCGTACCGTATCGTTTCACGAATGCGAGGTGGCGAGCGATCGCTGAGGATGAGACGGCCAAGTCCAAATGTGAGATAGACAGAGGGACGGGAGCGGAAGGGACTGGAGCTTCCCTCAAATGGAGCTACGAAATCAAGGGCAAATACGCAGGCCTGGAGTTGCTGCTATCCGGATCATGGAACCACTCCGTAGATCTCTCGGCCTATGACGCGATCTCCTTCTACATTAAAGGCGCAGGCCACAAGGGCTGCGCCTTTGGCGTGCAGTCTGCCGCGTCGGTTGCTGTAGGTGACGGTGGTGCAGATATTCCAGTCGATGTCTCGCCTAAGTGGCGGCGAGTCACGGTCCACCTGAACGCAGAGCCCTTCCGAAGCAATGTTGATTTCAGTCGTCTATACATGATCACGCTCGGTGATAACGATGATGGGTCAGTGTCGAATACGATTTGGATCGATCAGGTCATGCTGCACCGGCGAGGTACGCTTGGTCTCCAGACTTTGTCCGCCGCTCCTGAGCAAGGTGTCGCGCCGCTGGTGATCACTGCAGACGAAATCCCGATGGAAGTCGGGGACAAGTGGACTTTCGCGATCAGCTCCCCGGATCCCAATCTTGACGGCGGGCGGGACTTCTACTCTTTCTACGACAAGTTCGAGCACGATGGTGAAACCTACTTTCGACGCCGCGCGGAGATTCCGGGAGTCATGGAACGGACCAGCGGCTTGCAGGTGTTGAGAGACGACGGGTGGTTTGGGTTCTGGGATCCAGATGACGAGATTCCCTACGATGTTACCGTTGAGCTTCCCCTTTCGGCGGGCATGGAATGGGAGCACGACGTACTATTCAAGAACAATGATGGAACGACACGGTTGAGATGGAACAAATGGCGAGCGGAGGCTGAAGAGACGATACACGTTCCTGCCGGAGACTTCCGCTGTATTCGAATTCGACGGTTCGAATACACTCCCGAGGAGGACGACGATTGGCTAGTGTGGTTGGCCCCTAACGTCGGCATGGTCAAATTCGTGGTCGCTGGGCAACACACCTTCGAGTTGCTGTCGTTTGAGCGATCTGCCTCATCGCAGGGCGCGGGAGCATCGCCGATAGACGACGTTGCGGAAAGCCCGGTGCATACGAACCTGAAGCGCACGGAGGCGGAAAAGACAGCTACACCAACGAGGAAAGCCGTCACTTCAATACTCTACGTCAGTGCTGACGCCGAGGGACGTGATGATGGAACGAGCTGGGGCAACGCCTACCGCAATCTGCAACGGGCGCTGGCGAACGCGGAACCGGGCCAGGAGATCTGGGTGGTACAAGGAACGTTCACGCCCGCGCCTCGCGGGGGAGACCGAACCGCGAGCTTTCAACTAAAGTCAGGCGTTGGCCTTTTCGGTGGATTTGCGGGCAGCGAAACGGAACGCGGCCAGCGCGACCCTGCTGCGAACGTCACCGTCTTGAGTGGTGACCTCAACGGCGACGACTTGACCGGCGATCTCAACAGCGGATACGACCCGGAATTCACGCACAACGCGGAGAACAGCTACCATGTCGTGACCGGGTCCGGTACCGATGCCAGTGCGATTCTCGACGGTTTCACGATCAGGGGAGGAAACGCTAACGGTGCCGGGCCTGTCGGTTTAGAGGATACGGCAGGAGAATACCAATACAACGACGGCGGCGGACTGTACAACCGTGAGGGCGGGAGCCCAACGGTGCACAACTGTGTCTTCACCGGCAACTTTGCTGCCGACGCCGGCGGCGCCGTGTACAACCGCGGCAAGAGCAGCCCGAGGATGGTGGATTGTGTGTTCAGCCGGAACCGTGCGAAATATGGCGGCGGATTGATGAACCGGTTTGGAAGCGAGGTGACCTTGTTGCGATGTCTCTTCCGGGAGAACAGCGCCGACGAATGGGGTGGCGGAATGCGCAGCGTCGGTTGCAACACCGGACTGGTAGGTTGCGTGTTTCAAGCGAACACCGCCGGTTGGGGTGGTGGCTTGGCGATGAGCATGAACTCCAAGACGACGCTCATCACCTGCGCTTTCTACGGAAACACCACCACCGGTCCGGACCGTGACGCCGGGGCGATCGGAATCAACAATAACTGCGAATTAACGCTGACTAACTGCGTGTTCAGTGGGAACAGGTCCGGACGCTTTGCGGCTGCCCTCCATATCTCGGAAGGCTCCCGGGCAACGGCCATCAATTGTACTTTCAGCTACAACTCTGCGGGAAGCGGTGGGGGCGTGGTGGAGTGCCACAAGAGCAGCTACGCAGAGCTAACCAACTGTCTACTCTGGGGCAACAGAAACCGCCGGGGCGCAGATCAAGCGGCCCAAATCGTGAAGAACGACAGTACGATGGTCATCAACAACTGCACCGTGCAGGGTTGGACCGGCAGATGGAGCGGCGCACGCAACAATGGCTACGATCCGCTGCTTCGCGATCCCGACGGTTTGGACGATACTGTCGGGACTATGGACGATGATGTACGGCTGCGGTTGGACTCTCCCTGTGTTGACGCAGGTGATGCTGCCGTACTGCCCAAGGATGTGGCTGATCTGGATGGCGACGGTCTGACAGATGAGGCGATCCCATACGATTTCCATGGCCGTCCGCGCAAGGTAGGTAGAGACCCTGACATTGGCGCCTGTGAGTTGCCGATCATACCTCGATGGTGCGGTACGCCCGAGGAAGGCGCCCACCAGAGGGCCCTTCGGAACGGCCGAATGGTCGGTTTGGGCGTTTCTATCGTGATGCGAGCCGACGGTGCTTGGATCCAGACCGTCTTTCCGGGCTCCGGCGGCGATCAAGCCGGTCTCAAACCGGGATCGACGATCATTGAAATCGATGGCAGGTCCGCCGCCGGAATGTCAGCATCGGACGCGGTTGAGTCGATAATGGGGCCGACCGACAGTACCGTGGAACTTGTCGTTCGCCTCGAACACGAAGAAACCCGAACAGTTACTGCTACCCGCAGGATGTTCGTCATTCCAAGTGTGGAAAGCGAATTGGCTTCGGATCGTGTGGGCCTCATGAGGATCAGGAACTTCACCGAGGAAACAAAGGCGCAGGTTCGTCGTGCACTGAGGGACTTCTCACGCCGGCATGTGGAGGGTCTCGTAGTTGATCTCCGAAACGGTGGCGGCGGCGTGCTCAGCGAAATCGTCAAAGTGATCGATCTCTTCGTTGGCGCGGACGAGACCCTCTTCCATACACAGGAGTGGGGGAAGGAGGCCACACCGGTCAGGTCGAAGCAAGAACAGGTCACGGATCTTCCTGTTATCGTTCTCGTCAACGCATGGACCGGCGGCGAGCTTATGGCCTCGGCGCTGCGATGTACCGGGCGAGCTACTTTGGTTGGTCAGAGAACAGCCGGCGTGACTTCCCTCAAACATATTGTCAAGAATGCCGACGGGAGTACCTGCAAGGTCGTCTACGCCCAGTGCCTTACGTGCGATGGAAGCCCCATCACGCTGGAGGGTATCGAACCCGACTTCCCGATTCCACTAGGAGTCCCGCCGGAGGAGTTCGTCGATAGAGCAATAGCACTTCTGGAAAGCAAAACCGAGACCGGTAGACCGAGGTGATGTGCACGCTCTTACCGTTCGGGCGCGGCGGTAGCCCCTGTGGGACTTGGCCAACCGGGATGAGCGTTTCTTTGCTCATGTCGATCATGAAGTGCGCTCCGTTTTCTTTTGCGCCGGTGCAAGGTAACGCGACAAGCAAGAGAGAGCTTGCCCGTCAGATCCAACGGGTGGCCATCATTACACTGGGCAGGGGTCCCGTTTTCAGCACGTTACGGGCTAGTCGTGACCTCGACGCCAGTCAGGATCGCTCGCCGCTGACGATGCAAAACGAGAATTCGGCCGACAGCGTGACTTGGTACGCCGAGCTCTACGAGGAGGCGCGCGAAACGTAGCGCCCAGGTAGCACGGCAACAGATAACCATTCGGAGGAATCAGACCTCTTTCGTAAGCTTCTTGTTTCCAAGGTTTTAGAGTGATCTTATTAGGACGTGCCCTTCATGCCGACTGTCAGCGAAGAAGGAGGTTGATCTGGTGGGTACGTCAGTACGGGGAAGAAACTGACATTCGGGACGCGGTGCTCGATATCCTTATCGACACAGGCCGAACCATCGTACCAGTACCGGGGCGGGTGCGGACACGTTGTGTTGCAGGTCGAGCGAGCCGAAGCCGTTCGACCTCGATGGCCAAAGCTGACCTTCCCCTCGTTTGCTGGTTCCGAGGATCGCGCTGTGATATCCGACCCCGGGGCCCAGTCGAGAGGTCGCGGCCTTCTCGCTCGTCGATCACCCTCCGCACATCAACAGGCGATCCTGACCGGGAAGCGGACCGGGGCGCCCATGGAAAACCTGCCAGGGCGGGGGTATGCTCTTCGAGGACGATGTTTGAAGGAGATTGTCTCGCCCCAAGAGGGAACGACTGCCGTGCCCAGGCCACCGAAACACAGCGTAACCGTCGACGGCTACACCCTACCGGTGGGACAGCGATGACGAGGACGAGGATGACGCCATTTTCGAGGCATGGGAGAACCGCGATTGGCTACCCTGGCTGAGGGAGCATCTACGAT
>SDBU01002697.1_pt1 | contig 23278 bp, 42 predicted proteins | sample 2277071 | NCBI WGS metagenome assembly SDBU01 (sample SAMN10397929, study PRJNA504765) | marine sediment metagenome | isolation source: marine sediment core GS08_GC12, 126 cmbsf | place: Arctic Ocean: Gakkel Ridge, Loki's castle | collected 2008 | reverse complement strand
TATTTTAGTTAAATTTTCCATTATTCCTGGTTTTTAGTTAATGGAAATTGATGTCCATTTTTATCAGGATTACGTTTTCTAATTTTTCTTACTAATTCCCTTCCTTTAGTAGAATCTTTTAATATTTCTCTTACTTTTGGACTAATTGGAGCTATTGGCATAATTTACTATTTTGGTTAAAGTTACTCATTATCTACGACATTTACAAGCTCTTTAACGGTTTCGTTTTAATACTTTTCTATTATAAATATATTTTTCTCGTTAAAAGTATAAACCTTTTTCGCCCCAAACAATTTTATTAATTCTTCTTTTGCTCCTCCAAAACAATCGCCTCGGTTATTCCATGACATTGTTTCCATTTTATCCGGGGTGTGTATAATACATCTTCCTCCTTTTTTGAGCTGTTCTCTAAATGTCTTTACTGCCAATCCTGGATTATAAGAATGGTCGATACTATTTGTATATACAAAATCAAATTTTCCAATCCATTCCGGGTTTTGATTGTGAAAATCCCACTGTATTAATCCGTACTTATTAGCAGTGTCAGATATATCTGTTCCTATTGTTTTGTAATATTTACTAAATTCTCTGACCTCAAATCCATTTCTTGCACCGTGGCATATCCCATTGCCTTTAATAAATTGAGAAATAAATTCAATATCCTTTTGTGTTACCCAAACTAATTCAATTTTTCTTTTATTCAAAGCGATTTGTGCCTCTTTGTATTTCTTATAATTCCAATTTCTTTTATTCCAGTATTGATACATTGTTATTTGATTTTCTTGTTTTTAGTTAGTTCTTTATCGGTTAATACAAAATAAAGGTTCTGTAATTGGTGAACGTACTTGATTTCTTTATTTAATCCTAAATCAAACCCGTTCCTGTCTCGTATCATTAAAATCCCATCATCATCTGATGTTAGTTTTATTCCCAATTTCAAACCATTAATACCTATATAAAATACCCTTAATGCCTTCTGCTCAAACCCGAAATCTTTTAACCATTGTTCGGTTAATGGGATAGGTGACAAATAACAATTTGGTACTTTAATAAATTCTTTAACCTTACCGGGATTTATATCAGCCTGTAAAACATCTGAATTAAACAATCCAATTTGTAATATTTGCATTGGAATTTCTATTGGTAAATGAACTTCATAACCCCTCTTAATAATGTAAACAAGATTTCTAATTTTCAATTCTGTTGGTTTCATAATTTCTGGTTTTTAGTTATCCAATAATTTAGAAAGATCATGCCTTAGAAGCTCAACGTTTCCAATAGCAATTGTTTCATTAAAATCAATACTATTATGGTCTAAACTTAATTCAACTCCTTTATTGCCCCATCCTTTTGTATATTTATATATTTCATTATTTTCTAACATTACGATTAATTCAGTACCTTCTATCATTGTGCCTTTGCCGCTGCTTAATCCACTATTTTTGCGTATGATTGTATCATTTACATAAATAATATTATGATTTGCATCTTTATATTTTGTTTGTTTAAAATATTTTATGTTTTTTGCCCCTTCTTTATTTAGTTTTTTGAGTAAAGATTCAATATCTTTCTCTTTTCTATCTGCCAATTCCTGCATTCCATATTCAGGTAATTTGTCTAAATATACTATTTTATAAAGTGTATGATTGAATTTCCCTTTTTCCATAATATCCGGTTTTTAGTTAAAACATCTACTATCATTAAACATTGCCAGCCACGGTTTCCGCTCAATCATCTGACTGACTTCTCTATGCTTTTCAAGACTTAATCCTACTTTTTTCCAATGCCACTGTATAAACCACTCGTTTACTAATCCCAAAACTCCGTTATCTCTCATGTGTGGTATAATATCGTATTCCGCACCTTCTATATTTAGCTTCATTACAACGTAATCATTTTTGAATTTCTTTATAAATGGTACTATGTCAATGGTTTTTACTTCAATAAAATCTAAAGAGCTTACATTACCGGTTGTTTTTTCCCTGTATAATGTTCCGCTTTCAGACTGTCCCCTGTAAAACCTGTGAAATCCTTTTGAAGTCCAAACCGCCTCTGAATGAACGATAGTGTCCCTTTTCTTTAATTCAGGTAAATTCTCAGGCAAACATTCAAAAGAATGTATTTTAAATTCTTTAGCGTTTGGGTAGTGTCTGTTAAAGAAATCGACACTTGCACCGGTCCAGGCTCCGCAATCAATAAAGATTTTCATTTAGTTTCTTTTTGCAGCTTTCCATTTTCTTCAAACCAAACACTGCCACCAATTCCCTGATGTCTTCGCTTTATTATGTCTTTACATTGCTTTAATCTCATATCTAACTGCAGATATTGCCTATGGTCTATACTTTCAGAATGGAAGGGATTAGCTATTCCATACCGTTCTGTAATTTGTATAGCTTCTTGTTTATTCTTTGCTTTTACAATATGAGCAGAAACACGTGGTTCCCCTCGTTTATAATATACTTTAACCTGATAATAATTCATGATTTCTAGTTTTTAGTTAGTTGTTTGATACAGCTTTTACAATTTACACGTTCTTCGATAATGGTTGCAAATCCTTTGGTTTTATGTTTGTGACTATATAAACCGCAAGTAGTTACAAAATTAATATCATTCCCGCTATACCAATACCCTTTTGTGTAATGTATTTTCATGATTCCTGGTTTTTAAGTTCGTTATTTATTGCATAAGCTATAAAGTTAAGTATTATTAATATAATTATACTGCCAGTAATTAGAATAACAAACCATGCTATTCTCTCAATTCCTTCCATTGTTCTGAACATATTTTCTTCGCACCACAAAATAATGATTACAGCAGCAGCTATAATATTACAAATTAGATAAGTGATAATAATTTTCATAATTTTAATTTTATGACATTCTTATTTTAGCACCCCTTGCTATTATATGAGTATCCATGCCGTTATTTTCTACATAATCCAAAAAGTTTTTAATACCAATAATCAATTCTTGATCAATTTCGTTCATTGAATATTTATTGCTTTGATTGAAAATTATACCGCCTTTTTCAAATTGTTCTTTTTTCTTTTTCATGATTTCTATTTTAATTCTTTCTCTATCTCATTAATAGCATCTCTTATCATAATAAGAAAATCGTAATTATGAATAAAAATGGTATCTGCAAGATTAATGTAAGTACTCAATTCTTTGACATTTATTTTATCTTCAGGGTAATTATAATTTCCTGTAAATGAACTAAATTTTCCTTTTGCTATTATACATCTTAACTTCCCGATATCTTTATTTTCCCATATAAAAATAGTTTTTTCCATGATTTACTTATTAAATTAGTCTGGTTCTAGTGCATTTATAATTGAATCTCGTTTAACAAAATATTGAATACCTTTAGTTGGTAGATAATCCGCATCTAATTCTGCTTTCTCTGCACATATTTCCCTCTGCTTTTTACATACCTCTTTTTTGAATTGGTTGATTAATTCAATGGATTCTTCTATATATGGATTACCTTTTTCAATGTCGAACTTTTGACCTCTGTATTTTATTCTTAACTGATCAATGTCAAATAATAATAATTCTGATTCCATAGTTTTATATAAATTTTGGTTTTGGAATATATGCGGATTGTGAATGTTTATTACATAATTCCCTTTGTCTTTTACAGGTTTCATCAAAATAAGCCTCAAGAATTACTAAAGCATCAAAAATCATTTCTTTATCAACAAGTTTTTTAATATCAATTATTACATCTTTTGCTTTCACAATTTTCTTATTTAATTAATTTTAAAGATAAAACCCGACATCAGGATTACCAACGATAAGTATGAAAAACCGCTCTCTTTCGAGAAGCCCTGATGCCGGATTTATTTTGTAGTGAATATCCATACTTTGATATTTTTGGTAGTGCAATATACAAACAATAAATGACAATAACAAATTTAAAGCAAAAAAATACCCTGAAATTTCTCTCAGGGTATTAACCTTGTTTTTTTATTCTGTTATGTCAGGTTTTTTGGATAAAACCTTCTCCAATATCTAACCTAAACAGTCCCTCAATTATATTTCTATATTGGTTAGTTTCATTTATCAATTGACTATAATACCCTATTGCCGGGTTTTGATGTATAGGTATATCCAAATTTACATCAATTTGTGTAGTCAAATTTTGGTAAATAAAGGTGTTTTCCTTATTTAAATTAGATTGTAATTCAAATAGAGGATATTTCAATGGTGCCGAAACCGGGCTTTCTATCTCAAGATTTTGTATAACGGCAATAGCCGGGGCATTTTTTATTATACTTATGTCAATAGTTTCAATATCGACATCATTCTCAATCAGTGTAGACTTAAAGTCTAACTGAACGGTAAATAATCCTACCATGAGTAATGCACCGATTTTCATTAACTTTTTCATACATTAAAATTTAATTAATTAAACAATAAATGATATATTAAAGTACTAAGATAATACAATAAACTTAATAAACAAAATTATCTATAAATATAGTCTAGCACGGTCGATGTAGAAACGAAATAACGTTCTGATAATTGTACTTTAGCTGCAATATGCCCGTCTTTACTCATTAAGTCATGGTATTCATGTTTGATAAGAAATTTAATACAAGCCTTCTCGCTCAATAATCCTTCGCTGAAAAGTTCTTCCGACAAATCAAAACTGATCTTAAACTTTTGTAGTAATATTTTTTTCATTCTTTCCTTCATATATCTTAACATGCCCCTTTCCGTTATTCAAGTGATATGGTATATCTTTACAGCTATTATTTTCATCACAAACTAATTCGCCATAATAATCATTATTACCTTTACGAACAATAATTTTATATCCATGTTTGCATTTTAATGTATCGCTTACATAAATTCGTCTACCATTGTCATCATAATAATTTGTAAATTCTTTTTTCATAATATTTCGTTTAATGAGCATTTTGGAAAACAAGTAATGGCACTATCCGGCGAAGCATTTATAATATTGTAGTCTTTGTAGTATTCAAAATATCGTAAGTGAGCATCTTTGCGGTGCATTCCGTTCCGGTATTGATCGACTTCGACTTGTGGAATGTCATAAAAATAAGGCTGTTTTTTCCATGTCACATCAAATCCCAGCAAGTAAACTTTTGTAGCTCCTAGTTTTAAAGCCGCAACCATTGCATAGAACCCTGAATTAGTAGCATTTCTTAGGATTAATTTGTCCTCAGTCATTCCTTGGTCGATAAAATAATTCCAGCCCGGATGTCCTTTCCCGCATTTCATGATCCTTATCCCTGTGAATTTGTGTAGTTTTGGTTTGTTTCGTGTGAACCAGCCAGAATCTAACGTAACTAATACCTGAGCAAACGGCACATATTCCCAGACGTTATTTACAGCTATAACGTTTCTATCTCTCAAACGTTCGAAGTCAAAGCCTTTTAAGCTCTCTCCGGAACCAACTACATAGACGGTTTTGCCTTTGAATATTTCTGGTAAATCAATTTTCATAGTTCAATAACTTTAAAAAGTATTCTTCTGATTTTAAGTTTAATAAATATTCTCTATTTTTTTCTAAGTCAAAATAATTCAGTTCTTTATATTTAAGCTTCTCTATAATAAACTCTTTCGGCGGTGCTATTATTCCAAGTCCGTAATCCGTATCAATCACAAAAATATACTTATTCAAAATAGCTCTGAAAAACGGGATGGCTTTCCATACATCGCCACACCACTCGCCTTGTTTTTGGGGTACTATTTGCATTATCTCGGTCTGTGGATTACAATCATGCAATACTATGACCCCTTTCGGTGACAAATATTTAAGTGAATTGAATACATCTTTTTTCACTTGCTCGTATTCATGCAATCCATCAATAAATACAACATCAAACCTATTCAATAAAGGCGCTTGCTTCTCAAAAAACTCATCACTTGTCATCTGAAAAAACTTGACATTATTTTTAATAAGGCTTTTAGTTTCTTCATCTGGCTGGTTAATATCCACTCCATATTTAACCGGTGCTTTTATTTTCCTGAAAGTGTCGCCTCGTAGCACACCTATTTCAAGATAAGTATTGCCTTTGATTTTCTTTAAAAGACTTTGGATAACATCAACTCTATTCATTTAACTTTTTATAATATGATTTGTAAAATTCAAAACTTTCTTCTCTGACAATCCCTTTTAAATACCACATCCCGGAATCTTTCACCCAATTCACATTAAATATATGTCCGTTTCCGCCACAAAACCCTATCCCGTGCTTTATTCCTATGGCTCCAGATTGCACAAATTTAACTTTGAGGGTTTGAGCAAATAACCACAATCTCACATCTAATAACTTCAACGGGAATATAAAATTCTTAATCTTTGAAATCCTGAAGCCGGTACAAAACAAGCTCGACCTACCAAAGTGATTAATATACTTGTATCTTTTGTGTTTGAGATTATAATAAGTAGTCTTTTCAGATCCTATCATATCACAATCAAACCACATTTTTTTAAAATAGTCATCGGGATAGTAGTCATCATTCTCAATAATAAAACACTTGTCTATCCCGTCCCTCTCTGATTGGTCTATCCCAGCCATTATTCTTTGAGTCAGATCCATTTCGCCGTTTAAGGGAATGTAATTGATGTGATAAACCCGTTCCGGTTTCAATGTCTGCCTGTCCATTTGGAACAAACAATGTTCGGTTAGTTCTTTCCGGTCGCCCCGATCTGGTATAATAACACTAAATTTCACTTGTCTGGTTTATTACGTTAATTTCATTTATTGCATCAGTTACTTCATTTACATTTAAAACTACTTTTATTTGCCTTGCATTTATCCCCGAAATCATACGGTCCATTGAAGATTCATCAATATTATTGAACGTATTATTAGTAACACTTGTAGCAACGCCACCACTGGCAAACGGTATTCCAAAGCCCTTGTAAGAATTAATCTGTGATGCTATATCGTAAGGCGTGCCAGTTAATGTCATTATATCGGTACTTGACATTGATCTTTTGTTGATAACGCCCTCACCGGGGGTTAGCATTGCAGGAACGGTATCTTTATCCCCTATTCCTGGAACTTTACCACCGGCTGCAAACTGCTGTGATTTTATTATTGCTATTTGTGCAAGTGTTTGTATTCCCTGTAATATTTGAAATGGAATAGCTAATGGATAACCAAGATTAGCGCCTGTTTTAACAATTCCTTGCGCTCCGCTAATAATTGCTTGAGCCATTGCGACCGTTTGCTCTCTTTTTGCATATTTCTTTTCAATTGCCTCCCTTGCTTTGGCATTATCGCCAACCATTGAAAGTTCTTTTTCTTTTTGTGCCGCCCATAATCCACCAATAGCTCCAATAGTATTACTAACAACCGAGAGTGATTCATTTATAAGTTTCTTTTTTAGGTCAGCTTTTTCTTGCTCTTTTTGTTTGTCTTTATCAATTAATTCCCATTCTTTTATATGTCCGGCTAATTGTGCATCTAAAATTGCTGCAATAGACTCCAAATTAGAAGCATTCATTGCATCAGAAAATAACTTTTTCTCATCCTCAGTTGCATAAAACTCCGCTAATGCTGCATCAAATGCCTCTTTATCGTCTGCATCAAATGCCTTTTGAGCCTCGAATAAAGTTTGTAATTTTAATATCCGGTCATCAAATGCTTGTTGTTCATCTGCCTGTTGTGCTTCATGTCGTGCTATTCGTGCTTCTTCGGCTTCGAATTTCCTTTTTTCGCTATCATCGTCTGCTTTTTTTATTGCATCTTCTCTCTCTTTTCGTGCTTTTTCATCTGCTTTTCTTTCCTGTTCAAGTTTTCGCTCCTCTTCTGCTAATAAAAAGGTCTCAATACGTTGTTCCCTGTTTCCACGTGTTGACCTTTCACTTGCAATCCTTAATGCATCTGTTGCATTTGTTAAACCGATTAATATTTTACTCCATGTCCTACCAATAGCATTACCTTCTTTAGAAGACAAAATCAAATCAGCCCATGAAGCCTTCAAGAGCTCCTTTTCTTTTCTCATAGTTTTCATCTGATTCTCATACTGCTTCATTAAACTCGAACCCTCACCAAAATCTTCATTTACTATTTTTAAGATTTCATGCCAGTCTTTTAATGCCTCTTCATTCAATGCAGCAGCTCCTGTTATAGCCCGAACATTTGGTAATAATTCAGTTAATTTATCTTTTTGAATCTTAGTTGCCTGATTAATTTTTTCCATAATAGTAAACAACCCCTGTTCACTAACCGCTGTTAATCCGGTTTGTATTTCTAAGGCTTTAAATGCTTTTCTTGCTTGTTCAGACGGAGCTGTTACTCCTTTTATAATAGCCTTGATTGCAGTTGTGGACTCCTGAAGTGGTAAACCTCTTTTTGTTAGTTCGGCATAAGTTGTCATTAATTCCTGATAAGACAACCCTGCTATTTTTGCCATTGAAGCACTTTTACCTATCTCAGAAGTAATATCCGAAATATAAAATTTACCTTTTTTCTGAGCTGAAAAGAAAGCCGCTGACACTTGTTCCATATCTTCCATCGACAAATTCCACACGTTCATAACAGTAGTCATTCCGTCCACAACTGATTCCATGTCGCTAATCCCAGCAACTGCCAATATAGCAGCATCGTTCATAAACCCGAAACTATTCCTTGCAGCAACCCCGGCGGAAACGGCATCAAATAAAGCCCTGTTTGTATCGATTATTGTAAGTCCGTATTTACGCATTAACTTAATGGATTCGTCTCTCAGTTCTTCGTCAAAATCTTCTAATAAGGTTTGTACATTCATTTGCCCTTGCTCGAATTCTTCCAGAGTGTCAATGATTCCCTTAAAAACTCTACTCATTGACCTCAAAGCAATAACCGCCGCTAATACAGCACCTGCAATCTTTTGAAATGCCTGTATAGCACCTCTGGCATATTCGCCTACAAATGTAGTTCCCCGACCCATTGCAGCGTTAGCAGCTCGTTGCTTGTTCTCTAAGTTCTTAATCCGGGCAGCGACAATATCAAACTGTTTTGAGCCAATTACAACATCCCTGATTCTCTGCTTTTCGATTGCCAGTTGTGCATTAACCCTGCCTAAAGTGTTAATAGTGGTTTTTTGTACCTGATTTTGTTTGACTATTGCACCGGTCAAAGAATTATAATCTTTTCGCAACGTTCTTAGTTCAATATCTTCACGTGCCGTTAATCCGTTGTTCTTTTTTCTCAGTACAATAAGCTCATTGATCCGCTTTTTAAGCCTGTCAATTTCCTGCTCCTGCTGAACATTAATACGTATCCGGAATAATAATTCTTTTGCCATTAAATAACCTTTCTGACCCGATATTCTTTCATATAATCGTGTCCTTTATAATACGCCTCGCTTACTGAAAAATATTCCCTATTTTTTCTTCTTAGAACGTACATCTTTCCGATCCGAGGGAACATCTTTTGTTTCAGTTTTGCGTCCTTTATTGTCTCCTTTTTGTTCATTATTCCTGGTATTTTATTTTAATGAATTCTACTTTAGTCTTTTTACCATTGGTTACTATTCTATTAATCCGGCAATAAGTTACCGTATCGTCAATATCTATTTTATAAATCGGACGGAATCCCTCTTTTGTAGTGTCATCAACAACTGTTATGAATTTCTGGTACTCATTCGAATCAAGAACCATGTAAGCTATTATGATTTTGCCTTTGTCAATTAATTCTATGTCATTGAAATAATAATCATTGTACAGATCTTCGTAATCCAGAGTATTAAACTTGGGATAGGTATCCCGGATGTCTCCCTCAAATTCCCATCTTTCAGATCCGGTTAAATCAGTAGGTCCGAAATTCCCGGCATCATAAATATAATCTATCACCTTTGGCAATAACTGTTCATTATCTCCTTTTATTGCCGGGATCGTATCGGTTAAAAATCCAATATCTCTCTGAACCATTTGAATTGTAGCTGCAAATACCGGATTTTCTTTTGTTCCTTCGCCAATTTTAACATATTCACTTGACAAGGTATGCAAATAACTATCAGCACTTTCTGAGTTATCTTCTTCCCATTTTACAAGTTCTTCATCATTCGAATCGTCTTTATACTTGAATCTTATAAATTTTTGATAATCATTGCTTATCATTATTTGAGAAACTTTCTGATGTCTGTCTGTTTTTGCACTCCAGTCAATTTCTTCTGAAGTGTAAAATGAATCTCTTTCTTCAATATATACGGTTTTATTCAATATATCAGTAAATATCACAAGGTTATGGGTATGTATAATACCTTTAAGAAAATCCATACAATAAACATCAGGTAACATTTCAGAAAATGTGATACTTTGCCCGTTTGCATAAGTACTACCCATTTCATTATAAAATACAGTTGTTGTTGCTGTTATATTCACATCTAAATCACCAGCAACCGAACCATCATCAACAAATCCTGATACTTCCAATTGTAAATAAATTGAATCTCCGGCTGTTAAATAGAGTTGCCCTGTTTCAATATAAAATTTATGGACATGATTATCGGTTGTTAATTCATAATATTGTCGTGTTGCCAAATCTCCACTATCACCAACTATTGTTAATTTACAAATAGGATAATCTGGATTGCCTGCACCATCAGTATAATCAATTCCAGGATGTGAACTATCAGAAATAAATCTAACTATTGAAATAAAATTATAACTACCATTTGTAGGAATTACATATTTATAAGTTCCGGTATTAAAATCACTTCCATTATCAAAATAAGGCTGTGTTTCGTCGTTGTCGTCGTTAATAGGAATAGTTTTTTTACTTGGCGATCCCAGAACTGTAATCGGAACAACTCCCGCACCTGCTAAATCTTGCCGATTACTATCAGTTGCTGATAAACCAGCTCTGAATTCCTTGTCTGTTTTGAACTCTTCGGTATAAAGTGGCCGTGCTTTTACATAGGGGATATACAGCCTTTTGAATGCTGTTGAGTCTTTGAATGTCGAAGTCAGTGTATATCCAACATAAGTAAAAATATTTTCAAGTATCCCTAAAATCTTAACTGCCGAGAATCTATGTTCTATTCTTACTCTTGCTCTGCGCTGCCACCAGCCCGAACGATCAGCATTCCATGTTTCTGTGATATAATAACTATCGTCGTCTATTCTGGTCATAGAAAATATCCCATCGTAATCAGTTGTATTGTTTTGTTTTATCACATCGTCGGTATAAAGCCCGTGTCCTACATCTGTCATTTTTACTTTTCCTGCTACAAATGCTGCATAATTAGCGGCTGCAGTTATTGTTCCCATATTTGTAACGAGATTACTATCAACTTCCTTAAATTCACCATAATCAATAACCGGATAAAGATAATTTTTCTTACTCTGAATTTCTACAAATATATCCGAATAAGCTGCATCTGTTCCGTATGCACCAATAAGCATCCAAAAATCAGCATCTTTATAATTAAACGTGTATTTTACCTCCATAAATGTAAATTCAGTCAACCCAGAAGTGTCTTTTACATCACGTGTTTTTGACCAGGTTGTTAAATTCGTTGTTGAATATAAATATAAATTATTATTTCCACCTACTTCTTCAGTTATATAACAATCAAATTCATTACTTCTTTTATGAATTAAACAAGCATCCCCTGCGATATTTACATTATCTTTAATTATTGAATTTACCCAATTTGATCCATTCCACCTGAGCATTCGATATCCATAATCCACGACAGGATCATCAAATTCTAAAGTACAGATAAAAGGAATACCATCATCATTTACTGTACCAGAACTCGTGAGTAATCCATCATGTCCTACACTTGCTGCATCAGTTACTAAATAATCATAAGCTCCGTTATCTAGATTTGCTTGTGATATTGCTCCACCTGTTACAATATTTTGAGAATGAGAACCTGATACATCCCTCCAGGTCACGCCTTGATCATGTGATTCTAAATAATATACTTTTTCATACCTTCCAGTATTATCATTCCACCATCTTATCATGTACCTTAATACATTACCCGTCCCGGTACTCACCCCGACAGGATAGTGCCAATAATCAGTATTTCCACTATATGTAATATCATATCCAGCATCCCATGTTATCCCGTGATCTGTTGACTTAAATATCCTGGTATGGTTCCCTCCTGATATATAACGCCTTGCAATAATATACAAATAACCATTTGAATCTTTTATTAAATTTGGATAAGCCAGCCTTATCGTAGAACTATCCCCTACTGTCGTATAATAATTTGCAGTTTCAGCTTTTGCATTGACCCAGCTTGTCTCATCTTCTACATTATCTGAACGTAATATAACAAATGCATCATTATGAGTTTGAGGATGAGGGCGTTTATATTCATGAACAACAATTATATGTCCATCATCTGCTACAATTACAGATGGTTGAACATGTGAATCTGTCGCAGTAGTTGGCTGGGATACAGTATGCAGATCGTAATTTGCACTTTCTGTACCTGTTTTATGGTTATAAGCCCAGATCATGGCACGACAATTATACCCGTCTGTTTTTCTTTGCATCCAGGGTTGATATGTTTTTTTATTATAATAATAAACCGTCGGTGACCATACATCAGCCGCAAAAGGAAATAACCACCCTTTCGTATCTGTTGAATGAACGAATTGAGAAGTTATATCCGGGTTTTCAGAATCGTCCATTGTTGATTTGTCGTAAGTATGGTCATCGTTTGACCAGTCCAAATCAGCAATTTTCACATCTGTTAAGTTATCTATCCATCCTTTATGACTAATTATTATCTTGAAATAATCTGTATTAGTTTCTAAAACATTGACTTTGCCACCTATATAAAATCCGCCGTCAATATAAATCTCTCCAATATCTGTGATTTCGGTAAATACATTTGCTTCATTAACGAACTTGAATATTTCTTTATTTGTAGCGGTCATAGGTAATTTAATAGACAAACTTTTGGGAATATTTCTGCCTGTGAGGTTGCGAATATCACTGATAGCATAATCTACATTAAGCTCATCTTTGTAATCGCACTGAGAAGTTCCTATATATACCTCTGTTATCATATTAATTTTCTAAAACTCAAAGCCAATTTAACACGTTCTTTTTTCTTTTTAACCTGACTTAATCCGGTTACAACTACTTCAATTCTTACATTATCGACAATCCAGTAAACCTTTTTACTATCTAGTATCGTTTTAATCCAGTCTATATTTGTTTTTGTTTCGTAATTCGAGAACGTTTCAATGGTCTGGTAATTCTCAATATCCAGGATTTGTTCAACATCACTTGTATTTTTGTAAGTGCTTCGCTTTCCCGATCTGCCTTCATTGTAGTTATCTAAAAAAGTATAAGCATCAAAAGCACCGAACTTATTTAGCCACTCTATTCTTATAGGATTATTCCAACAGACAGGATCACGAACAAAAGTTATTCCTTCACTTGTAAAAACTACAACCTCAGGGGTTGTGACTTTAAATAATATGCTTTCAATTTGAGTAGTATTGTGTGCAAATAATAAAGCTGATATTGGCATTATTCCTCTATCCCCAGAAAGAGCCACAGTAGCTAATTGTTTGCTGTCAATAGCACTTCCATCTATATCATATTGTATATATTCAGCTATTATATCCGCCTCTTCACTTATAAACCCCAGATAATCAAGTTCGTTATATCCTTTTGAAACATAGACTTGAATCATTGAAAAATTGACCAGACTTGCTTGTTCGGAACGGATTATAACCCGTGCAATTGCTATATCTACAGTTGCTATTAATGCTTTATAATTATACCCTTCTGCAAATATACCAACATTGCTTACCGCACTAGTTCCATCGCCTTCGATTAAATAGAAAATTGGGAATGTGCCTGAATTTTTAGTAAAATTACAATAAAACTCAATTACATCACCCTTTTTTATATTACCAAACGAGCTCGACAAACAAAGTCCAAAATTAGCTCCTGATGAATCTATTGCTGATGTTATGTTTCTTCCTGAAGTCGTAAATGTATCAAACCCGCTTACTCCACCCCAATTAGACCAGCTTGTTATTAGATTATTCCCTATTTTTATTTTATTCGTTATCGGTCGTCCAGTCAAAAACTCTTCATCGTCTGCCGATAAATTGTAATCCGCAAAGGTCGTGCAATCTACTTTATAGATTACTTTAGCATCACTTGTATCATTTGCTCCTGTCACTAAAGCATTTGAGGTATTTTCCCAGTACTCAGTAAACTTTATTGTATAGCTCTTGTAAGAATCTGTATTTGTTGTTATAATGTTCAATGAATCAAAGTCTATTGCAGTATATGTAATTAATTCCCATAGTATGCGTTTGAAGTCCCAGGATAGAGTTCCTGCAGGCTGCCATTTGACCGCAACCGTTGCCGCTGAGATTATCAACTCCGCTTTGATCCTGAAGTTTGAATTAGTCAGTGTTACCGTTCCGGTTGCATCGTCTGCCACCCATGTAACTGTTATGTAAAATTCATTTGTATCTATTTTTGTCAAGTCATAAGTTCCGTTATAATTAGTTGTGCTGGTTATTACCGCAACATCATTAGTGAGATATGTATGTGATGTTGATGTCGTTACCTTAACCGTTCCCGCAACCGTACCTGTATAATCTGCAAAAACAGTGATAGTCTTTGCTGTTGCATCGTCTTTATCTGATGTCACTGTCCATGCCGAAACATTGGAAACCGCATCCGGCTCAACTGATATTGTTACTGCCATTATATCGTCCTTTCATAATCCCTTATAAGATTGTTAATAATTCCTTCTATTCTCTGACCACCCCAGCGTTCTATTTCTAATTCCATGTGTTTAGCCACACCGGTTAAAGCATCTGTTATAAACCTAGTTCTCATTCCTGTCTTTGAATACTTGTAGCTTCCGATTGTCGGCATACCCTCTTTCTTTTGTGTGTGTGCTATTGCAAACGCCGCTCCAAGTGCTTCTTTGCCTGACAGTCCCATCTTAATCTCTGCAAATGCTTTCAGTCCTTCTATGTACATTGACCGTCCGGCTCCGCTACTGGGATTAAATGGTATCCTGCCCCTATTAACACCCTGGTCAAGAAATATTGCATAATACTCACCACTTCCCTCAATTATCTTTTCAATTAATTCATGTCTTAATACAACATCCAACGTCTCCGCAAAAGTCCCTGTCATTCTATGACCTTGTGCAATGTAGTTATCTATTATCTTTTGCCTGAGATAATCTGCAAGCTGTATTAAGATTTGATCGTTCATTAACAACTAATTTTAACGTTAATTTTGTAATTTGCCACTACCGTATTTTCAAGTGTCGCTCCCTCAGGAAACAATGTAACATCAAATTCACTATCCATAACGGTTATATTAGCGTCCCCGTCAAGTGCCAGAATAAAAGCCTTACCGATAACATTTGCAGCCGCCCATGCCACTATTCTCTGAACGACATAATCCTGGTCAGTAGTCAGTGTGTTCCGGTTAAACTCATAGTAAACACTAATATCAAACAACGTAATGAACTCTTCTACTTCGCTGTCATATGAATCTTTTAACACCGGAGGCAATATCTCTATGACAGGATAGAAAGTTGTATTCTGGTCACGTAATTCGTGGATGTCCTCAATGTAACCCATTATGAATTTATTAGCCCCAGCCGTTGCGGCATGTGCTGTTAGCTTAGTGTTTAATGTTGCGAGTGTTTGGCTCATTTTGTAATTGTTTTACATTTACTATTATATGCATACTCCATCAAAGAATCCGCTTTACATTCTGGTTTCGTTAATTTTAGCAACCTTATCATATTCCAACAATCACCCCAATTAACTTGTAAATCAAATATCCCATGCCCGGTTTCCATTGTATCCAGACAAAGCCTATGGGTATTAAATCCCATTCCATGTGGCTCTAATTTCGGCAATTCTCCAATACACATTTTTTCTTGTGATTGTGCTTTAAATTTACAATCCTTATGTGGACACCAGTTAGGTCTTTTCATTTCGTCTTATTTACAAGTTCATAATACTTATTCTTTGATCGTATATAATCCAAAGTCTCAAGAAAATCATATAACCCTAACCCCTCAACTGCCTCAACCCCGCCCCGATAACCCGATTCCGATACTTCATAAATCCATGTCCGCTCTCCAAAGTCCATCAGTCCGCTTTCCATTAATTCAGACAATCGGAGGCTTTCTTCATTGCTTCCTGATAGGATGTGTTTATAGTTTTCACGGACGTATTCAACAATTCTGTAATGCAAAAAAAAACCTCCCAAGCCACTAACATCGGCAGCTCTCCAAACTGTTCCGATCTCTCAATTGCCTTTTCTTCGTCGTACTCTTCACCTTCAGGTCGGCAATAAACTGCAATTAACATCTTTAGGTTTCCTTTTTCCTGGCTCTCTGCGTATGCTTTGAATAAACCTTGTCCCTCTGTAAATGTCAATGCCTTCTCTGAATGTCCTGGCAGGTACTTGTCAAATATCTTTAAAGTTTTAGGCAATACAAAAGTTTCGCCGTTAAACTCAAAGCTCTCAATCTTTTTCGCTTCATAATGAGGCACTTGTCCTATTAATGATACGATCTTTTCCCTGCAATGGTATTCGTATAGGTCGTTCCTGTCAAAATATTGCATGTACTTTATCAGTTCTTCCGGTATATCTGACATGATTTTAAGAACTTCGCCTGAATATTTACCAAAGTCTATTTCGTTTTCAACTGTCATGGTCTTTTGCACCTCTTCGAACTTCACTTTTGTGCCGGCACTGTACAACTCTTTTAGCTTTTCAGGCAGTTCAATATCAGTAAGCTGTTCGGCTTCCGAGATTGTCAGAGTGTCCCAGTCTTTTACGTGATATTGTTTGTCGTTAATTTCAATCATTTCCGCTAATCTTAAATGCAAGTCCAATTCCAATACAACAAAACACAATAAATATTCCTATTGCTAACGATCCAATTAATATATCCATAATTTCTAATTTTTAGTTAATTTATCTATTTCGTTAATACATTTATCGTAGTTTAAAGGATAGTGACCCTTTAAAGCACAACTATAAGCACCTAACGCCTCTTTCCGGGTGTGTTTTTTAATTATCTTAATCACTTCGTCAATCAGTTGTGGCTTTGTCATATCTTACTTAATGCTAATTTTTCTCTATTAATAACTGATTCTGGCAAATATTTTAATGCTAATTCCCTGAGTATTTTTTTATTTATTCTTTCCTGATACGGAACATCCCTCATAAAATCAACAATCTTATTTGAAAATAAAGGGCTATGGATTTTAACATCTAAAGTATTAGCAATGTGCAATAAAGGATCAATTTGTTTTGAATATATAGTTTTTATATAATATTCCCATACAGCATCATAATCTTCTTTTTGTGATTCTTCTTTAAATAAGAAATCCCTGAATCCCATATCAAACATTTCTTTTAAATGCTCTCGAGGGGCTGGATGTATTTCGCTAAATGTCTCAATATCTCCGGTCTCTTTATGTCCTAAGGGGTATTTATGGAGCCAATATCCACCGAAACATTCATCCCCTCCGTCTCCGGTAATAACTATATTACTAAATCGTTTAGCATATTTTAATAAAATATACCAATTACTATTTTTATCATTATCTGAAAGAATAATCTCATTGTGATCTGTTTGGAATAAATCAGCAATCTCTCGAGCATAAATCATATCAGGATAATTTTTCGATCTCGCTAAAGTGAATGTGAAAATTGATATTTTAGGATATACTTTCCTTAAAAATGCCAATACAAGCGAACAATCAATTCCACCTGATAGTAAAAATGATAACGAAGTTTCCGGAACCCTCCTTATATTTTCAAGAATCAATATTTCCAATTGCTTTATCCTCATGGATTATTTTCTTTTTTGGTTTTGTTATTACAGCATATTTTTCTTTGTTTATCTTGCGGACCTTTATAGGATATTTATTATTCAAATGGTCATAAATATTTTCCGGTGCATCCTCTGCTTTTTCAATATCTAATATATGTTGAAAAACTTTCCCATCTTTTTTATGTTTTATTTCATAAAAATCTCCTTTCTCGTCTTTCTTAGTCCATAAAATACAATGATGCAATTCTTCCATTTCCTCCTCACTTTTGGGTGGATGCATATGATGAATCATATATATCCAATCCTGTTCAGCTTCTGGAATTTTATTTTCATGAAAAACATTAACCATTGAAATGAAATTTTTAACATCTTTTTTATCTGGCCCTGTTGCCTCTGTAAATGTTCCCGTTCCGTATTTATCTTTTAAATACTCATCTGACAGTGGCTTTATACCATTCAGTTCTTTGTCCTCCTTAATCTGTTCTGCCCTGGTCTTAATATCCAACTCCTCAAACTCAAACACTCCCTTATCAGAGAAGCCCCAGTAAGGCATATATTCTTTAAACTTATAATTCATGAAGTTAAGAAAATAAGTCTTGTCATCATTATGTACCGACTTCTCGACTTCTAAAGATACTTTTGATTTGGCATAACTGCCTCCGGGACTTGTATCTGAAGTAGTACCGGCTTGTCCAAGTATCAAACGCAGGATATTATCTGACATTGTTTTGTTGAAATCCTTAAATAATGTATTACTTGACATTGAGCTACCCGATCCCGTTGTGGTTTTAACGCCCTCAGGCAGTGATATAACATTTCCCGGTCCCCGATCGTTAAATGCTTTTGTTACCTGAGCCCTTAGTGTTTGGTCCGTTCCCTCAATTATTATATCCCTAAAGTTATTTCCTGCCAGTTCACAGTACTGAGCCCAGTCCCCGGTTCCGTTTCTATTGTAAATTATCGGTATTGAAATGATTAATAACAGTCCTAAGTCATCAACTTTCCCGAACTCTAGTAAATTCTTAGCGTATTCGGGTAGTCTGTAACTGGCTCCTCTCATATCTACTTCTCTTGATAGTATTTCACCATACACAGGAGAAACGTGCTTACGTGGGATTAAATGATAATCAAACTCGCCCGATGTATTGATTAGTTCTGTATATGGATTAACCTGACCTTTATAGTAGAACTCAAATAACGAATAACCCCAGAATATTGTATCCAGTGCTTCTTTTTTGAACTCGCCAAAGTTAGGATTTTTCATGAACTCTTCGACTTTCTCATCTGGTTCTTTGTTGATCTTGTACTGAAGATTCAAACTGGTTATGGCAGACTTGCGCTTATTTGTTCCGACAATGTAGTCATCGTCCAATGTTGCCGAATCGTAAAGATTATAGATTTTATTTCGCCGTGGGTTTACTATACTTTCGGCTGCTTTCAAACCAAGTAACCAAGTCTCTATGTCTATTGTGCTTCTTGTCGGTGGTCGTGTAACAATACTAAAACCTATCCCTTTTTTCTTATCGACTACATTTGTGATGTGCCGTTGCTGTTTGTTTGTGTCGTATCCAAATAATTTCATTACCTTAATTTTTATATTCAACTCCCAACTCTGATATTACTTTTTTGGCTTTTTTTGATGGAGTTATGATAGTTTTAAAAACATCAGATAATTTGGAATAATCTACGGATGGGAACCGTTCTTTTGTAATTTTTGCTAATGCAAACATAACTTCTTCAAAACTTATTTGATTTTCCATAGTTTAATATTTATATTTTCTCGTAGGTTTGCCTATAACGTATGATTCTTTTTTTTCTAACATCAATTCAGTAAAACCCCAAACTAGTGCATCCACCCTATCCGGTGACTTATCACCAGCTGCAGCATCCCAAGTTGTCATTTGAGTTTCTAGTCCTTCATGAATACCTACATGCTTAATTCTGCCTTGTTCATATAAAGCATGAATAGGTTCAGCCCTTGTAAGTTTCCCTCTTGTCGCCCAAACTGATTTATATGGAATACTGACATCCAACATCCTTAATGTATTTTCAATTATATCCCCGCCATTATTTACTTCTCCAATTACTCTATCACCTTCAAAATCATGATAAGCATCAATAGCTTTTTTTGCCCAACCATTTGGGGTGTATATTCCAGAAATATCATCCAGAACATATCCCTTATCATCAACACCCAAACCACAAACAGCTATACCAGTTTCGTTAGATGTTTTCTTTGCACTCATAGCTGGATCAATAGCAACTATTATCCTTTTCATAACAGGTGCTTTTTTAACCCTGTTATCTTCAATTAATTTCATTTTCCACAAAGAACCCTCAATATCTTCTAATATCTTTGCCAGTAACTCCTGCTTTCCTAATCTAGTACCTTCATATTTTTTTACAATTTTTTCAATAAATTTCTTTGATAAGTTTGCTTTATTCTCAAACGTTGTTCCAACAGTCAGGGATGTATCTTCTTCTTCAATTAAATTCCTGATTATATCTGTTGGTCTTGGTGTGGTAGTGACTACAATTTGAGGGGATTCACCTAATTGAGCTCCTAAAACAAGTTGATCCCAGGCATCAGGATAACGCCACTTTGCTAACTCATCAGCCCATGCCTTATAACAGTGCGGCCCTCTGAGCTGATCGGGATCGTCTGCAGAGAATATATTTGCTATTGTCCCGTTTTTCCATGTAATTCGTCTTTTTGAAGGTTCATATAACGGCCTGTCATCCGGAGGACTTATTGCTAATATTCCACTTTCACCTTCAATCATTACATCCCTTGCATCTGCAGCAGTTTCTCCAACTATATGAATAATAGGTACTTGGTCTTTCCATATCCTTATCGTTTCGGCCCCGGTTCTTGTTTTTCCAAATCCCCGTCCACACATTAACATCCATACAAACCAGTCTCCTTTAGGCAATAATTGTTTTTCTCTCGCCCACACGCCCTCCCAGTCATATTGAAGCGTAGAAATTTCATCAACATTTAATGAGTTAATAGCCGTTGTTATTTCCTGAGGAGACTTATTATTTATTATCTGTTCTAATTCCATCAGATAATTTGTCTATTAATTTTTTCCTTACATCTTTTACATTGATTTCACCCTCATGCTCTATGACTTGTTTCTCAGTCCATCCTTCACAGAGTTGCATCCAAAGTTTTTGACTTGCTGAACTTCCGTTTTTGGCTGATTCAACTATCGACATTAACACACCATCCGATAAAATTCTTAACGGGTGCTTTAATGGATTGAATTTTAATGTATCGATGTGTTTTTTGATTGTATTTATAGAAAGACTGCAGTCTTTAGAAACTTCGCTATATGTCGGTTTCCTTTCCAGATCCTTTATTAACTTAACATATGAATCATGTATAATAGAATGATTCAACTGCCAAGTAATATTTTTACAACTTTCAGGGCACTCTTTATTTGACGACTTTGTCATAATTGCAAAGGTATAAACTTTCTGACAATAAAAAAACCCACTAATTAAAGCAGGTTTTAATCCTTTAGTTCAGAGGATTTTGTAATTAAGAATCTTTTGGTAATAACTTAAACATGATTTTCTTTTTCCATATCTTTTCAACCCGCAATCTACTACCCCTTACCTCTATAATTTCACCAACTTTAAAAACCATTGGTTCCGGCATTTGCATTTGTTTCTCAAATTTCACATCTGAGATTTTTTCAAAAGTTCCATTTCCACTATCCATAATATTTAGTTTTATGCCTTACGGCGGTTAAGTTTCTTTCAAACTGTCTTTACTGATGTTGCTTTAATAACTTCAAAGAGCGTTTTTTTTAATAGCTCATTCTTTTCCAACTCATTCATTCTATCCAAAAGCTCCTGAAATTCTGACTTTAATTTTACTATATCAGATTCAGTTCTTTTGATTCGATTTTTTAATGCTTGGATTTCGTGGCTCATATGGTTTTTCTCCATTTTATGAATTGCCAAATTGACATCTTTTTTATTAAAGATTCGTCTAATTGTTTTTTAAGAGCCTGATTACATTCTGTAATTTCTTTTACAGCTTCATCCGTTGAAATATATCGAAACCCCCAATCACAAAAAGTATTACCCTTTTCAATTTCTTCTCTAAATTCCCGAAGTCCATTATAATCTCTTAAGCTCAATAATACAGTGTTTTTTTCCATTATTCCTAAGTTTTAGTTAAATAATTCAAAGCATCAAGTATATCCCTCACAGCCCTAATTTTCCTAATCGGTTCAAACCACCTGGCTTTTTCCAGGATTCGTTTGTTGAATTTTAGCCTCAATATCATGACTTGTTTTTCGCTTACCGGCTTTCGGATTGACTTAATTAATTCACTGATTCCGTTTTTCATAGTTTTTAGTTTTATAGTTTTTATAACGTAAACATTTCTCGCAGGTCTTAGTTATGTACTGATCCGTGATTGATCTGCCGATTATTCCACAATCATTGTGGTCAAATGGGCAGTTCTGTTCATATATTTCTTTTTCTTCTTCGCTCATTGAAGCGAAAGTCTTAGACAGCCAGCAAGCTAATAAAAATACTGCTACCATTGCAATTAACATGAATAAAATTACTACTGAAGTTGTCATGATGTTTAATTTATTTGTAGTTCAAATTTACTTTCAAGTCCTGCCTTACGTGCCTCCTGCCTTAACTTACAAACAAACGGAGGTATTATCTCAGGCAAATTACTACTGTGTAAATCCTGGTTTCTTACTGTTATTATTTCAATTATTAATCTGCCACATGTTAATACCCAGATATTCCGGTCTATTTTATTGTTTTTCCTGATCTGTCGTTTTTTAATCTTTAGATCAGGACAGCCGTTGCAGGTTATGTTTGTTGTGGCTTTCATTTCTGTTTAGTTAGTTTAAAATATTCTTCAATCCATTTAGAAAATCCGGGTTCAGTATTTGGATCATATGCCTTTTTGATTGCCCGTAACCATGCTTTGCTTGCAATATCAATACATAAATGCTTCAATATTTTTTCAGCACTTTTATAATCTATGTGCCTTGCGTTTCCGTTATTTAAAAAGCATTTATTTAGTTTGTCGATTAGCTCTTTCATGGCCTTACTTTATTAGTTCTGTTTATTTAATTTCCCATTGCTTCCTATATGATACATATCCTTCATTTGAATATTTTGTTATATCTGATTCAATTGGATTTGAAGATAAATATTCTGTCCAATTTTTATAACCTAACTTTTTTGCTACTTTGTTTTGAAAATATTGCCTTGATTTTTTCATGATATTAATTCAACAATAGTAGCTGTTTTATTTAAGAGTCACTACGTAATTTATCACAATGTTCAACGCTCCCAACATTACAATAGTCTTGAAAAAGTGCTTCTCCAATTTTATCCCATGAAACATAAAATTCTTTACATGAGATGTTTCCTGTTTTTAATTTTGCTTTTTGATTTAATTGAAATACTATTCCTTCTTTTGTTACATTACTGTATCCAGTGATAATAAC
>SDBU01002696.1_pt1 | contig 23283 bp, 35 predicted proteins | sample 2277071 | NCBI WGS metagenome assembly SDBU01 (sample SAMN10397929, study PRJNA504765) | marine sediment metagenome | isolation source: marine sediment core GS08_GC12, 126 cmbsf | place: Arctic Ocean: Gakkel Ridge, Loki's castle | collected 2008 | reverse complement strand
TTTGAGAGCCGTGTTCCCAAAAGGGTATTGGTGCAATTTAAGGGAGAAGAGAAGCCGCAGAATGTTGAGTTGATGTTTCTTCGCAAGACGCCAAATCGACGCAAGATCCGTGCAATGGTTGCCATCTATCGGCGGCGTGGCTTGGATGCACAGGATGGAGGTGATCGGCTTATTCTACCACAGCGAGCTGCCGAGGGGAGAGGTAAGTGACAGACTGCCCCAAACATGATAAGATCAAGAGGCAAGACCCCCCCCTGATGTAACTATGACAGATAACCAGACATTACCGGCAACTGCTCCAGCGGCCTATCCGGCACAGTCAAAGTGCGCGACTGACCGCACCGCGCGCCAGAGCCTCGTCGCCCATCTCTACTTCCGTGGTTGCCGGACGGCAGAGGTACTCCAGGCCGAGCTGGCGCGGCAGGGATTCCAGGTGCATCCAGATACGGTGCGCAGCGATCTCAAGACGCTCCGCCGGACGTGGCGCGACGAGTCGACCGAAGAGTTTGCTGCTGCGGTATGCCGGCAACTAGCTGAATTGGACCTAGTCCGCCGGGTAACATGGGCACAGTGGGATCGGTCACTGACGGCCGAAGACAAGACGAAGATGACGCGGTCGTTAACCCCCGAGGAGGCCGCCGACCTAGACAAGGCCGGAAAGGTCAAGCCGGTGCTGATCGAGACGTGGAAGCGGGGGCGGCTTGGCGACAGCCGGTAACTGGGTATAATACTAACATGCAATCGTGAGGAGGGGAAGATACTGGGAACGGACGCGCCCCAGCGGCATGAGGTGGCGGGGGCCGGCGGCGAACCACTGACGCTGCTGGCGATCGTGCAGCAGGTCAGGGAGGGGCGACGGACGGAGGTGATCGACACGGAGTGGATTGAGGACAAGGTGAAGGCGTTGCCGGAGGAGGGGGCCGATGAACAGCCATCCTGAGTATTATCTTGAGTTCGTCTGGCACGCCAATAAGCAGTGCTACACGAGTGGGATGTTCCCTGGGCTACAAGTATGGCCGATCGCCAAGGACCTCGTCCGGGTGACGTGGGATGGCTGGGAGCACGACGAGCAGGTGTGGACCGGGCTGGAGCTGGCCGGGTGGATAGCGGGGACAGTTGACAGAGCAGGGGGAATGACAAGATGACGACGCCACTGACTGTCCATCAAAAGTGGGAGCGGACCAAGCGGTGGCTGAGGCGACGATTCACGCCGCCAGGCCCGGTGCGCATCAGGCTCGTCTGCGGGCTGCATAATTGCGCCGTAACTTGCGAATCAGAGAACGCATATCGCCACAGGCTGGATTCCTTCCCTGAATACTTTCACGTACAAGTGCGCAAGGAACAATCGCACACATCGAAAATAGATAGTTTACTGCACGAGTGGGCCCACGTCTTGACTTGGTGTGGGTTGGACGACGATCCGCACGGCGAGGAGTGGGGGCTGGCTCACTCGCGGATCTACCGAGCGTGGTGTGACTGGGACTACGGGCAGAAAAAGAAACTGAAAGATATAGAAGAATGAGCAAATCCGGGCATTGGAATCATCGGGTCGTGCAGCGTTCCTGCAAGGCGTATGACGGGAAGGAAGTGATTTACTACGCGATATACGAGGTCTACTATAACGACGGGGGCAAGCCTTATATGCTTACCGAAGATGCCGTCGCGGTGTCCGGTGAGTCATTAGAGGATTTACGCGAAGGCTACGATCAGATGAGGCAGGCTTTCGGCGCTCCTGTACTGGACTACGATAAAGATTTCCCCGGGGACCGGAGCAACGAAAAGGAAATAATTCACAGGGGGTGACCGATGGAAGCCGCCGATAATCAAAAGTGCGTTACATTACAACCGATGATGGCAAGCCAATAGGAGGTGTGTGATGGCAAAACGTACGACGACGGCCGCACAAGTGATCGACGACGTGCTCACGGAGAACCCCAAAATTGCCACGATGACGTTGGCCCGTATGCTCTTCAATAAATGGCCAAATTTATGGCCTAGCCTAGAGGCATGCCGGAGCGCGATTCGCCTGATTCGCGGGGCCTATGGGAAAAGACAACGGGCGAAGATAACGATTAAGACCGCCGAGCGAACACAGGGAGAGTCAGAGGCGTGCCGCAGGTGGGGCTCATTACTGCCGGATCCGGAACAGACCGAATGGAAGTGGCACGACCTGCGGGAGGACGTGAAGCGATGGCTAATCATCGCGGACACGCACGTGCCCTACCACGACAAGCGGGCTCTGGCCAGATGCCTGGAACACGCCGAGGGCAACTGCGACGGCGTGCTGATACTGGGCGACGGCCCCGACGCCTACCAGCTGTCGTATTGGGAGCGCGACCCCCGGCGTCGGCGATTCCAGGAGGAGCTAGATGCCTGGTGCCAAGTGCTCGACGCCCTCCAGAAGATCGCCAAGGTCATAGTCTGGAAGGCCGGCAACCACGAGTACCGGCTGGAGAGGTACCTGTTGGCCAAAGCACCAGAGTTCTTCGGCATGGATTCGTTTACTTGGCCGTCGTTCTGCTCGCTGGAGCAGCGCGGCGTGGAATGGGTGCCGGCCATGAACCCGATCCGGTACCGCCACTTAACCCTGCTGCATGGCCACGAGTGGGGCAACCGGTTCAGCTCGCCGGTCAACCCAGCCCGGGGGGCGTTCCTAAAGGCCCACGACTGCACGCTGGAGGCCCACCAGCACCGCTCCAGCCACCACGTCGAGCACACACTGCGCGAACGGCCCATATCGTGCTGGAGCATCGGGAGTCTCTGTAATCTGCATCCGGAGTTCCGCCCCCTCGGGCACAAGTGGAACCACGGCTTTGCATATCTGACGACGGGCCCGGACTGGCAGGTCGAGAACCACCGGATCATCGAGGGCGAGGTGGTGTACTAACTGATTGTGGTATAATTGGGTACGAACGTTCACGGGGTGGGTACAAGGGAAAAGACAATGGAGCGTCATTACTGTCCTGATTGTAAATACTACACAAGGCGGCGCCCCGGCCAATACCGTCTCGCCATTTACAGTATGTGTCATGCTTATATTCAGCATTGGCTTCCTGATTATGTATGTGGAGTAAGACCGTCTAACCAACCTGATAAATGTATTGAGCATAACTCAGACGGGCGGTGCAAGCGATTCTCGCCCCGGACGTATTGGACGTGGATTAAGGGATTATGGATACAACCACACTGGAAGGGAGTAAATTATTGTGAGCAATAAACCAGACAGTAACCCGGCGTTTCCGACACGGCACCAAAACGGATTTCTTAAAGAAGGCATGTCGCTACGCGATTATGCTTGTATCCGTCTAGGAATTCCCGAGACGGGGAAGGATTGGCTGGACAAGATCATTCGTAAGTCGTTGCGCGATCGGTTCGCGGGGCAGGTAATCGAGGGTTTATGCACAGGGTGTGCAGGTTACCTTGGGAGCGAGTTTTCAGCCTATGCCAAAGGGTCTTGCAATGCCGCACTGGCAAAGCGAGCCGTTGCACTCGCCGACGCCATGCTCGCCGAGCGTGAGAAAAATGAAACCTGAAACCCTAAAACAGGAGAATGCAATGACTGAGCGACCACGATGTCCAGAACAGAGGCGACCGCGGGTCTACATATCGGGGCCCATGACGATTGGCGACTGGGAGGCGAACATACGGGTGGCGGAGGCGGCGGCCTTGGAGTTGATACAGGCCGGGTTCGCGGTGCTATGCCCGCAGTTGACGGGCCGGATGACCGGACACGAGACAATTGGGCACGACGAATGGATAGCGAACGACCTACCGTGGGTTGAGGTGGCGGACGCGGTGCTGCGGCTGTCCGGGGTATCGGCGGGGGGGGATAGGGAGTGTCGAGCTGCGACGTTCTGTAGCGTACCGATTTATTATTATGATACAGGATGGGGGCAGCTGCTCCAAGATCGCGATAAGCTTATCAAGGGAATCGTGGTTGATTCTGAGAAGATCATCGACCCCGCGTTCGACGCCATCCTGGATGATATTCGTGAACTGCACGAGCGCAAGGCTGCGGACTACGGTCGGGACGAGGACCCGCTGGCGAACGTCCGGGCGGCTGAGGACTACGGCATAGAGCCATGGATCGGCGTGGAGATCAGGCTAAACGATAAGCAGCGGCGAATACAGCGGTTCGTACAGAAGGGCGAGCTGCGGAATGAGTCGGTTGAGGATTCATTGATCGATCGCATCGTGTACTCGATTATCAGTTTGCAATTGTACAGGGAGGGGAAGTAATGCTGTGCCCGATCATGATATTGATCGTCGGTGTATTCGCCATGCTCTGCGTCGTGTTGTATTTAGGTCGGCCGCCGGGGAGATGAAATGACCGCCATTGAATCTAACAAGCAACGCAAACGGGCGCAGCGGGCCCAGTATCATCGCGAGTTCGCCAAGCGGAGCCGCTCTAATAGCACCCCCGGAGGAGAGAAGCCGTCTTGCACGGCCAACTCCCTCGATCGGTATTTTGCGTTCTGCAACAGCAGCTACCGGCATCCCGGGTATAATGAATGGTGCGCGACCCATCGGGGCCGAAGGTGACCACCTATTCACCCGCGAACCCCCCTAGCCCCACCAACGCGAGATAAAACGATGAGCGCACTCTGCAAGATAGACGACTGTTTGGTTTTGATGGCAACGACAATGCCGACGTTTGGCACGGGCCGGTGCCCTGTTTGCAAGGGGACCGAATTTCGCGATGCTCCTCACGGATGGGTTGAATGCGAGACAGATGAGTGCGATTTTGCTGTGCTCAAGCAACACCTGCATCGCACCCCAGATGATATAGTCAATCTGATCGGGGCGTATATATGAATTTCACCGACCTATTCACACGCGAACCCTGGCCACACTAACGCGAAGGATAGAAACGATGAGCAGAAGAGATGACGAAAACACATATCGCAGAGACGTGGAATACAACGAATGGCAACGTGGCCTGCCAGAAGGCTGTATATCAGATGAACACATTGACGATGGCTACGACTCCGGGCAATCGCCAGAATCGCTTGTGAATCAGGAGAATCAGCGGCGACAAGGGCAATGTGCCGACGAAGAGGACGAACAATATCAGGACGAGGCCGAACAATGGCCCCGCGAGCAGGAAATGGACGAGGCCGAAGATTTACAGGATGATAACGACCGATGACCATTGATTCCCTATTCACCCGTGAACCGAGGAGGAAGTGATGAACTTTACCGTGGACGACAAAATCAAGATTATAGAAATCGAACCAGCGGGGTCTTCCTCTTTTGATTCGATCATCGTCAAGGCGGGTGATTCCTGGGCCGAATGCTTACACCAAATCGAGTCGTCCTTAGATTACCAGTGGCGCGATACGGAAAAGGGCGTTCTCGAATGGGAGGACATTACCGTCACCATCAAGTGCCGAGAAATATCGTTGGCCCAATTCGATGAACTCGTAACTGATTCCTGAGATGACCAACCACCTATTCACCCGAAACCCCTGGCCGTACCAACGCGAAGGCGTGGGCGAATGAAGTGCTATCCCCTCCAATCCGCCGCACTGCGTTTCCTCGGCGACATCCGCTGGCACGGCGTTCTGCACCCCTTCTGGTTCACGATCAACGCCAAGGGCTACCGGATCAAAGGCCGGCACACGCGGGATGTGCAGAGCCTGATCTTCCCGGGGGATATGGTCATCCGCCGCTTCGAGGGCTACGTGGATAAGTTGTTCATCCCAGGCTGGTGGAACCATGGCGGCATCTATGTGGGAATCCACAAGGGGCGATCGCACCAAGTCGTCCACGCTATGTCCCAGGGCGTGATTATCGAGGACTTGATTGACTTCTGCCGCACTGACCACCTGATCGTGCTACGGGCTCCGCAGCGATATTGGGCGGCGGCCGTGGCGAGGGCGGTGGATGTGATTGGCCGCGAGTACGACTTCGCGTTTGACTTAGGGGACGACTCTCGTCTATCATGTATGCACGTGCTCTATCGCTGCTACCCTGAGTTGATCGTGCCCCGGTGGCGGTGGGGGCGGCAGACGGTGGTGGGGGACGACGTCGTTGACTCGAAGTGGCTGACGACGATCTGGGACTCGCGGGAGGCGTGTAATGAACGCGGCGTGGGGCGAAGACTGTAAGGCTTGCGGCGACCCCGCGGAGAAGATGCACAACGGCAAGCCGTACTGCCTGGAATGCTGGGCGGAGCTAGCGCACGGCGTGATCAGCACGCGGCCGTCGCGGTATTACCGGGAGGGGGCGGCTAAGCAATTGAGGCCGAGGGAAGAAGATAATGGGAGTAGATAGCCAGGCCGAGAAAGTAGTACGCTGGTTTTGTGCATGGGCAGCATCAAGGGAGATACAGAACACATACGTGCATCGCAGCGGTCATTCACTTCTGTTGCTCGTCGTGCAAGAAGACGCACAGCATGATCCCGAGCTGGGAGACGCACTATCTGATTTCGACATACGGGTTGCAAACGATAAACGATTCAATTTATTAGACGTCAACGTCCTAGCGATCCCACCCGTGTCCGAAGAAGCGGCGAAGACGTTTTTGTCAGCAGTGGCGGACGAGTTGTAGTAATATGAAGAAAGCGACAGACGATGATTAGTGAACCAAACTGGATACTAGTTTTGATCGGCGTCCTGGTCATGGTGGCGGCGTGCGTCTTCGCATATGACTGGAGGGGGTGAAAATGACTAGTAAACAGAAACCACTGCGGCTCGAATGGCTGACCCCGGAGGAGCTGGCGGACAACCCGCTCAACTACCGGCTGCACCCCACTGACCAGGTGTCCGGCATCAAGGGGGCGCTATCCGAGGTCGGCTGGGCAGGGGCGCTGCTGTTCAACGAATCCACCAACCGGCTGATCGACGGCCACCTTCGTAAGGGCCTGCCGGCCGAGCTGATGGTCGACGGCAAGGTGCCCGTATTGATCGGATCGTGGACCGAGGACCAGGAACGGCTGATATTGGCCAGTCTTGACCCCCTGGCTGCGATGGCTGAGGTCGACAAGGATATGCTGGCTCAGTTAATGGACGGGCTGGAGGCGGACACAGAGGGCCTGAAGGGGGTACTGGAGGGATTGGCGGGTGAAGTGTTGGTGGAAATAGAGGCGTATCACGACTTAGACAGACAGGTTGATGATCTTGACGGGATGGAAGATGCGAAAATAGATATTATTGTTCCAGCGAAGCATTGCGAGGCCGTAATTGAATGGCTGCGTAACGGCGAAGCCAACACGGGACCTGGACGGGGCAAGGGGGTGCTCGTGCGATGCGGATTGCTCTAGTTGACACGACGCCAAGGGCAACACTATACCCACTGCCGTTGCTGAAGATCGGAGCGTGGAGAAAAGCCGAAGGCGATGAATGTGTATTGTTTCGCGACTGCTTGCCAGCAGCCGATGATTATGAATCCATTTGGCTGACAACGTGTTTTACATTTGACATTCCCCACGCCCTTGGGATGGCAATAGAAGCGAAGAAGCGGGCGAGACTGGTGCGGGTTGGTGGAATATCAGCAACGCTTATGCCGCAGCGGTTCGAGAGACACGGCTTGAATGTTCATCAAGGATTGGTGCCGGAAGCCGAGGGGATGCCACCTGACTATTCACTGCTTGGTATTGCACCAACATATTCAATAACCCACACCAGCCGTGGTTGTTCGCGACGGTGTGGATTTTGTATGGTGTCTACGCTGGAGCCATTGTTTCAGGAGAGGCGGGCGTGGGAATGTGATCTGCACCCTGCAGCTAAAAAGATAATGTTTTACGATAATAACTGGCTCGCAAAAAAAAGAGAGACCTACTTAGAGATATTGGTATATTACAGCGGCTGGTAGGCGACGGCATTATTACAAGTGTCGACTTCAATCAGGGGCTTGATTGCCGGCTGATGACAGAAGATATTGCAGACGCCCTCGTAGGCATCCCGATTAAGCCAATTCGGTTTGCGTTTGATGGAATGCACGAAGACGGACATTACCAGCGGGCTGTCATGATGATGATAGAGCGTGGCTTTACACACAACCCTGGCTTCACCACGTACGTCTTATATAACTTCAACGACACGCCAGGGGATCTCTGGTATCGGCTAAGGGAATCTCCCCGCCTGTCTCATGACGTGCAGTTAGCTAATGGGCACAAGCTAAGAATAGAGTCATTTCCAATGAGGTACCAGCCTATTTTGCGAAGTGACTCTAGGCAGTATATCGGCAAGCATTGGACGGGCAAAATGCTCACGGGGTTTGCAGTTATAGTAGGGGCCCACTCAGCCACGGGGGGAACAGTGAGCTGCACGGGCATATATAAAAGCAGCAGTGCAATGGATGAGTTCGAGTATTGGTTCGGCAAATCGGCTAGTGAGTTCATTGATATGCTTTATTATCCGAGACTTCGGCAATTACTCAAGCGCAAAACCGGCCATCTTCGCCAATTAAGGGCAGCGGCACAGCGGAACAAGACGGATGGCCCGACCTCGGCGCTTTCTAAATAGCCCTTGCCTCACAGTGACTTCGGGTATAATATCATATTGGAATCGGACCTGAGGGGGCCGGTCGGGCGCGAGAATGGCCGCGTCTGGCCGGTCTATATTGAGCCACGAAGGAGGATCGTATGTATCGTGATGGCATGTAGCCATGCTCCCGGCGGCGTGGACGGTGACACGCCCGAGTAGTGAGGGCCGTTGAAGACGGTCGGTCAAAAGCCTAGGTAGCATAGAGCGATGAACCCTAGGTACCAAGACCACTGCTTGCGGCAAAAGGGTATCGCTCGAACGATTGCAAGCCGGTTCGACTCCGGCCCGGGAGCATTTGAAAGCAATGCATGGAGCAGCTTCCAGGTTGTTTCATGGCCACTCCTGGTATGTGGGCCGCCGGGGTTGCGAAAGGCCCACTATCTTGATTCGCGTCCGCCTGCTATTATAGCGGCATGGACGACCCCCAACGCACAGACGCCCAGGCGTGGCTTGACGACCCTCTCTCGTGGGTGCACACGTTCTGGCCGCACATCCGGCTGTACGACAAGCAGGAGGAGATCCTGCTGTCGGTCCGCGATAACCCCGAGACGTTCGTCTATTCCGGCAACGAGATGGGGAAAACATTCGTCGCCGCCCTGGCCGCAATGTACTTCTTCTTGACGCACGACCCTGCCAGGGTCATTGTTACGTCGTCGACAGAAGCCCAATTGGAGGCAGCATTGTGGATGGAGATAGAGAAGCTAAAACGGACGGCCAAATATCCCCTCGGCCTAATGGCCAAATATCTTTACTTTAGCCCGGTGAATTCTCTCAATACAACCGACAGTGAATATTTCATGCGCGGGCGGGTTGCGAGTTCGGTCGAAGCATATCAGGGCGTACACGCATCCAGAGAGGACGATCAGCCGCACGTTATGTTCTGCGTAGACGAGGCAAGTGGCATGAACGACAGTGCATGGGACGCGATCACGACACAAGCGCACCGGGCACTGATCATTGGCAACCCACTCAACACGGCCAACTTCTACTATCGCTGCTGCAAGGGGGGCGACATCGAGGACCCGGACCGGCCGGGGCATCTCATCCGCAAGGTGATACAGATAGGTGGGGACGACTCGCCCAACGTGCGGCTTGCTAAGATGTGGCATGAGGCGGGGCGGTGGGGCGAACCGCCGAAGTCGTTAAGGACCCCCGGCGTCTTGTCTTGGGCGCAGTACAGACACCGCGAGCGGACGTGGGACGAGCAGAAGAAGAAGATGCGGCTGTACGGGCATTTCAACGAGGGCAGCGAGGACCGCATGTTCCCGTTCGAGTGGCTGAAAGCTGCCGAGGAGGCGTGGGCCGCGGTGCAGGAACTGAGGGCCATGGGGCTCGGCGGGCCACGGTATATGGGCATCGACGTGGCTGGTGGCGGCCGGAGCGAGACGGTATGGTACGTGATTGACCGGCTGGGGATCGTGTTCGTGAAGGTAAAGGACACACCGGACACGTCGGTCATCGTCGACGACACCCGCAAGCTGATGGCGGAGTACAATATTACGGCGAAAAATGTGGCGTTTGACTACGGCTACGGAGGCAAGATGTACGCGGACCTGATGCGGCGGGCGGGGCAGCGGGTGCGGGCGGTAAACTTTGGCGAGGGCGCCCGGGATAAGAAGACCTACCAGAACCGGCGGGTGGAGATGTACGGACGGCTACGAGATGCATTTAATCCCTTAAAGCAATCAAAGGTAGAGACAGAGGACGGCGGCGAGCGGTGGGACCGGTGCATGGCAATACCTGGCGACGGGGACGCCGGATACAACTTCGAGCTGCGCGAGGAGCTGGCCATGCTGCCGCTGATGTACGATGCTGGCGGTAAGATGGTCATGCTACCGAAGTCCAGGCCGAGCGGGGGCAGGGGGACAATGAGGACTATAGACGAGATGCTCGGCCGATCCCCGGATCGCGCCGATGCGCTTGCTTTAGCCAATTGGGCGATGGTAGCGCCACAGAAGCCTATGGCCGTGAAAATCGACAGGCCGCTAGTGTACGTAGCAGCCAAGCCCGATCCCAAAGACAAGACGAAACCCCCTGGCCGGACGCTCGCGGACAGGCTGTTCGGCCCGGATACGAGCGCCCGGCAAGCGGCGCTGCAAGATGACTGGTAACCGCCTACCGCGTCGGGACGTCTAGCTTCCCGAGCGGGTCCAGTTCACTGACCAGTAACTCGTGGGCGGCATCCACAGCCTTGCATATTTCAGCCACGTCTTCGGTGTCGAATTCGCCGGGGGTGTTGTGGCTTGGCGTATCGGCTAATTTAACGGCGGCGATAGCAATGACATCGATTAAATCGCCTATCCCTAAGTAGTTCTCGACAGCCGACGCCCGTACCAACTCGACGGCTTCTTTGGTCGTCGTCTCATGCGCCAGGACCGTGTTATCGCTGTTGATGCTGAAGCTGGACGATATTCGCTTCACGCGGTGCCACACGCCAGGGCGGTCCGAGAGCGTGTACAGCAACGAGGTGACTTGGCCCGGCTGGCGGGGGCGGCATACGATGCCGGACACCCGGGTCGCCTGCGGCAGCTTATCCAGCCTGATAGTCCTCACTGCCGTCGCATGTTCTTTTGCTTTAACGGCGGGGTAGAGTCCCTCGTGACCCCTGGGGCACACAGAGCCCGTAGCGATATTCACCAGCGGCGACTTGCATTTCTTACAGACTGTCTGACCAGCGGTACGCACCGCCTCTTTTTGCTCATCCGACATAATTACCTCCTATGGGTTAGTCGCATCGAAATCCAACACTTAATTATACCCCGATCCTCAGCCGCGAAAACGTGTTCTGTAAGTGATTGTAGTATATAGACTTACGCAAAGGGAATATTATATTAATATTGCTTTCTCCCTGGATATTGATTGCCGGATGCTGATTCATCTGTTAGATTATCGCCATGCGACCGACAACCTGGCTACTGCGGCAGTGTAACTCCCGTCGCCGATCCACCGAAGAGAAGCGGCTCCAGCGGGAGGTAGACCGGCTGCGGGGAGATTTGGCCGACAAGGAAAATAATTTGAATCGCTCTGAGGCTGAGGCCCGTGTGCTAAGGCACGAGATTGATTTACTGAGCCAACTCCATGAGCGCAATAGGAGCCTCCTCGCGGCCGACACTGCCGACAACGCCAGACGGATCGCCTTCGACACACATAAAATAGAGAGTAAGTAGTGATCGCAGGATACGCCCTAGACAACGCGAGGCAGCAGACAGAACGGCTGGTCGACCGATACCGCGCGGAGGGCGCGGGGCAGACCAATCCGCCGCGGGCATTAGTGCAGGGCGCGTTCCAGCAGGCCACGGCTTGGGGAATGCCCGGCATGGACGATGTTGAGTATCAGCGATTCCGCGGGTGGGTGTACAGCGCGATCCGCCCGATAGCCCAGACGATCGCCGGCCAGCCAATCCACGTCGCCAAGCTCAATAGAACGCCAGGCAATCGCGGCATACACAGAGACCTGGTGCCGAACAGGCTGAAAGCGATGGCGTCTAACCTGGAGCTGTACGAGCGGCACCCGCTATTGGACGTATTCGCCAACCCCAACGTGGCGATGACGTCCTGGCACTTACTATTCATCACCATTGCGTCGCTAGAGCTGACGGGGAAGTCGCATTGGTGGCTGACGATCAGCAATGGCAAACCGGAGATATGGCCTATACCGACCTCGTGGATCAGCCCGATACATGGTGACAGTGAGCCGTATGCCGATTGGAACGTGATGCCGGGCGGGATTGGCGTCCCGGAGAAAGTACCGGGCAAGGAAATCATCTATATATACTACCCCGACCCATCCGACCCGTTCGGCGCGGTCTCGCCGGCGTGGGCACAGAGCAAGGGGATCGGCGCCGATGAGCAGCTCCAAGAGTCGCAGGTAAGGGCGTTCGCCAACAGTATATGGCCGGGCTTGGCGTTGATCATGGGCGACCCGGACCAGATTGACTTCGACCAGGACGGCGGGCCGCCCCTGTTGGAGGTAGAGCAGAGGCAGCAGATGCTCGCGGCCGTCAAGCAGCACTACGCGGGCGTGACAAAGGCGGGGGAGCCGCTCATACTGGACGCGCTGATCAAAGACGTCAAGCAGATAACGCGCGGGATCAACGAGATGGACTTCCTGGATTCCGGCAAGGTGACGAAGGGACGGATCACCCAGGGATTCGGCACCAACCCGATAATCATGGGAGAGCTAGAGGGGGCCAACCGGGCGAGCAGCCAGTTCGCCAAGGAGCACTTCGCTGACTTTACCGTCAATCCGAAAATCGAGCTAATCTCGCAGGTCTTGACGCGGGCATTCCAGTCGCGATCCCCACAGCCGAAACAGGAGTTGCAGGTCTGGATCGAGCCGTACCAACCAAAGAACCGCGAGGAGGTTCGCAAGGACTACGATCTGCTGGCGAAGTACCAGGCAACGAACCGAGACGAACTGCGGGCCGCGCTGCGGGGACTGCCGCCGATGGAGAACGGCGAGACCATCCCTGCGGCCATGAACCAACAGCTTATCCCCGCCGCCATCCAGAAGACCAAGGCAAACGGTCGACCGACCAAGATGATCAGCGACCAGAAGTCTCTGGCAATCCGCGTCAAGGCGCGGCTGGCGGAGCGCGAGACGATGGAAGCCGTGATGCAGCGGGCGTTTGCCGAGTTATTCATCGAGCAGCGCGACGATGTAGTAAGTAGGCTACTCGACATCTATAAGAATCACCCCAACACGATCAATAAGGCCGGAAACCCGAGGGGGTGGGTGGAGCTGATCTTCCGCCCGGCCGACTGGTATGAGCGGACCGCCGAGATCGTCGGGCCGACCGTGACACAGACGATGTTGACGGGGGCGGTGATCGAGTACAACGACGCGAGTAAGGCGGAGAAGGCGGGGCCGTCGATAGAGGACCTAATGATCGAGCTGCCGCCGGACGTGGCCCAGGCCGTACGGGGGGAGGCTTCGATGATCATCAACTCGCCTTACTGGCGCGACGTACACGAGACGACTAAGGCGCAGCTAGCGCAGACGTTACAGGAGGGCATGGAGAACGGAGAGAACCTACACCAGCTATCGGCTCGGATAGGCGACGCGCCGACGGTGCCGGTACAGGATCCGGGTGTATTCCCGCCAGGGACGCGGTTCGGCAGCAACGCGGTACTCGGTAGTGAGTCCAGCGCGAGGCGGGCCCTACTGATAGCGCGGACTGAGGTTCCGGGCGCGATGAACGCCGGGCACCAACAGGCAATGATGGAGCTTGAGGCGGAGGGGATTATAGAAAAGAAGCAGTGGATGGCGATAACCGACCAATACACGCGGCAGACGCACTTTGCACTACATGGCGTGAAGATACCGGTCAAGGATAACTTCAACGTTGGCGGAGAGATGGCGCCGTACCCTGGGCACCACGGGCTGTCGGCGAAGGAACGTGTGAACTGTCGGTGCGTACCGGTAAGTGTACACGCCGAGATTACGGGGGCCGCACACGAACCAACAATCAAGGGTGAATCACTAGAATTAACATGCGTATAGACCACGGCAAGAAAACCAACGACATACTGGCAAACACGGCGCATCTGGCCGCAGTAGCACAGCAGATACTAACAAACCAAATCAAACAGTTCGCCGGGCGCGATGTGTTCGGTCGCTCCGGCATCGAGTTATACTGGGAGGCGGGGCAGATAGTCGAAGTGAGGCAACCCATCGAAGTGAAGACAAGATAATCAAGGTCACAGGTTGTGACCTTAAGTGGAGCACAAGACCAACTTGGCTCGTTGCCGGATTGACCGGCGGCGGGCCTTTTTTCGTGGAGGCAGAAAAATGGCAGTCAATCTAGCATCGGCGGACATCGTCGACAGGATCAAGGGTGCGTCACGTGACGGCCGATGGGGCATTGGGCTCGCAGCCCACTACCTTCGCCAATGCGACGGCTCGCAGTTCGGCGTCGGCGACGACGACTGGGCGAGAGCGATCAAGGCCGCCGAGGGCAAGCTGGTCTACTGCGACCCAGATATGGTCGTGACCGCGTGCCGCGGCATAAACGGGGGCGAGACGCTCGACCTGCGGGTAAACGAGGACGGCATGGTCTTCGCGACGAAGCGAACCCGCCAACCCTCCCTCGACAGTGTGGATGGTGCCGTCATGGTGTTCGACGCGATCATATCGTCGAAGCGCAAGGACCGAGACGGGGACATCCTGGAGCCGGGCGGCGCCACCGTCGACCCGAACGCGCCGCTGCTTTGGCAACACAACCACCTCCAGCCGATCGGTAAGTTCCTGGAGATAGGCGTACAGAACAGCAAGAGGATCGGCGGGCGGTTTGCCATAGCCGACACCCAGCTCGGGCGCGACGCTGCGCAGCTCGTGGCCTTCGGCGCGCTGCGTATCTCTCACGGGTTCAACCCGACGGACTTCGTTGAATTGGAAGCCAAGGGCGACGAGTTTGTGGGCTGGCACATCAAGGAATTCGAGATCATGGAAGTGTCGCTCGTGTCCGTGCCATCCAACGTTGACGCGGTGATCACTGCGTACTCGCAGGACAAGCTGCACCACCCGGCGGTTAAGGCGTGGGCGCGTAAGGCGTTTGACGGGCGGCCGGTCGTGGTGGGCGGCGTCGATCTAGCAGACGCGACGAAAAACTACTACGGCACAATCGACGGCAGTTGGGAGTGGATTCGTTCCAAGTTGAATGATTCCGTGTTGACTTATATGCGATCGCAAGGCGTGAAACTACCACGCGAAGACGTGTGGGTCAACATGGTGGCGACATATCTGAACTACGCGGTCGTGACCGTGGAAGCTCCCAAGATCGACGAGACCGCATATCGCATCGATTGGGAAATGAAAGATGGCGAGCCGCAATGGACCGGCAAGCCGAAGGTCGTGGAAATCTCGGTAGAGATACAGGAGCGTATGGCGGCGATGGGATTTAAGATCATCCCCGGCAATCCGCATAACAGAGGCAACGACACAGATCACGTGCCGACCCCTGCGTGGCTGTTCGACGAGTTGGCGAGTAAGGCGGGGCGCGCCCTATCGAAAGCCAACGAGTCCCGCATCGAGCACGCCCGCGACAACTGCACCGAGATAGCGGGCATGGACGGAGTACCCAGGCCCGCGGCCGCGCTCGCCCGCGAGGGCCGCGACAAGCTGGACGCCGTGCTGGAGACGGTGGCGGCCGACGACGGTGAGGACAAACAGACCACGGCTGCGGACGTGCAGACGTACCTAGAGAACAAAGCGACCGCCCAAGAACTGCGGGATGCAGAGGCGATCGTCACCCGGCGGATGGCCCGCGGCAAGCAGGCTAGATTCCGCCGGATGCTACATCAGTTGTTAGGCAAGTAAGCGGCGATGCCGCATGTTTTTTTGATAGGAGGTTCTGATATGAACCTAACTAAGAGTCTGAAAGCCTGGGCCGTCGCTGAGATCGACGTCGCCAAGGACGCCTCTGACGAGGAGTTCACTGCGGCCATCGAAAAGGCGAAGGCGGACGGGCAGGTCTCGGCCGATAAGCTGGCCGAACTGGGCGAGGAAGACGGCAACGGGCCGGAGGCCAAACTGTCACAGATGATCGGTGACGCCGTGGCGAAGGCCATCGCGCCCATCGCGGCGACGGTTGGCGAGCTGAAGGATTCCGCCTCGAAAAAGCCGGATGGTGATCCTGGCGAGCCTGCGAAGCTGGACGACATAGTCCAGCGGTCCGTAGCCGCCGAGATGGATAAGATGCGCGACCAGATCGACACGGGTCCGTCCCGTGCCGCGCGAGTCTTGCTACGTGGCGCCGGAGAGCCGCGGGTCAAGAAGGCGGTGGAGAGGTACAGCTCGACGAAGTCGACGTTGTGCTATCCTGAGCGGACCGCACAGGGCATCAGGCACCCATTGGCCGGCCGTCCCGCGACCCTCATGGGCCGCGTGATGGAGACTGCCAGCGAGGCAGAGAAGGCCATCAACGGGGCTTTCGCTTTGTCTCAAGGCGTCCGTCCGACGGAGCACGTGCAGCAGCTCATGGCCTACGCCCTGCACGAGTGCCGGTGGACCGGCTGTCTCGGCCACGAGAATGCGGACGAGATCGACGACAGGAAGCTCACGGACTTTGAGCGCAAGGCGCTGATCGACGACTCGACGAGCGGTGGCACCTACATGGTGCCGACGCCCTTCGATATGGAGGTCATGCAGGTGCCTATTCTCGAAGGCGAGCTGTTCCCGTACGTGACCGTGCAGAACATGCCTCGGGGGGCCGGAATCGCCGGCTCGGCGATGGGCGACGTGACGATCACGTCGGACCACACCGAGGGCAACGCCATCAGCCTGGAGACGACCACTGGGCTGGTGACCAACCTTGACACCACGTTCTTCCCGTGCGTCGGGTCGATCGAGGTTGGGCTGGACTGGGAGAGCGACACGCCGATCAACATCGGCCAGTTGCTGACCCAGAACTACGCCATGAAGCTGAAGGAGTGGCTGGACGAGCAGATCGCTATCGGGGACGGGAGCACCGAGCCCGAGGGCATCTTCCAGAAGTCCGGCGTGGGCTCAGTCAGCCACGGAAGTACGGGCTCGGCGTTCACGATCGACGACTTCGAGAAGTTGATCTGGGGGCTGACGAAGGCCATGCGGGTTTCGAAGGGCGGCAATAGGGTCGCGTTTGTGACCACCGACACGATGTACCGTAGGATGCGGTCGACGTATGTCGGCTCGAACGACGCGCGGCGAGTCCTCGGGATGGACCACGAGAACTATGTGGCGATGGGTCGCCCGGTCAAGATCAACGAGCAGATCACCGACGGGCAGATCGGCTACTGCAACCTCGGCTGGTACAAGATGTTCCGGCGCATGGGATTGCAGTTGCGGGTCGTGACCGAAGGCAAGACCCTGGCACTGGCCAACACTCGCATCATCGTGATGCGGGCCAGGTTCGGTGGCCAGTTGTCGCTTGCCTCGGCGATGGCCAAGATGACTGACGGACCGATGACCGGCTAGTTCGGTTAGAGAAAACAGTCGGGCCGGGCGGCAAAGCGCCGCCCGCGCTCGGCGACTATTTGCGATTGATAACCTAACTCTATTAAAAGGAGGCTGCCATGAGTAGCCAGACGCTAGTCGTAGAGATCGGCAACGATCACAACGACATGATCATGTTCGACCCGCTACAGAAGTGGCTGCGGGGCCGGTGGCAGAAATCCGGGTTAAGCCCCGGCGAACGGTCTACCAGCCACGACCCGAGGCAGGTACCGGACCTGCCCGGGCTCCACGTCGAGGTCGATGCCAATGGGCACGAGGCCCGCGTCTTCGACCCGCTGTCGCAAGACGGGCACCGCGAGACGATGGCGAATCTAAACGCGCTGCTCAAGAAGCGCAACCAGCCTGAAACGCAGCCCATGGACACGCAGGATTTCAGGGGGATGTCTGACGAGCAGATTGCAAGCTGGGTATACCATCTGCGACGGCTCGTGGACAAAGGAGACGCCACCGTGGTCCAGGGTGACATAACGAAGCAGCCCAAGGGACGGATCAAGCAGTGCTACTTCCAGCCCGGCCACCTCGGCGAACCCGTCTATAAAGACGAGTTCGAGGCCCGCGAAAGTCTCGGCAGGGATTGGCAGAGATTACTGCGGGAGGACCCGAGTCTCGCGGAGGCAAGAGCATGAGGATCGCGGTCGTCACTCCCGGCAACCCCACCTGGCCGAAGCAGGAGTGGGTCGCAATGGCGTTGCGCCGTCTCGGGCACGATGTCCGGCTGGCTTCCGGTTTCGACGCCGTGAAGAAGGCGGACGCCGAGTGCGACCTGATCCTACATTGTCAGAAGGGTGGCGGGTGTTGCGACACCAGCCTCATAGAGTTCGCACCGCGCAAGCAAGCATTCTGGGGGACGTGGCATTTCGACCTACTGGCCATCCATCCGGTGCCGCTCGCGGCGCAGCCGTGCGTGCAGATTATCGACTGCTCTAAGAAGGTGGAGCCGACGAACATGCTGCGGCTGCTGCGGTGCATGGATATGGTGACCGTCAAAGAGCGTGAGATGACAGCCGACTGGGAGAGGCTCGGCGTGACAGCCGAGTGGCTTGACCAGGGGTGCCCCCGCAACATACAGGCGTGCGAGCACCGCGACAGTCCCGAGTGGGACGTACTGGTGTTCGGCTCAATGGGGTCACAGTGGAGACAAAGGCACGCCGACGTGGCGCGCCTATGCGACGTTGGGTTGTCGGTCGCTTGGGTCGGGCACGCGGGGGGCGTTGTTCCACCGCGTTGCTCGGCCTTTCCTTACGTCCGCCCGATGGAGCTACCGGGGTGGGCGAGCCGCGCCAAGATCACCCTCGGCGTGGACTACCGCCACGACCTGGACGGCTACTGGTCGGATAGGCTGTGGCTGGCGCTGGGAATGGGGAGTTGCCACCTGCGGCGGTGGTCGCCCGGGCTGCCACCTGGGCTCTCGTGCCTCGTTTACTCGGACCACGACGAGCTCGTTAAGCTGGCCGACATGGCGATCAACGACAAAGAGCAAAGACAGCAGATCGGCGACGATGCTCGGCGGTGGGTGATGGACTACCACACGATCGACCACCGATGCTGCCGGCTGCTGGAGCTGTGTGAGCGGCACGGCTTGTACGACAACCATAAAGAGAGGGAGACGGCCAATGCGATCGATTGACAAACAGACGTGCCGTACGTGCCGGGGCACGGGGATGGTTCGCACGAAGGCGCGGGGCAAGAAACCATACAAAGCACCCTGTCCCGTGTGCGGCGGCAGGGGCAAGGGGTACGCGACAAAATGAACGCCCATATAGCGCTGGTTGTTCTGGTGCTTATGACGCTGGCTATCCTGGCGGTCAGCATTGCGGGTGTTATATTCACACGCCGGGCAAGGAGTAGACGTTATGGCAAACGGCCATGAAGATTGTGTCAAGGCATGCGTGGCATGCGCCCTCGCGTGTGGCCAGTGTTGCGACGACTGTTGCGATGCCGGTAAGGAGGTCGCCGAGGTGCACAAGTGCTGCAAGGACTGCGCGGCGGTGTGCTGGATGTGCGTTGCTGTAGTTGGGCGAGGATCTCCCTTGACGGCGGAGGCATGTGCCTTGTGCGTGACAGCCTGCCAGGCTTGCATTGAGTGCTGCTCGCAGCACGACGATCGGGAGAGCTGCAAGTGCTGTGTCGACGAGTGCCAGCGCTGCGTTGACGAGTGCGAGAAATGCGTGGCTGCGTGATCGCGGCTGCCGAACACACCGGGGCGGCCACCGGCAGTTTGGGGTCGGCGGTCGCTTCGGCTTGGTCATGAAGGGAGGATTATAATGGCGGCGAGTTATCCAGAGTTTTCCATAGTCAAGATCGATCAGACCGCGAGCGCGGGCGTGACGGTGCTGTTGGCTGCTAAGGCGAGTATGGCCGTGCGGCTGCATAAGCTCGTGGTGTCACCGGACACGACCGGGACGATCACGATCGAAGACACCGACGGGACTGACTTGACGGGCCCGATACCGGTCGCGGCCGGCACGCCGTTCGTAGATCCGCACACTGACTGGCCGAGAAGCGTCCTGATCACGCCTACCGGCAAAGGGATGCAGATCAATACGAGCCAGAAGTTCTACGGATACGCGATAGTATCGAGTAAGAGCAACTAAAGGAGGGCGCGATGGGCGAATCATCCAGCGCGTCCCGGGACGACGTGCGGCGGATACACCAACGGATCGACGAGATGGTCGCAATCTCCGGCGAGATTCGCGGCGACGTGAAGGCGATCAAAGCGTCGTGCGGGCCCTGCCGCGAGGAGGTGGCGGAGCACAAGGCGATACTACACGGCGACAACAGCGACGGGCTGAGGACCGAGGTGGCGATCATGCGGCGATCCTGGCGTAACGTCACTCGCGGCATGTGGACGATGGGGACGGCGGTGCTGGCGTTGATCTTGGCGGCGGTCAAGAACGTGATGGGGTGGTGAAATGGACAAACAGAAGATACGAAGTGAAACCGCGAAAGCTGCGAAGATAGTTAAGACTTGGCCGGCTTGGAAGCAGAACCTGCTGATAAACAGCCTCAAGTCAACTAATACTTATCGCCGCCTTCCTGTTATCAACGGAGAATAACAAGTGGACTATGCAAAACTGAAGGCCGAGCTGGTGGCCGGGCATCCCGATACAGGCGTTTATGATGCTGACGATGCCATTGCTGCGAACCAGTTGAACGTGGTGAATCGCACTCGCAATGTGGAGAGCGTGACGGGGCAGCAGATATTCGAGGCCGTTGACGGGACAGACTTTATTGCGTTGACCGACGCTCAGAAGTCATTGCTCTATGCCATCATCGGCATGGGTACGATCCTGGTCAATGGCACGAATACCAAGGCAGCACTTTTGGCGATGTTCGGGCCAGGCACTGTCACACGGGAGAACCTGGCCGCCTTGCAGACGGAGAACGTAAGTCGGGCGGCCGAGTTGGGACTGGGAACTGTTGCCCCTGGACATGTAGAGAACGCGAGGTACTAACCGATGGCAACTCAAGCACTCCTTCACAAATACGGCACGCAGCTTCTATTCCGTGACGTGACTGATTTCAGTGGCGGCGACGGCCCTCCGGCAACGGCAGCGAACAGCCTGATTATTGGCACGCCAACAGAAGTGCAGATAGACTGCACGACCATAGCCGCTGCTGCCGCTCGTCAGTCTGACAAGACAGCAACGTTGGCCCATACTGGAAGTGCGTGGCCGATGGAATGGGTACTGGGTGCTTGCACTGAACACAACGCAACACCAACAGCCGGGGAAGTGGTGGAGTTCTGGTGGAATGCCTCACCGAGTGCTACTCCCGCAACCGGCAACAGTGGCGGAGCATCTGGGTCGGACGGCGTTTATGCCGTAGCTGGAAAAACCCAGTTGATATTCATTGGGGCTATGGTCCTTCGGGCAGAAACCATCAACATTGACACCGATGTCGGTAAGCTTTGGATGCCACACTTATATGGGTCGCTGATCTTCGTAAATGCCTCACCGACCAAAGGGACATCATCAGCGATGGACGAGATGCACTTCACCCTTACTCCGGTACTCCAGGACATCCAAAGCGCAGCTTAGGTATAGATAACCCGATTATCGAGAATGGCATGACATTTGGCACAGACAGGAATAACATCTACGATATGGGTAATGTCATATCCGTTGTGATGATGATATTGCGTTGCTTGCTTGGCACATCGTACACAAGGCAAGTGTCGAGCGGTTTGCAACTTGCCTTGCCGTACCAGCTCATGGATACGCCAATGTGCTCGAAGTTTTTCTGGGTTTGCAGCGGCGAACTTGCGGGCAGCGCGAATCGTACACAATCGTCCTGCGGGAGTTTGGCTAAATGCTTTATGGTGTGCCTTGCCTTTTTCAGACTTGTCATATCGGCGTTTGGCCTTCTTTGTCGCCGGGTAGCTATTGGCACGAAGACGCGTAACCTTGCCAAGCGGACTTTGCCGATAAACTTTGTGTGCTGTGCGAAAGCAATCTTTACACTGATGGGAATGACCATCGAGTTTAGAGCGATTACGGTGAAACTCTGTGATTGGCTTGCGAGCTTGACACGTTGGGCACCACTTGGTAATAATAGGGTCAGCCACGATAGAACCTCCTTCGTAGGTTTGAGGTGGTTAGAGTCGCGTGCGGAGTACGCATCCGTAGGCGGCTCGTTTATTGTAGCCTCTTTACTGAGAGGTGTCAATGCCTAGTTCCTTTCACCCATCATACGCTCAAGGCTATGCCCGCAACGCAGCGGAGTCTGAGAATCCCGGCTTGTGGCAGGGAATCAGGCTGGGGGCGTCTATGTCACTCGGACCGACCGGCTTGACGTTGCGGGATTGGAGCGGGTGGGGGAATCATGGAACCCTTACGTCGATGGACCCGGCGACGGATTGGGTGATGACGGAGAAGGGCTGGGCGCTGGCTGGATGGACTTCGACGGCCCACGTCTTACTCCCGGCATCCGTAGGTAACATAATAGCGGATAAAGGTACATTGATATTTACTTGGAAACATGACGGCACAAAAAATGCAGGGCATTTTTGGGATACTCGCTTGGGTAATGGGCGTGGCTGGGATGTTGCATTCGATAATGATTTGTCAGATGAACTAGGTATAGGCATACACACTTCCGGCCTTATAAATGCGAATCACTCAAATACTGCCGGTATTTCCGCAGGAATTCATTCATTAGCTGTAAGTTACGATAAGGATGCCGGTGCTGATAATATCAAGCTGTACGTCGATGCGATATTGGAGGCAACTGGTACACAAACTGGCAGTGCCACGATGTCGATGTCTGCTCCGAAAATTGGCAATCAGGCAAACGACGCTGGACCACTTGGGGCTGGGCGAGAAATACTTAGTTGCTTGATGTACAACCGTGCTCTCGCCCTCGCCGAAATCCAGCAGCTATACGTCGAGCCCGACGCACTTTTTCAGCCGCGGCGACGGGTGTACGCGGCAGCGGTCGCGGCGGCAGGTCATCCAACCATGCGACGTTGGGGCGGTATCCCACACATGACGCCAGGCCCCGTGCTGGCGGGTAGGAGTTGGTAGTATGGCAGAAGCAACAGCGCTCAGAAATAACGCCTTGCCTTATCCGGTGTATTCCGTTCCCTATACGATCGTGGTGCCCTTGATTGACGCAGACGGCGATTTGGTGACTGGTGGAGGGAGCGATACGCCAAATTCGGAAGTCAGTAAAAACGGCGATACGTTCAACGACACATCCGTAATCTTGATATCGACCAGGTTGCTCCCTTCTGCCAGATCGTCCACCCCGTCGAATGTGTAGCTCCAGTTGCCGCTGCCGTCGGCGACCGTGGTGCCCAC
>SDBU01002695.1_pt1 | contig 23284 bp, 13 predicted proteins | sample 2277071 | NCBI WGS metagenome assembly SDBU01 (sample SAMN10397929, study PRJNA504765) | marine sediment metagenome | isolation source: marine sediment core GS08_GC12, 126 cmbsf | place: Arctic Ocean: Gakkel Ridge, Loki's castle | collected 2008 | reverse complement strand
TCAATGAAGCCCTTTTGGCTTCTTGTGCCTCTCTTTTCGCCTCCTGAACTGCGTCTCTTGTTGTCTTGGCCTCAGCTTCCTCGGCATTTCCGACTATCTTAGCTGTCAGCTCAGCCTCACTTTGTGTCTTTACCTCTAATTCTTGGAGTTTCTCATTCACTGTTTCAACCCCTTAGTGTTCAAGCCAGGTAACGACAATACATTATACTTGACTTCACAGCCTCGTTTGTTTCGGTAATGGGATTTTTGTCGGTTATTCGTTTCATCTTATCAATAAGTATTACAGCCGCCAGACAACAAGTCAATCACCCATATTGACTAATTTGACTTATGAATTCGTAATCCCCATTTCAATTGGCCTTGAGGCATCCTAATCCTCATCGCTCTTCTCACTAATTAATATATCCGTGGCACTCTAATGTTTCGAAGTCATCGTACACTTCACCCGTTTGATGTTCTACTAGCCCCGTTTCGCGGCGTGGGGCTACTGGGGCAGGCCCAGGATTTAGGTACTTCGCCTTATCTAAAAGCGTTACTTTTATTACGAATACACAAAACAATGGTTTGTTAAGTCTTGGCTTCCGAGAGTTGTTGACAGTCATACAGCCTGAAATTATAATGTCAACAATGCTAAATAGGAGGTTGCCATGGCTAGGAAACTCTATCGTAGTCGAACGGATCGTAAGATATGGGGGGTTTGCGGGGGTCTGGCGAAGCACTTCGATATGGACTCCACTATCGTTAGGGTAATCTTCGTAGCGTCCCTATTATGCGGAACTCTGGGCCTCTGGGCCTCTGGGTCTATATAATTATGGCAATCATTGTTCCCCAAGAAAGTGAAGGGGATACAGCAACGTAAAATAATAATGCTGATGTTACAATAAATCATGGGAGGGTGCTCGCTTTTAGTAGAAAACATTTTTAGATAGTTTGGTTCCAATATTTTAGCTGGAGGAATTATGAGAAAAAATATGACCAAGGGGAAAATCAAGGCTGGCAAGACAGCATATGGCGTTTTCGTTAATATGGGATGTCCTACTATAATAGAGATTATCGGTCTTATCGGGTTCGATTTTGCCGTTATTGATGCTGAGCACGGTCCTATGGACATAGAGACCTGCGAACATATGGTCAGGGCGTCGGATAATGTAAATATTACACCTATCATCCGCGTGGCAGTTAACATCCGTCAGAATATCCTTCGCTATCTGGACATAGGTGCCTTGGGCGTGCACATACCGATGGTCAGCACCAAAGCCGAAGCTGAGAGCGTTGTGCAGGCAATCAAGTATCCACCGGAGGGTAGGAGGGGCCTTGCTGGGATGAGAGCAGCTAACTACGGGCTCACCGATTCCTTGGGCGATTACGTTAAGGAAGCAAACCATGAAACCTTAGTGATAGTTGCCGTGGAAACCATGCAGGCGGTGGACAACCTTAAAGATATTCTTAGTGTCCCTGGTGTTGATATTATCTTCATCGGACCAACCGATCTGTCTTCTGCGATGGGGTATCCAGGCCAAGTCACCCACCCAGAGGTGCAGAAAATGATCGGTAACCTAGTGAAGGAGATACACGCTGTCGGGAAAGCGGCTGGCACCGTTGCTTATAACCTTGATGCTCTAAAGAAGTGCAAGGAACGTGGATTTCAGTATATTGCCTATGGGGTAGGCCCGATGTTAACAAGGTCTGGCCGTGAATACTTGGAGGCTGCGCGGCAATAGCCAGGGTATTAAATGTCAGGCTTGCGGACCTAGTAGATATCAACGTAAAATAATCCAAGCATCCAGTAGACTATAGCCATAGTCTTTTAATGGCTTCTTAAGCACTATAAAAAGGTTCCTTTTTCTGACATCGACAAATCCTCAGCAGAAGACTAAACTCAACCTACAACATGTAAAACATCATAAAACCGAATAGACAGGTTTAGTAATGTGAACCGTGTGAAGGGCACTAGAACCGTTAAAAAATATAGCAGTGGTTGGTGCTTTTTCTTGGTTTGAACCATCACAGGAAAGGAGGACACAATTTTGAAAATAGAGAGTTTGTTATCCAGCCTGATACAGATTCACTCGGTTAACCCACCTGGTGGAGAAACGGAAGTGGCCAAGTATCTCAAACGTCTTTTTGATGAGTACCGGATTCCCAACGAGATTATCGAGGCTGACCCTGGACGCGGTAGCTTCCTCGCCTATTTGGGAGAGGGTGAGAAGAGTCTTCTATACTTGGCTCATACTGATGTGGTACCTGCATCCGAAGGATGGAGCTTTGCTCCATTTTCTGGAGAGATAAAGGATGGCTTTGTTCATGGCCGCGGGGCCTTAGATTGCAAGGGCCTAGCGGCGGCTCAAGCTTATGCCGTAATCCAGCTAGCCACTACCGCCAAACTAAAAGGAAGACTTATCTTTGCTGCTACCGCCGGTGAGGAAACCGGTGGGGTGGTTGGTGTGAAGTGGTTAGTCGAAAATTGCAGGGATAAACTCATGGCAGATTTTGCCATTACTGAAGGTGGCTGGAACCCAATGAGAATAGGCGGTAAGGTTTGCCATTTTGTTCAGGCTGGTGAGAAAGGTATTATGCGGCCGAAGCTGAGGGCGAGAGGCGTTTCCTCTCATGGCTCAGTTCCTATGTTCGGCGACAATGCTGTGGTAAAAATGGCCGACATCGTAAAGGGCTTGGCTGATTATCAACCCCAAATGGTCTTAATCCCAGAAGTTAAACAGCTTATCCAGGCAGTAGCCAAGCTTGAAGGCCTCGGTAACGAGATAAATAAGGGAAACATTGACCAGATTATCCAAAAGTTGCAGGATAGAGTCCTGGCTGGGTACCTCACAGCAATTACTAGAATGACAGTCTCGCCAAACGTGATTCACGGTGGGATGAAAGTGAATATCGTTCCAGATAGCTGTGAGGCCGAGATAGATATCAGGGTTCTACCTGAGCAGGATAAAGAGTATGTTGTTAAGGAGCTTGGTCGAGTTATCAGTAATGCTGAAATTGAGATACCCCGATACAATGTGCCAACATTTTCTTCGACAGATAACGAATTCTATAAGCTTGTTTTAAATACCATGAAAGAGTATATCGATAGCGACATAGTTTTACCCTGTGTCTCTTCAGGAGGCACCGACTCTAGACATTTAAGACCGATAGGCATACCCTGCTATGGGATAGGGATGATGGCGCTAAACTTGGATGATAAAATGAGGCAATCCATTCATGGTAAAGATGAAAAGATTGATATTGATAGCCTTCAGCTAAAATCGGATTTTCTGATAAGCTTAGCAAGAAGATACCTGAGGGATTAGGGAAGATAGTGAGGATAAAACAAGGGCATCAGAACCACTACAAGAATAGCGGTGGCTGGTGCCCTTCTTAATTTGAGTTGAGTTTACCTGAATCAGATATCAAGAAAAGGAGGAAATAAAAATGTTTAGGAAAGCAATAATCGTGGTTGTGGTACCTTTAGTAGTCATGCTCATCGCCACTGTGGGCTGTAGCAGGGAAGCTGCTATTGTCACACGGCACTATGGCATAGACCTAATCCCTGGGGATGCTACCAATGGTATGTATTTAGACGTGAAGAGCCTGCGCGAGGATAAAGATCTCAGCGCGACGTATGATTCCATGGTGGCGGAGCAGTTCCATGGAGAACTAGACGATATGGGTGTGCGCGTGTCCCAGATCGACTTTGCGGCCGCATATTTAGATGGCGAGGAGGCTAGTGTCATTGGTGGACGTCTTGACTATGATAACGTCAGGAAGGCTCTTGGTGAGATTGATTTTAAAGAAGGCACCTACGAAGCTGTAGAGCTTTGGACGGGTTATTATAGTGTATATGGAGACGCAGCCGTCGCCATACTACAGGGTGGATTGATCTGGGGTGATGAGGATGTAGTAAAGGCATATGTGCGAGTTATAAACGGAACCGAAGTCTCGCTCTACCAGACTGAGGATATTAAGCAGGTTATGAATAGGTTACCGGGCTGGAGTCCAATAATGATTATGGTGACGCGTGACCCCTCCGGAGAAATGGGCATGCCCGATGCCTTGGCTCTAGTTATGGCATTAGGCAAAGCAGATGAGGACAACCCGAGACTGGCGATGGTTATCGAATTTGGGAGTGAGAGCGCTGCTATCGAGGGCCTAGGTGATGTTGATACATTCATCGAGCTTTTGGGGGGAACGGTGATAAAAGTAAGCCGAAACGGTACCTTTGTAAATATAGAGGCAGAAGTACCTATAGAAATGATGCAAATGTTCTCCCAGTAAAAACCCTAGCATAATTTGCTTTCTATAGGGAATCTTGCCATATTTATAGGATTGCCTGCTAAAAGGCAAGGGTTAGCGAGAATAATAAACAGCACAGCCTTTTTTCAATCGTTAAGGTACTTATATTATATAAAAATTGTTCCTTTTTTACCCCATATCGTCAGGCGTGACCGTTAGGCGTAGGAATCAGCGGACCTTTTTACAGCGACATATCAAGGTCTTTTATATGGGTGATTAACGCCCAAAGAAGAGAGGGCAAGGATATTATAATAAACCTGCCCTCTAATCCCCAAGCTAACCTTTTACCTTATGGCTTTGGCTTCCTTCCGATACGTCCTCATAGCTCGTTGGGTTACCGGCCACCTGCTCCTGAGACTAGAATTCCGGCAACCCTAACTTAAAGAGTGGTACCCTTTATGGGGGCAGGTCAAGTAAGTATTGACAAATACGCAATATTAGTTCTATTATTTATTCATTCGCCATACCTACTAAAAAATAAAATGAGGGGGGTACTATTATGAAAATTGCCCTACTAAAAACATCTTGGGGTTTCTTTATGCTGCTATTAGTAGCAACTCTTTTTCTACCTGCATGTGCCGAATCGACGCCGAAGCGTGAAATAAAAAATCCTAATACGTTCATCGCTGCCAGTATTGGTGGCCCGGAAACTTTAGACCCCGCGGCTGCCTATGACAGTGCCAGCGGCGAGGTACTGCAGATGGTGTACGAAACACTTATCTACTACGATGAAGAAAGCACGACCGAGTATGTACCCGTACTAGCAGATAAGTGGGAGATATCTGATGATGGTATGACCTACCGCTTCCACATTCGTGATGATGTCTTCTTCCACAACGGTAACGAACTCACCCCCGAAGATGTGGAATACACCTTTGAGCGCTCACTCGTACAAGACTATGTCGGCGCACCCACCTGGATGCTCTACGAACCTTTACTGGGTATCGGGACTAGCTCACACCTCGATGATGATTCACTCAGACCCTTAAGCGACCTAACCAGTGTTGTCGAGGTAGTCGACGATAACTGGGTGGAGTTCTACCTGGCTACACCTTATGAGCCGTTTATTCAGATCCTTTGTGGCTGGTGGGGTGGCATAGTAGATAAAGACTGGTGTATCGAAAACGGCGACTGGGACGAAACACAGGCATCGTATGAAGAACTAAATAATCCGGAAGCTAATAACTGGCCTCTAGACTTAATTGCCAACGGCACTGGGCCCTTTGAATTAGAGTACTGGGAGAAAGCGGTCGAGGTTTCAATGGTCAGAAACGATAACTACTGGCGTGATCCAGCACCCTTCGAGCGTTTTATCATTAAGGACGTTCCAGAATGGACTACCCGCAAACTGATGCTGGAAAACGGAGACTGCGACTGGGCCTACGTACCTACGATTAACTATGCCGAAATGGAAGGCGCTGTAAATCTAACCGTTTACGAAGATATTCCACTGGTTAATGCCGAGGGCTTCTTCTTTAATTATGAGATTAGCGAAGAGAGTACCTTCATTGGCAGCGGTCAACTGGACGGCTCAGGGATACCAACTGATTTCTTTGCGGATGAAGATGTCCGTAAAGGCTTCACCTATAGTTTCGACTGGGAAGCCTACATCGATGACGCCATGTTGGGCTACGGCGTCCAGCCAGCGTCATGTGTGGTCAAAGGCCTTTCTTACTACAACCCCGACCTAGACACACTCTACTCACATGACCCCGTAAAAGCCGAGGACCATTTCAAGGCAGCCTTTGATGGTGAAGTATGGGAGAAGGGTTTCACCTTGGTGCTGGCTTACAACAGCGGTAACGACACCCGTAAGGTCGCTTGTGAAATCCTGGCTGACAACATAAACGCACTTAATCCCAAGTTCAACGTAACAGCATCCCCGCAAGAATGGACTAGCTACGGTGCCCAGATGTATGCTGGCATACTACCCTGTTTCCAGGTTGGCTGGCTACCTGACTTCATGGATGCCCATAACTTTATGTATACCTGGATGCATGAAGGTGGCTATTGGGCTTACTTCCAGAGTTATAATAATCCAGTCGCCACCGATCTTGTTGAACAGGCCATCTCATCTGTAGACCCTAAGGAAAGACAGGATATCTACGATGATCTAGCTCAGATTTACTACGATGATTGCCCGGGAATATTACTAGTTCAACCAATCGCCAATCGTTACTTCCAAGGTTGGATGGAAGGTTTCTACTTCAACCCGGGTAATGCGGCCAACTACGGCTGGGTCTATTCTTTGAGTAAGGGGTACTAGTTTAGCGATATCTTAGATGATTTTGCTTAGAGGTCTTGTGAGATAGATAAATACAGAGTCTGCGTTAGCCAGGCGGGCTCTGTATTCTAAACAGTTTGGTGGAGAACAGATAGCCAGTGGAATTTCGTACTTACCTGATAAGAAGGTTGCTTCTACTGGTGCCGGTCTTGATTGGCGTCACCATACTTATCTTTGGCCTGTTTCAATTCTTCCCGGCACATCAAAGAGCCATGCTGTATGTCTCAGACCCCAGGCAGCTGGCTAACATTGATGAAATAATTGAACTCTACGGCCTGAATGCCCCCATCTGGCAGCAATACTTTATCTGGATGGGCCAGGTTTTTCAGGGTAACCTGGGCTGGTCTCAAGTGGTTGGCTTGCCCGTAACCGAGGCTATTCTTACTTTTCTGCCGGCGACGTTGGAGCTGGCTATCTTCGCCACCCCTATTATCATAATAGGTGGTGTCTGGCTTGGAACAAAAGCTGCTGCTCATAAGAACGGCATAATTGATCATGTTTCCCGCGTAGGGGCTATTATCGGCTGGTCTCTGCCTACTTTCTGGTTTGGTTTAGTTCTGCTTATGGTATTCTACGGATTTTTTTCGGGGCTTTTCCCGCCCGAAAGGCTGAGTACGGAAATGAACGTGCTTGTCCATTCGGCTTCTTTTAGCAGGTATACTAACATTAACTTCTTGGACGGCATCCTCAACTGGGAATGGAGAGTAACCCTCGATAGCCTGAGGCATATGGTTCTACCGGTAGTCACACTCTCAGTAGTAAACATCGCCTTTATCATGCGCCTGATGCGCTCCAGCATGCTCGAATCACTGGGTAAAGGTTATATACTTACGGCCAGAGCCAAAGGTTTGCCCGAGGGGGTGGTGGTTAACAAACACGCCCGCCGCAATGCAATGATACCGGTACTTACTGTGTCGGGTTATCTTTTTGCCGCTATCGTCAACGGCGTGGTGGTAACTGAAAGCATCTTCAACTATAAGGGTCTAGGCTGGTGGGCATGGCGTACTGCAGTCATGCTAGACATTTCCTCTATACTGGGCTTTGCCCTGTTTAACGGCATCCTGTTTGTATTAACGAACCTGTTAGTAGACCTGCTTTATGCCAGATTCGACCCGCGTGTCAGGCTCGGAGGCAGTATATCATGAAAGGGTTAAGGTTTTTTCTGTTTCACATCAGAAAAAATCCCCTGTCAATTATCGGCTTAATATTGGTTATGACCTTTGCCATAATCGCCATTTTTGCCCCGCTTATTGCGCCCACCCCGGAAGATCAGTTCAACCCATATATGATCCCTAGGGATGGCTATCTCTCCACTCCACAGCCACCCAGCGATGAGCACATTTTCGGCACCACCCAAGGGCAGTATGACATCTTCTACGGCGTTATCTGGGGCACCCGCACAGCCTTCCAGGTAGGCTTGATCGTTATCGGTTCTATTATGATTATTGGTATTTTTCTGGGTAGTATCGCCGGTTATTTCGGTGGTATCTTAGACGAAATAATTATGCGTATTACCGATGTCTTTCTGGCTTTTCCGCCTTTAATACTGGCAATGGCGGTTACCATAGCATTAAGCGCCAGTATTAAAAGCGTAATGATTGCTATCATTGTCGTATCGTGGCCCAGCTACGCTCGTGTAATCCGGGGCGATATCCTTGCCATCAGGGAAGAGGATTATATCGAAGCCTCTCGCAGCATTGGCGCCTCACACTTAAGAATAATCATAAGGCATGTTCTGCCCAATTCAATCTATCCAATATTCATTATGGCTTCTCTCGATATCGGTGCCGTGGTGCTTACTGCCGCTGCTCTCAGCTTTCTAGGGTTGGGAGTACCGGAAGGTTATGCCGACTGGGGACAAATGATAAACTTCGCCCGTAATTGGATAGTCGGTACCCAGACTAATACATTTGCCTACTGGTATACAGTTGCCATACCCGGCCTCTTCATTTTCTTCTTCGTAATGGGCTGGAACCTTCTGGGGGACGCCCTTAGAGACATTTTGGATCCCAAGCTGGCGAGGAGATAGCAGGTGAGAAAACTGCTCGAGATTAAGGGAGTCTCTGTTAACTTCTATACTTATGAAGGTATAGTGAATGCGCTTAACGAGCTAAATTTAGACATCTACCAGGGGGAGACGCTCGGCCTGGTGGGTGAAACCGGCTGTGGCAAGACAATAGCAGCACTTTCGATACTAAGGCTGATTGTACCGCCAGGGAAGATTGAGGGTGGTAGCATTTATTTTGACAATAACGGCGGTAAGCCGATCAACTTGCTCTCCATAAAGGAAAGTCAGATTCGAGCCATCCGCGGCAGCCAGATTTCTATGATCTTTCAGGAACCGGGGGCAGCACTCAACCCCGTATTTACCGTCGGTGACCAGATAACGGAGGTTATCCTGCTACACCGGAGGCAGGAGTTAGCCGGTAAGGCTGTTACAGAAATCGATAAGCTACTGGCTGAAGAGCAAAGAAGGGTCACCAGAATTATGGCTCCTTTCAGGAAAATGCAGCGGAGGCTTCTCCAGAGGATATGCAATGACCCTAATGATGCCCTACCTAGGGTGGCAGAGCGAATTCCAATCATCAGGCGCCTTTTGTGGCGACTGGAGAACGAGGCTGTCAAAATCGCAATTTCACTGTTGCAAGAGGTAGAGATTGCCGACCCGAAAAGGGTAATAAAACAGTACCCGCACCAGCTGAGCGGCGGCATGAAACAACGTAGCGTAATCGCCATGGCACTTGCCTGCCGCACAAAACTGTTGATAGCCGATGAACCCACCACTGCCCTCGACGTTACCATCCAGGCGCAGATACTGGAGCTTATTAAAAAATTAAAGGAGGAGTTGCAGACGTCAGTTCTCTATATTACCCATGACCTAGCAGTAGCTGCCGAAATATGTGACAGGGTAGGGGTAATGTACTCCGGCAGCATCTGCGAAATAGCCGGCGTAGAAGAGCTATATAAAAATCCGCTGCATCCCTATACGCAGGCACTGATGGCTGCCGTACCCAAGCCTGGAGAAAAGCTGTTTGCCATCAAGAGCTTTGTGCCCGACCCGCAGGATCTGCCGACGGGCTGTCGTTTTCATCCCAGATGTAGTTCTGTTAAAGATAGTTGCAAAGAAAAAGTCCCGACTCTGGTCGAGATAGCTCCTGGGCACTTCGTTAGCTGCCATTTACATAATGGAGAGGCAATTGGTAAAGTTGATTGAAACTAGTGATTTAAAGACGTTATTCCCCATTTTGAGGGGCGTTTTCAGAAGGCACGTCGGCGATGTCAGGGCTGTTGACGGAATCAATTTATCTATTGAACAAAAGCATTGGATGGGGTTGGTAGGAGAATCGGGGTGTGGCAAGACGACACTCGGTAAAACCATCCTACGCCTGATTAAACCGACCTCCGGTCATATCTATCTGGACCTTACCGAGGATATAAGGAACAACATTGAGGAGCTTGAAACATCAAAACCTGACTCTAAAGAATATAAAAGCCTGCTCAATAAATACGATATAGCCGTTTTTGCTGGTAAGAAGCTGAAGAACCTTAGGAAGTCAATGCAACTGGTGCACCAGGATCCCTTCACCTCACTGGACCCCAGAATGAAAATTAAGGATATAATTTTAGAACCAATCTCAGTTCACAATTTGATGAATCGCCATGCTGCCAGGGAACGGGTCATCGAGGTTATGGAGACGGTTGGCCTGACGCCGAAGCACCTGTCCAGATACCCTCACCAGTTTAGTGGAGGGCAGCGGCAGCGAATCGCTATCGCCCGAGCCTTGATTACCAACCCCCGGTTCATAGTATTCGATGAGCCGACTTCGGCCCTGGATGTTTTAGTGCAGGCTCAGATTCTCACCCTGCTGGCAAAGCTTAAAGAGGAGCAGAGTCTCACCTATCTATACATCACGCATGACCTCAGTGTAGCCGAGGCTATCTGTGACAGTATCGCCGTGATGTACTTGGGTAAAATCGTAGAGATGGGCGACCCAACCGATATATTTAAGACACCGAGGCATCCTTACTCCCGAGCGCTGGTGCTTTCCACTCCCATCGCTGACCCGACCAAGAAAAGGGCGCGGCTAGTGCTACCCGGTGAGGTACCCAGCCCATCTAATCCTCCCGCGGGTTGCCGCTTTAACCCGCGCTGTAACAGCGCTACCGACGAGTGCCGTGACACAGAACCGCCGCTGGAGGCGGAAGATGATTCGCGCATGGTAGCCTGCTGGCATCCTCTAGACTGAATCCTTCATGATTGGTGAGCACGCACAAAACCAGTTGACACAGGAGAAGCCCAGACATATAATCACCATTAAATACAGACAATGCCTGTTCAAGCATTATTACTATCTTGAATGAAGGTGATGGACTCTACCAGCCATTGCAGGCTTAGAGCTAACAAATAGGCCAGTATCAATGTCAACTGAATTCCACAGCTCAAAAGTGTCATTACAGGAACTTGATAACAATGGCAAGTTCCCAACTCATGATGCGGCTGATTGGTCTACGGCAGCATCTTATCTACCGAATATCCTTCTTGATACCATCCGTCATTGTCCTGATCGCTCTCCCCCTTGGATCGACCCACTTGAGGGAAGCCTTCTTCTTGCAGATATCTCTGGCTTCACCAGTATGTCTGAACGCCTGGCTGAAGCCGGTAAGGAAGGAGCTGAGTTACTTACGAGCATTATCAACCAGTACTTTCATAGCATGCTCGATATCGCTCGAGAGTACGGCGGCACCAAGATAAAGTTTGGGGGCGACGCTATATTACTTCTTTTTAAAAGCGGGAATCACGCTTACCGAGCAGTTACTGCTGCTCTGGCAATGCAGCGATCAACTTCTAAATTAAAAACTTTCCGTGTTGACAAGTACCGTATTCGCCTGAAGATGACCGTGGGTGTACATAGTGGAATCTTTTGGTCTGCCGCTGCAGGCTTACCTGACAAACGAATGCAACATTTTATTTTGGGTCAGGAAGCGAGTCACGTTGATGATGCTCAATCTGCTGCTGCACCTGGCGAACTCCTCATTACTAAGCAAACCTCAAGTATACTTGATAAGTCATGCCTTACCGAACCTCGCGATAAGTTTTATCGTGTTATTCGTTTATCTAAGCGGATTTCTTCTTCAGTAACTGAGAAAGAGGTTGCCTATCCAGTTTCGTTAGCTCATAAGCTACTTGCTTATCTTCCTCCACCGATCGCCCAAGTATTACGAAGTGGGGGACAAGTAAAAGGTAATGAAGGGGAGCATCGCCAGGTTAGTATTGCTTTCATAAATATTCTCGGAGTTAACGAACTTCTGGCAGAACACGGCCCTGAAACTCTCTTGAATGAATTGCAGCATTTCTTATCATGCGTAGTGCAGCTAGCTGAACAGTATAGTGGTTTCCTCGTTGGCAATGATATATATTCTCACGGCCTCAAACTAATTCTTATTTTTGGAGCGCCAGTCGCTCATGAGCAAGATTCAACGAACGCTTTACGGCTAAGTCTCGAACTCAATCGTGAACTCGCACGGCTTAATTTACACCTTAACTGTCGAATCGGCATCAATAGTGGTTTTGTCTTCGCTGGTGACGTTGGCCCTCCTTACAGTAAGCAATACACCGTTATGGGAGATACAGTTAATCTAGCTGCCCGTCTGATGAGTTCAAGCTCTCCTAATCAAGTGCTTATATCCAAGCAGATTGCTGTTGAGACTGACACTAGTTTCGTTTTTCAAGGGTTACCACCCATATCGGTGAAGGGTAAGAAGGAGCCGATACCTATCTGCCTACTTGAAGCAGAACGTCTCATTAGCCCTGCTAACATTTCAGAGCAACACGGCACTCTCATTGGTCGTAATGCTGAAGTTAGTTCGTTTCGAAATCTATGCCGAGAGGTTAAGAAAGGAAATAGTCGAACTGTTGTTATCTCTGGGGAAGCCGGGATAGGTAAATCCCGTCTATTACTGGAGTTTAAAAACCATCTATCTATCAATGATTGGGAAATATTCCATAGTGCTTGCTATTCACACGTGGCAACCAAGCCGTTTGCACCATGGATACATATCTTAAATACATTTTTCGGTATTAGCCCTACAGACAATATTGACTTGCGCACTGAAAAAGTTTTAAATCGTATCAAGCAACTCAGGCCTGACTTTTTAGAGATGGCTTCTCTTCTTAACCCCCTTCTGGAGCTGTCTATTCCACAGGGAGATATTATTCGCTCTCTTGATGATGGGAATCGACGGCAGCGTCTCTTCGACATTATCACAGAATCACTGCAGGCTTCAGCTACAGATACCCCTCTGGCGGTTTTACTGGAAGACTTGCACTGGGCAGATAACAGCTCACTTCAACTCATCAACCACATCAGCACAAACCTGCGAACCTCCTTCTTCCTGATGTGCTTAACTCACCGACCGAAGAAGGAGATGCCGGTGAAACTTCGGAAGACTTCGACCGTTACTATCGCTCTTGGAGAACTACCAAAGGATGCAGCTCTACAAATGCTTCAAATAAAGCTGGATCGCCCTGAATTACCAGATCATTTTGCAGAAACTGTATTGTTAAAAGCCCGGGGTAATCCTCTTTTCATCGAAGTAGTTGCCCGCTCATTATATCACTCCACTAATCTTGAACGATTATTGAATACTCCCTCCTTCAGATTAGCCGAGGAGCTAGCATTGCTAGATATCCCCGATCGTATTCAAACCCTAATCATGTCCAAGATAGATACACTCAGCAATATCAATAAAGACGTACTCCGTGTTGCTGCTGTCATAGGTAATATCTTCGATTTCGCCACTTTGCATGCTCTTCTTAGTATCACTCCGGAGGATGTTCCATTGGAGTCTCGACTACACCAACTAATCCGACTTAATATTATAAGTCAAGGAGAGAACACTCAAGAACTCTCCTATCGATTTAATCAATCTCTAGTTCAAGAAGTTATTTACGATAGCCTTCTATTTGCTCGGCGTCGCAAGTTGCACCATCAAATAGCTTCGTGTCTTGAAGAAGCCCATAAAGAACAAATCGAACCTCTGTATGAGACACTGGTATATCACTACAACCGCAGTACTAACAGTTTCAAGTCTCGATTCTATGCTCAAAAAGCGGCTGAGAAGGCTCGCAAAATCTTTGCTTATGAGGAAGCAATTGAATACTATCGTTGTGGTTTAAATTCATTACCTGAAAAAGATAACTCGTTCGCTAAAGATCGCAGTTACTTTATGGAAAGGATTGGTGATTGTTATGAATCCTCGGGGCAACATGCAAAGGCAGCACATACTTTTACTCAAGTTTTACGACAATGGACGAGAGCTTCTCGTCAATCTAGTTTTTCAGACAGGTCATCTATAGATTTCGATGACAGTAAACCACCTAAAATAAGAATATCTGTGCTTCAACATAAAATTGCCGTTTCTTATGAGCGAAATTCTGACTATGACATTGCGCTTAAACACATAGAATCGGCAATTCACAACCTTCCGCCGAGGCAACCCCGACAACTCTCCAAGATAGTTATCACCAAATGCTTGGCGCTTTTTCGCAAAGGTTTATATGATGAGGCAATTTACTGGGGCCACCTTGGGCTATCCTTATCAAGACGTACCGGTGACAAGGATAATCTTGCCTATGCCTACAATATTCTCGCTAGTTCCTACCTTGATAAAGGTAGCATCAGGAAAGCAATTAAATATCGCCAATCAGCGATCCGTCTCTACGAGGAGCTACGAAATGTATCGGGACAGGCTGAAGCCAATAATAACCTTGGCGCTAGTTACCAATCGTCGGGTGATCAAAGCAAGGCACTCCACCATTTTGAACTCAGCTTGACCCTTTGCGAACGAATCGGCAATTTTTCAAACACTGCAATTGCGCATAACAACGTAGGTGAAGTACTTCTTACTCTGGGTAAGTTCGATGAGTCTATAGACCACCTTAATAAAATCGTCGAGACTTACGATACAAAAGGAGACCCCCTTGCTGCCTGTGGCCTTGCCTTGGTAAATATGTCGCGGGCTTACCAGCGCAAGCAAAATCTAGAGCAAGCGTTCGATTCCTTAAAAAGAGGTATGGATCTGCTGAGCAAAGCTCGGGCTAGAGGTCTACTGGCTGAAGCTTTACTGCAACAGGCAGAGTTGGAATTGTCCACCTTTCAAATCAAAGACGCTTTGCGAACCTGTAATCGAGTACTGAAGGATACGCAAAAACTCGGATTAAAATTGTTGCAGGCTCGAGGCCTGTACATTCTGGGATGCATTAATGTAGCAAGCGACTTATTCGAACAAGGAGAATTTAATTTACAGCAGAGCATTTCTTTATCCAAAAGCATTAATGCTGATTACGAAAGAGGAATTGCTTTAATGCACCTTGCCAAGCTATATAGTAGACAAATGCGGGGCAAAATTTCCTCTCGACGATGCCGGGCAGTTCTTAACCAGGCGATAAGAATATTCCAGCTAGTCGGAGCAGAAGCAGATTATAAACAGGCACTACAAATTCAAAATAATCTGGCATGCTCAGTTTGAAAAATAATCTGGCATGCTCAGTTTGAAAAATAATCTAGAGATGTTTAGCAGTGTTATCATCCTCTTTGTCTTTTAATTATTATCATCGGTTTAATCTCACAAGAATTTTGAATCCATTTTGTAGCAATCGTGGCTATTTTTTGAATCCGCGACAGTTAAAACGACGGGATGAAGATGAGGTAACAATTATTCCAACGTTTCTATTCTATAGAAGTATTAGAGTAACAAAAGAAGTTAGCAAAAAGGCTTCAACATTTGGCATTAATCTCACTGATGGAGAACTACATGCCCGTTGTTAATATTATTTTCCTTCACAATAGTTAGCTAATAGTAAACTTAAAATAAAAATCAGTTTTCAAACGGATAGGAACAGAACAAGAACTGAAACAAGTACGTCAACTCCTAGGCACCTTAGAGCGGTAAAGAAAGAACAGAAGAACGGCTCGATATCGTCCCCACACCTGTATTATCCCTGATACAACCACCTGACCTCATGAATACCAAAGAGTATTTCGTAATCTATTGACCGAATGTATTGACACTACTTCGGAAGATAACATATACTTCTCATTAAGCATTTTATCTTAGGGACTACCTTTATATTACCCTATCAAAGCTAAACCAGTTTTTTGTATATTAAGAAAAGGAGATCAGTAATGTTGAGAAATAGAATATCTTTTTTAACTATAGCTTTGGCTGTATTATTGACTATCACAATGTTACCGTTTGTTAATATGGTAGACGCTGAAGCTACCACGAATGGTCTCGATAACCTTGGTTTTGAAAGTGATTTAGAGGGATGGAATCTAATTGAACCACCGGCTGATTACATCGGCGTCATTGCTGAACCTGACACATTTCAGTTGAGGAAAGAGGGTGCTCTTAGCATCTCTCCCTACCAAGGTGATAAGATGCTTCGTCTTGGGTCTCCGAAAACTTCAAATGAAAAACAGCAACGAGGAGAGAACACCGTATGGCAACCTTTTGTATCCAATGGTGATTCCATAGTCCTTTCTTTTTATCTACTCTCCTGGGAACATCGTGGCAACGATAAGTTCATTATTGATATAAAGGATAATGATGGGTCAGTTCCCGGACTTACCATAGATTTTAATAAATCGTTACCAGGTGTTGAAGATGGATCACTCCCTGTTGAGATATATGTAGATGCTGGGAAACGTGGAGAGTTCCTCAATACTGGTTGGATTGAGGCAGAAATTAACGGTCTGATTGAGTCAACATCATATGAACTCGTTTACTCTGTTGTAGGGGGCAGTAACAATGCACATGCTACTTGGGCATATTTTGATAATGTAAATATGCCACCTATAGCTCAGTTTGAATTTTCGCCTTATGATCCTTGGGAAGGTGATTTTATTGAGTTGATGGATCAATCTTTTGATCCTGATGAGCCAGATGATGAAATCGTATCCTGGGAATGGAATATCCTCTGGAATGAAGAAAGTGCCACTTCAGGATCTGATTTGAGGAATCCATTTTTTATCCCGGTTAATGAGGGTACATATAATATAACACTCACCGTAACTGATTCAAACGATGCAACAGGTGAGGTTACTAAAACTATAACAGTCGATAATGCCCCTCCTGCAGTTAATGCTCTTGATGTCCAGGTCCTAGTTGGGGAGAATGCTGACCTGTTCGGTAGATTTATCGATCCAGGTTGGAAGGATACTCATACAGCTACTTGGGAAATTGATGGCGTGTCACACGAAGCCTCAGTAGAGGAAAACAATCTTGCTTTTATGGGTACCGGTATTGTTACCGACACATTGGAGACCAGTGAGCTTCAAGTTGGTACTACATTGAATGGTAAGCTTGAAGTCCTTGACAATTCTGGGGGTGTGGGTATTAATGCTTTTACTGTAACAGTAATCGATGCTAACGTTTTAGAACATGAGGGAAGTGAGGGAAATAATACTACCGGTACTGCTACTATCCTCGAAAGTGATGAAATCCATTTATCCTATATCCAATCGGTAAATGATATCGATATTTTCGAAATAGTAGCTGCAGACGGTAGCACACTGCCGGTAGGATCTGAGGCACTGGTAACGCTAGAAGGTTTGCCAAATGATTATGATATGGTGATTCTCAGCGAACGGCCAGCTGCACTAGAACCAGGTGGGTACCAGATGGGCGGATACCAGATGGGTGGATACCAGATGGGCGGATACCAGATGGGCGGCTTCCAGATGGGCGGATATCAGATGGGCGGATACCAGATGGGCGCCTTCCAGATGGGCGGATACCAGATGGGCGGATACCAGATGGGCGGATACCAGATGGGCGGCTTCCAGATGGGTGCTTACCAGATGGGCGCCTTCCAGATGGGTGCTTACCAGATGGGCGGATACCAGATGGGTGCTTACCAGATGGGCGGATACCAGATGGGTGGATACCAGATGGGCGGATACCAGATGGGCGGATACCAGATGGGCGGTAGTGCCGATTATCCGCTATCTCAGGTAATATTTGCCGGAATTGAAGGATCAGCAAGCGATAATATAGGTGGAACCGATATATCTCTCGCGGAGCTTGGTCTTTCCCTGGCGGAAATCACAGAGGGTTCTGCAGGGATTTGCGGAGTGGTTGGATTTTCAGCCAATCGAGGTTTGACAGAAGAGGTACTTTTAGCTAACGTTGATACTTCAGGCACAAGGCTGTTTGTCGTAGTTGTAGGAGCCAATGGTGCTTTCAGTCCTGAACCTTACGTACTACGAATAGAAACATCACAACCGCTCGATATGGCAAGTATACTTACAAAGATGCTTTATAGTGCTTATACACCACCGGTGACTGATTGGGTTGACACTGGGGATATGATAATTCACGATACTTCAGATCCGATAACTCTGTTTGTTACCCAGAGGGAGCGAATTATCGGTCGGTACGGGCCTGAAGAATGGGCAGCGCTCGAGAGTACTTTCGTTAATCTAGCTGAGAACACCGATATCGCTGGGAAAATAATATCTGTACCCATTAGTAAATACATGGATTGGGATAGCGATTACTCGAGTGTTGATGAAGCAAATAATGTCGTATTTGAAATACGTAGCATCATCAATGAGCAACTCGCGGAACACGACAACATCCAATACGTTGTTATTCTGGGTAATGATGACATTGTTCCTTTCCATCGTGATCCCGATATAACTAGTATAGGCAATGAACGCCAGTATGCTATGACCTCCTTCATGAGACCAGGAAGTCCGCTGTTTTATAGCTTACTTGGAGGTTATATCCTAACCGATGATTATCTCGTTGATGAGTTACCTATCATGTGGCAGGGTCGTCCATCTTACGTACCAGATATATCTGTTGCTCGTCTTGTTGAAAAGCCGGAAGAGATGGTTGAGGCTGCGGAAGCTTTTATTGACAGCGAGGGGCAACTTACACTCGATACTGCTCTTGTAACCGGTTATGATTTCTTTAACGATGGTGCACAAGCTGTCATAGAAACTCTCAAACAGGCGGGTGTACAAGGCCAAGATATTGAGAAATTGTTATCAATTTCCCCATCCTCACTACCTCAGTGGAATGCCGATCAATTACGAGCGAGTTTCTCCAGTCAAGGGCAACTACATAAACTCTACAATCTTAATGCACACTATACTCATTATTCAGCCATATCTGCTGAAGGCTTTTTGCGGGATATCACCGATATTCTGACTACTATTCAAGTTAAGGATGCTAGTGTAATTAACGCCATCCTCTTTACAATGGGATGCCATGCGGGCCTCAATGTTCCTGATGAAGCTGCCCCTGATGACTCAGCACTTGGATTAGATATAAATCCTCAATTGGATCTCCCACAGTCTATGAACCGTGCTATCCTTGTTGGTAGTACTGGTTTTGGCTATGGAGACGATGAAGGCATTGGCGGTACCGAATATCTAATGGGACTCTTCGTCGACCAATTATTAACAACTCCTATGACTGTGGGTGAAGCCTTGGTAGCTGCTAAGCAGAGTTATCGTACAAGTACCAGCACATGGACTGCGTACGATGACAAGTCTTCTATTCAGTTTACGCTATATGGTTTACCTCAGTACTCTGTTGCAGTAAACGAGGAAATTACTCCTCTGTCAGCATTAAGTCAGGAATCCGTTGGCGATGGCGAAGTGATCTCAGGCCAAGTGATCTTGAGAGATTATGATGTAGTAAATTATAATCTGGAAGTAGTAGATACTGACTCGGGTGATTACTACACCGCTGATAACGATGCTCAATCCACTGCTTTCCGGCCAATACAGCCTCGAATAGTGGTTCCCCTCATTGGGATTCCCACTAATCCTGTTCATGGCGCCATATTGCTGAGCGGTGACTTTGATGATGAACATGATTTCGATCCGGTTATTACTCGACCGACCAATGAATGGGAGTTGGTTTCTGAGGAGATCCAGTTGCTTCCTCCATCTTTTTGGCCGGCCGAGCTTGCTTCCGTAAATACACTAGAAACCAGTGATGGGGTAATTCAAACGTTGGTAGTCACCCCTGGCCAATTCCTGGGCACAGGAATCAATGATGATGAACAGATAATTGGTACTCAACGGCTCTATTCTACCCTCGAATTCCAACTGATACGGTCTAGTTCAGATGACTTTGAACCCCCAGTTATCAGCGGAATAATCCTAAGCCCAAGTGAAACGACGGGCAATGTGAACGTCACTATTGAAGCTAGAGATGACAGCGGTATCAATAGTATTCTGATTCTTCAGTATGACGTTTCAACTAAAAAATTAATCAAGGTAGGGGAATTTGTTACTAGTGATCCTTCCTTTAATGAAGAGTTTACTATTGAGATCACAGATCCAGAGGAAAACTCCTTAATCATCCAGGTTGTGGACGGCCCAGGTAACGTAGCTACCGCTACAGGTAAGGGTGCTAACTTGAGTTTTATTGGAGTAGAAGTTACCTCTACTAGCCCCATTAACGAAAATAGTACTATCGTATTAACTGCCACAATCCTTGATTTTGAAAATCTTACCACACCGGTTTTCTACACATGGGATTTTGACGATGGCACATTTGCTCACGGACGAATAGAAAACAGTGAGATTAGTGAGATTGAGGTGCAACATACATACCCTGATGATGACCCGACTGGCACTTCGTCAGACGAATACTCTATCGCGCTAAAGGTAACTGACTCCAATGGAGGTATCGGTAACATTATAACTGTGGTAACGGTAGATAATGTTGCCCCGACGGTTGATGCTGGTACTAACCAGACGGTCTACTGTGGCGAGGTCGTATCCCTTGACCCTGCACTGTTCAACGACGTGGGTATTCTGGATACACACACCGCCACCATTGACTGGGGTGATGACACAGAGCCAGATGACGGAGTTGTCGTTGAGAGCCCCTTCGGACCTTCTGGTACTACCGAGGGTATCAACGGCAGTGTTTCCGGTAACCACGTCTACACCGATATTGGCGACTACACCGTAACGGTTACCGTTACTGACGACGATTTTGGCGTCGTTTCCGATACCCTGGAGGTAGCGGTTGTACCACGCTGGGAGGATGAGGAAGGTGATGTTGCTGAGGGCCTATCTGCTGGGGATATTATCAGTGGTGATGCATTCAATACCGATACTACCATGACTATTATTCTAAGAATATCCGAAATCGAACCTATCTCCGATCAATTCCAATACCGTGTCAAACTAGTTACAGACTCAGGTGAATACCATCTGAAATATAGAGATGGCCATGTGTTTGGTCTGCCCAATCTTACATTCGAAAAGGATGATTATGAATTACGCTTCACCTTCGAGTTGCTCAGCATCGGCTTGGAGAGTGGTGACTACATCCAAGTGTTAATGGAGACTCAGGGAGGTATTCCATCCGAGGGAGGAGTAGGAATCATTGATAATATGCCGGATAGTGGTACCGTTGACTACGATCTACCCTAAAAATTAACAGCCTAACATACAGAAAAGCGCCTCTAATAATTGAGAGGCGCTTTTATTTTAAACAGTCTTACGCTAAACTAGAATTATTAAATATTTCGTTACTAGGTGAAGTTAAATAAAACTAACATCAAGTGCAATAGTCATCACTATCTTGAAGAAGATGTCGCCACTATCATTTATGCAGTATAGTTGTCCATTGTTTCAGATTCTTTAGTTAAAAGACATCCACATGATTAAGTCTACCCTACCAATTTTCAGGATAATAATTCATTTTCCTTAATTGTTTGGTTCTGTCCATCATGTGGGTTAGTTCTTTTGTAGTGTCGCGAAGACGACGACATAAGTATAGAGAGAAAGTCTCGTATACCCTACGGGCAAAGCTATCATCTTGCGCTAAAAGAGCTTTTAGTTTTCCATGCTCAATTCTAGTCAATTCAGTATCTTCGAGAGCTTCGACAGTAGCAGACCGCTTTTCTCTATCAATAACTGTCATCTCTCCGAAAGGTTGCCCAGAATTCAGACGGGCTATTTCTGCATTTCCATCACTACCTTTTTTAAGCACTCTAACTGACCCAGAAGTTATTACAAAGAGTGCATCTCCAATATCGTGCTCAACAAAAATACGTTCACCCTTTTTGAAACTAACGTTACTAACAACCTCCGAAAGTCTCTGTATATCATCAGCACTTAAATCCGCAAAGAGCGGAATTCTCCTCAATGTTTTGATTATATCCATATAACAACTCCTCCCTTAATTATCTTATAAGCTGGATGATACAGGATATCCCCCATAATGTCAATTATTTAAGATCATTGTTACTTACCAAATACCCTAGATATTTAAGAAAGAACGCCCTATCTGATTCTTTTGTGAGGTTCATCTAATCTTCTTGTGTCTCAAAAGCATACTCAAGAGCCATCAGATTGAGCGATTGTAGGTTCCATTCTTTGAGGAAGTCTTTCATTTCAAATCCAAGCTTGAGCTGAAGCGAAGGTATTGATTGAGCAATGGAGGAGAGAGTACAATCAGGTACGTCCTCATAGCTTGTTGGGTTACCAGCCACCTGCTCCTGAGGCTAGAATTCTGGTAACTCTAACTTAAAGAGTGGTATCCTTTATGGGGGCAGGTCAATTCTATATATTGAAGAAGCCATTCTCTCCTTTATCCCCATTGATTTTAAATAGCCAATTCTTTCATCCATAGTTTTATATTCATATTTAATTCTGTTTTTAGATTCTCTTATGAGTACCGTGATATTTTAACTTAGAATTGAAGTCTACATAAAATATCGGAGAGTTATTTTATACCCATATACTCTTCAACCTGGGAAATATTAAATTTATTTATTAAGATGTATAATCAGATTTATGTTGGGAAGATTGGTTTTAGGAGGTAGTAATGTCAGATTTTGTACAAGGTGCTCTAGTAGCAGGTGCTTTTGCAGTAATAGGAAGTGTAGTTACTGCTTTCATTACACATTACAACACTAAATGCCAAATTAAGGGTAATTTACAGCAGCTATCTCTGGAATTGGAACAAGATACTGGTGAAAAGTGTCGGGATAGGTTAGTAGAAGCCAGAAAAACATATCTTATGCCCCTACGGGATCTAATTAGTCGGTGGAGTGTAGAACTAACAAAACTACCAGGTTTAGCGACAGCGTTAAATCGATTAGTCCTATCATCTTCAGATATTTCCTCTGTGACCGACAGCCAAATCTACAAAGATTCCATAGAGTTTAATAAGAGAATGACTTCTATGGCTCAGCAACATGAAGTATTTCTAGGTCAGATTAGTGATAAAAAACTACTCAATATGATAATTGAAGCAACAAAAACACAGGGAGAAGCTCTAGTAAGGAGAACAGAAATACATGAATCTGTTGTGATAGATAAAGATTTCAAAAGCTTGGGTAATGCGATAGATGAGAGTAATAAGATACTAATGAATGTTCAATTAAAATTAATCGATATTAATAAGCGTATAGAGGAATTATTGTGTGGCGATGATTCCGAATAAAATCATGTTACTCTATCCACCGGAGATGCCATTACATGTCTCTTAAACACATCCTCAAAGCCTAATGCTTGCATGTACATCGGCTTGTTATCTCCAATGTCGTTATTGCTTTCCGTATGGCTAATATTGACCTGCCCCCATAAAGGATACCAGTTGTTAAGTTAGAGTTACCGGAATTCTAGCTTCAGGAGTCGGTGGCCGGTAACCCAACGAACTATGAGGACG
>SDBU01002694.1_pt1 | contig 23307 bp, 31 predicted proteins | sample 2277071 | NCBI WGS metagenome assembly SDBU01 (sample SAMN10397929, study PRJNA504765) | marine sediment metagenome | isolation source: marine sediment core GS08_GC12, 126 cmbsf | place: Arctic Ocean: Gakkel Ridge, Loki's castle | collected 2008 | reverse complement strand
TGGCGAATCTGGCATCCCACAAGCCGCAATCTTCCTTCGGCAAACATGGGTACTCAATTCGACAGGAACGGGTGCGGATGTCTGGCCTATTGATCTAGCTGAATTACAAGTCTTGCCCCGAACAGATGCAGCCAATCTAGACATAAATGATCTTGTGGATCAACTCCGGGGTTTACCAGGTAGCCTTTCCGTTCCACCCGAAAATCTCAATGATATCACTAATCTCTGGCAAGTCCTATCTTCTGAGAGTGACAAACTCAGCATTATGTGGACGGATGGCACAACCGATGCGGGCGGAAATCTAAATTGGTACGGAATAGATTACCAGTCAGGGGCCAATATTGACGCGCCAAAGGACAGCGGATGGTCAGCCCGAGATATCACCAGTGGCGAGATAGAGTTTGGCAATGACGGCTACCGAGCCCTGTGGACGAGACACAATCAGAACAACTGGCCGAAGGCGATCAAGATAAAGTTTATGCTCTATGATAGAAATCTATCGGAAAATATTTGGCAGGAAATTATCGCCTCAGTTGAATGATGGAGAAAATATGCAATACTACCCGAAAAGACGATTAGCCTTTACGATGATAGAGCTGATGATTGCTATAGCTATTTTAGGAGTTGGGCTAGCGATGATAGCCGCCATTTTCCCGACTGCTATCAAGGAAAATCAAATCTCCTTCGATCATACTATTGGAACGATCATATGTGAGAACGGCTTGGATGTGGCAACGACTATGCTCAAACCAACCGATTTCACCTCTGAAATTATAGTCTTGGCCGATGAAACCCACGAGGGCTTAATAGGCAGGCGCAGCCAACACCATCCCCAAGGAACGGATGAAGCCGATATTGATCCTGACAAGAAACTCCAAGGCTTTGTGGTTCTCGGCAGGAAAATACTCATGCAAGCATCTGACGGCAGTTGGAAAGAAACGCGCAGTTACCATTTTGTCGTTGTTGCCTACGCCAGAAAAAGGAGGGTCGATCCGGCCACTGATCTATATCCATCTGTTAGGGCAATATCCACAGGCGTCGATATTGCGGATTGGGTTATTTGGGATAAAGAACTAGGAGAAGGGGTCATAATTGGTTCGGAATTCCAGAATGTCCCCGCCGGAGATTTACAAAAGTTCTTTGCGTTTGGCACATGGGTTATTACGTCTAAGGGTAAATTTGTAAAGATCACAGATTACAATCCTGACAATGGCAATCCTAGAACAGATCTCCACTTAACGCCGGGAAGCAATGTTACCATCTGGACTGTCGTACAGATTGAAGATGGTACTGGAATTATAGGCGAAAACCCAATTATGGCAGTATTTGCAACACGAACTGGCTTGCTGAACTAGCAACACGCATATTACCATTTGCCTATCTTGCAGCGATTGTCAGGATTTGCTCGCCATGCACCGAAGCAGCAACCCTTATGTAAAGCACACTTGAATCCCGCATCGCTACTGTGTTCACAGAGCTTGCATATATTGAATCTTATTTGCGTTTCAGCCGTGAGCACCTCTCGTTTGGCAGCATATCCCTTTTGGGCCTCTGCTTGTGATCCACCGCCCCAAGGAATTCCATGTGGACATTCAAAGTCGGCCTTGTCATTAGGTAGCTTGAATGACTTGTATAGCGACTCTCGCCATTCTCGCCCAGATTCTTTATTCCGGCATACTTGGCAATGGGTCTGGCTTCTGCAATGTGCGGTTGCTGCAAATCGTTTCAATAAGTCGTCTCCATTAAACTGTTATTGAGCAAGTTCCACCAGAACCAATAGCTTCATGTCCAGCCGTTCCAGGACATGCCTGTATGTTTGCAATACCCGCCGCATCACCACAGGCAACACCACCTACACTTCCCGCAAACCCAATATATCCAACTGGAAGAGTTGTGGCAGTAGCATAATAGATTCTTACATTCCACAAATTGACAGCTTGGGCAAAGACCCTCACTATTATACTTACGAACTTTTCCGTGCTTGCAATGGGAGGTGTACAATTTGCGCCAACATATCTAGTGAAATCGCCTGTGCATGGTTCGCTGTATTCCCATGTGCAAGCTGCGGCAGTTTGCGTTAACACGAATGTCCCATTTGGATCGACGCTAGGAATAGTCGTTAGCTTAAATTTTCCAAAGACTGGCTGGCATATAGTACAAAGGGCAATTCCGCCAAACACCGCCGTAATGCGCTTGGGCGTATCCCCCAAACAATTATCGCACGGCGTTGCACAACAACACCCCGCCTGATGGAATATGCCTGGCATTTAATCGGCCGCCATAGTGGATTCGGGCAACGGCGTTCCGCCACAGGCGGCGAATAACTCATCGCGTTCTGCCCGTTGCTTTTTTGTCCCTGCTCCCCATTTAAGCATCGCATCAACAGAATATTCTATTGTACGCGCAGTATGCCCAAGGCTTTTGATGAATTGCTGCTGTGGCTTTGATTCGATCACCCCTCCAAAGTCCACCGCTTCGGCATATTGAGCGCGAAGCTGCATCATTGCCCTTTTTAATGTGAGCAGATTGCCATACTGTGATTTATGGCCGATGTGTCGAATTAACCAGTAATAGAATTGGATCATCGTGAGACTCCCAAAAAATATGGTCAAAACAATTCCTAGCCATCCAATCATAACATTCTCCCTTCGGAGAAATATTACTCAATTCAAGCATTATTGCAAGAAACCAAGATTTATTTAAGATGCTTGACCGTTCAAGCCGATAACTATTATATGAATCGGTTGCACGAGGGAAAAAGATGTCGAATCGTCCAACACCTTGTTGAAGGATGTTCAATCAATTCAACTGTACGGCTCACTGGGGCCGCCAAGAACACTGTTTTGAAGCTACTGACGGATTTGGGCCCAGCCTGCCAAGCGTATCAGGACAAAGCACTTAGAAATCTCTCTTGCAAGAATATCCAAGTTGATGAAATTTGGTCATTCTGCCATACCAAGGATGTCAATATCCCTGACTATAGGATCGACGAACTCGGGATAGGTTCTGTTTGGACCTGGGTTGCCCTGGATCGTAAAAGCAAGCTCGTCCCCTGTTGGCTGGTAGGGAAGAGGGACGAGGAGTATGCCCAGCAGTTTATAGCCGATTTGGCCTCCAGGCTTGCCAATCGCATCCAACTTACCTCAGACGGGCTAGAGGCTTATTCTAAGGCCGTTAGGGACTCTTTTGGCTACAAAATAGACTACGCCATGCTCGTTAAGACTTTCGCTCTCAGACAAGGCTGCAAGACCAAGGAAAGCTATGTTGAAAGCAAGATAACACCGATGCAGGGGAATCCCTTGCGATCTCTCATCAGTACGGCCCATATTGAAAGAGCAAACCTGACTATCAGGATGAATATGAGAAGATTGACCCGAAAAACCAACGGATTTTCCAAAAAACTCCATAACCTTAAGTGTGCAATGGCCTTGCACTTCATGCATTACAATTTTGTACGAATCCACGGGACACTCAAGACCACGCCCGCCATAGCTGCTGGGGTTACGAATAAAGAATGGTCCTTGTTGGACTTGGTGGGGCTGATCGCTTAAAATAGCAGTGGGCCGGTAGCTCAATCGTACAGGGCGGACCTCTATCGAAGGTTCAGATTAGGGTTAGAATCCCTACCGGCCCACATCACACTCACCCACTAAGTTTATTTTCTCTTGGAAAGTCACTTTATCAATCCGATAATGCTACTGGAGACAACTACCTGTAAGGTAGGAATGGGCGCAGTGTTAATGGCACGTTGCGCCCTTCCTTTTTATGGAGCCGTGGGCGAGTGGTTTATGCCAGTTGTCTCCAAAATAACTAAACCCTTACAGGTTTCGTGGGTTCGAATCCCACCGGCTCCGAACCTTACCTTTTTCAAACTGAACCATTACCTAAGTTTACCATCAATCACAAGTCCCGTCAACGCCATTTTCATACATAAACCAATGCTCCATATCCGTGCCGTTAAACACTTCGTACATTTCAACGGTCAATCCTGTGGGGGCAGGCTGAATCGTAAAGGTGTAATCTGCTGTGTCAAGATTATCGAGGTCTACTCCATTGCCCTCTACGGTCAATCCATCATTCATATCCTCAATGAAGTTGTAGGCTGTATCGGTTCCGGTTAGTCCGTTGTCTACATCAGTCCATCCGCCATATCCCGCGCCGGTTTTTTCTACTTCCTTGAATGAATAGGTCCATTGATTATTGCCAAGGGATGTATTGCCTGTTATCTCCGCCCAGAATATACGCCCCTTGCCCTTCGGTATCCTCGGCAGCAATTGATTCATCGACAGGGAGATGCCATATCCGCCTCGGGTTTCCTTTACTGCAATCCCGTCGCTGCCACGAATGTTTTGCAGGCGATTAAGGATACCGACCATCTCGTTAAGCTTGCGCCTGCCGCTAGGAAGGCCGCCGGTAAATTTGGATAGTATCTTGCTCATAGATCAAGGAGATTAAAATCAATCGAATCATAAATCTCAAATTCTTCCCAGCCATCCCCCTCAGTTGAATCAGAGTCAGCCTTGCCTGTAGTAGGATCAATCCAATACACTCTTGCAAACCATTGGTTTATATCAAACTCAAAGGTATAGGTGACATCGTAGGTCTTGCCGCCGTCTATGCTTGTTCCAGTAATTCCCGTACAAAGCCATTGGCTAATAGTGCCTTGGTCCAAAGACCACGGGCCTGCGGAGGTTTTGCCGACAAACTCCTTTGATTTTTCGCCAGGCGAACCAAGTTCTCGTCTGCGATAAACAATGGTGCTTTTTGGGACTTGCTTCGATACTGTGCCGCCTTGTTGTTCTTCTTTGGTTCTTGGCGCGGTACTGCCTACCTTGAATACCTTCATGACAGTACCATCGGAATCAATATTTGTTTCTTCCTGGTTCGCGCTGGTCCCGATATCAATGCGGGCATATTCGGGATTATCCTCTTCGTCCCTCCTATCATACCGCAACCGCACTTCAACAGTACCATCTTCGATTGTAGCTGGGATATGGCGAGTCAAGAGCATGTCGGCAATAAACGGATGCTCGTCGCCTATCTGCGGCATACCGAAAACTCGTAAGGCGAGTTGATGCTGCTGATAACCCGTCCCCGGAACGCCAGTAACACGGGCAATCCGCTCCGTGAATACCCAGCCCTCTTCATCCCGTTCGCTGCGGGGCTTGCCAGCTACGAAATCCAGGTGCAGGGTAGCCATTAGCGGAACCCCTGCTCAACCTGAAGTTCCCGGCGCATATCAACTAAAATAGCATTGCGCTCTGAGTCTAGCGTCAGTCCAGGGTCACGCCCCCCACGCGGCATACCAGCTACGTTGATAAGGTCGGGATTGATAACACGGAATTCGCCGGAACGCGCGACATCCTTTTCCAAGTCTCTTTGTTCAATCGCCTGCCGAACTGCACGCCCGTATTCGTCCCAAGTAATAGCGCCCGCTTTCAGCAGAATCCCAAGTTGGGTAAGCTGCCGCTCGTATATTTCTAGCGTAGTTAAAACCTGTTCTTTGATTTGATCCGCCAGCGCCGTCTGCAACTGCTTCCGTGTCGCCTCTTTTTCAAGTGTTTTAAGGCTCGCTGCTAGGGCATCAAAATCTTTTAACATTTCCGCAGTCGCGCCTCTCACTACAAGGCGATATCGCTCAGCGGCATTTGCGCCCTGCCCGTAAGTCTCTACTTGCACCCGCAGGGATTTATTGATTTCTTTAATATCTTTATCTACTATAACAAGTTTTTTGAGGGGCTTAATTGCTGTAATTAGCCAAGCGATAGTAGCTGTTTTCGCGTCCCTTAGAGTGCGAACATAATTGCTCATGCGCTTACTTATAGTCGCAATCGGACGCCAGACAAATGCAGCATCAAGTTCCTTTTGTACTGCGCGATTTAGCCTATCAAGCCTTTCGGTAGCCGAGGTCTTCAACATAGCATCTAATCCCGCTACGATCTCGGCGGTTGATGGCCCTCCTCGGCCCGCTCTTTCTTCGCCGATTCTTTGAATTTCGGCAATATTCACCCTCTCCTTAGCCCCAAAATCAACTACCGCAATTGCGGCTGCTCCAACGTTCTCCTTTAGATTTTCCCACTTTTGCGCCAATATGCTTATCTTCTGACTAGCTGTATCGGCCATCTTGCGAAAGGCTTCGTCGGCGGCACCGGCCTTGCCCGCCATTATCCCTAACTCTTTATTTAATATGTCCACGTTGCCTGTCAGAATAGATATAGCAACGGCAGATCGTGCGGTAAAGCCAGCATCCAAAATCGTTTTTAGCGACGCACCCCTAAGCTCGCGCACTGTTTGTATTAGGCTTTTCCCGGCTTTAGCCGTCGTATTTAGAGCTGCCCTAAGTGCCGTCATCGCACGTTCAGACTTTTCAACCTTAACAACGGTCGCAATGATTGCGCCCATTTCGTTAAGCGTCAATCCAGCAGCTTTCGCAATAGGCGCGAGCTTGCCTATGTTTTCTGCAAGCTCATCAAATGTTATCTTGCCTTCCTTGACAATCTTAAACATCAAGTCGCTAACTTCAGTTGCCCGGTCAGCCGCAAAGCTATAAGAATTTAGAACGGTAGTAAGTCCATCGACAGCAACAGCCGTATCGGTCCCGCCCCCAATTGCAGCCTTCGTCGCTACAGTTAAAACATCCAAGGCTTTGCTTGCATCTATACCAGCGGATAGAATATCAAAAAGGCCCTTGGCCAACACGTCCTTGGCTTGACCAAACTCAACCGATAAATCCCGAATAGCTTTCGTGAATTCGGGCATAAATTTCCCGCTAGTGCTATCGAGCATTGTATTGACCAGAGCCATTTGTTTTGTAAAATCAGCAGCGGCTGTTACTGCGCTACGCAAGAAAAACCCTAGCCCCGCTGCGCCCGCAGCTATACCTAATGCGCCCATTGCGCCCTTTACGCTTCTAGCGAAGGTATTTACCCGCTTGCCGGATTTCTTCATCGCCTTATCAAAGGCTCCGGTTTTAGCGCGTAGAGCAATCGTCATGGCAGCAGCAGTTGCGATATCAATCTCCCTTTTTCTTTCTTGCCAAGCCCTTCAGCCCAGTCATAAATTCCTTCGGTCCTACCATTCGGTTCTTCTTAGTAACGCCGCAAAAATCGAATGTATAATCATTCACCTCAGACTTTGCGCCCTTTATGAGATATGGGGCTAAAGCAGAATGCCTTATTCCGGCCATAATCATTTCGTCGGCAGGCCAGCCGAATGGTTCTAATAAGCTATACACTTCCCACTCGGCCATTTCCCGCCCCGTCATTCGCCGGGAAAGTTCTGCCACTGTCATCCCCAAGGCTAACGCTAATCGGAAGCGGAATCTTCGCCTTGGGGAGTTTCGGAGTTTTTTTCCATCGCCTTCAAGTCCTCTGCACCCAATCCGCTTAGCCTTTCCACAATTGCAGAAATCCGATGCACTACAGCACCGGACTTCTTCGCCAATATCGGGGCTTCAGAATCCTTGAACAGCCTCTTGCCATCTTCGTTAATCAGGCATTTGGCCACAAGCAACGCCTCGGAGTTCGCAATCGTAACCGTGGGCTTGCCCTCAACCATACCCTCAATCTTAACGTGTGCGTCCATGTACGCATCGCGCTCGGCGCTACTCATTCCTCGGACCAAAACCTCGCCGCCCCATTCAGGGACATCGACTACTTCTTGCGGCAAATCCTTTGCCTCTATAATCGCTTCTCTACTCAACATCGTTTTCTTCCTTTCCTTTGTATTCAACAGCAGAGCCATCAGATATCAATGCACGCGCCACAAACTCTGGGAATGTACGCACCTCGCCCTTTACTCCAACCCAGAACGCAGGGGAAGTGATGGTCTTAGTGTAAACTACATCTAGCGTTGGCGGCCCCATATTACCCAGCCACGATAATGATTTCGCATGTCTGGGAAGCAGTACCAGCCAAGGTCAAGTCATCAGCAACGCCGCTATTGACATCGGGGGTAGAGTCATTTCCATAAAGTAATGCCCATTGGTTCTGATTAAGCACTATATTTAATGTCGCCCCAAACATCGGGTACGCATTCCCGCCTGCGTTTGTGAGCGTCATGGTATTAGCACCAAGATTCTTAATCATAAACGCCTGAACCTTTAAGCCGTTGAGGCTTACCGTCGCCGCGTTTGTTCCCGTCAGTGCGTTCAAATCAATCGTAGCCGCGCCGCCAGTTAATGCCTGAACAAAGGCGGCAACCGTCGTCACGGGGGGCGTTGTTCCGGCTGTAAGATTTTGCGATTCACTGAATTGGGTATGCGTTACAACTCGATTAGCCGCGGACGCCGAGTCGGTATTGCCCGTCAGGGTTTCCACAACGGTAACAGTCCCGCGAAGTGTTAAAGATACACTCATTATATATTCTCCTTGATTCTAATTATTAAGCGGCCGTATAAGCAACTGCGCCGGTGAATTCAAAAGTAATAGACACTTCAATAGCGTCTGCGCCATCAGCGGCGTTGCTTTGCGGCTCTGCATTATCAATCCATCCTGCAATAACGGCGATATTCCCATCGGTATCGGTAAACGTCCAATCTTGAGAAAGGCCGATTCCCTTAGTTATATCGTCGATAAGTACCCACTGTGCAGCGAGCATAAACACCGTTACGGTAACAGGCGGTATCATGTGTAAGGTCGATGCCTGCCCCGTCATCATATCGTTGGGTGAATTGTGAATGGTAGTATCTATCCGGCCATTAGTCGCAATGCCCGGCATCGTCCCTTCCTTCAGGGAACCCAGTGCCCCGAACGTCGCGCCGCTGACGGAAATCCCATATCCTTCAATAGCCATATCATAAACTCCTTATTCTTCGTATCTGATTTCGACCGTCAACTCGCGGCCATAAAGTTGTTTCTCAATTATTTCCGGGTACTGCTCAAACACATCGTTTTCGTCAGTAACCATTACTCCGTTCACTATAATGCTATCCCAGTCAACCCCGCCCTTGCCTGCGCCATCTAATCTCGCCCGCACCTTCCTAGCCAAATCCATCGCCGCGTTCTGTGTCGAGGCCCAGCAGATAACCGAGAAGATTACGGATGATAGCCCACTCAGCCCCGTTCCCGTGTGTACCCTGTCCCTGCGGGTATTCGTCCGGCGATAAACGATGTAGGGCTGCACGGCCGATGCCTGAGCGTAGACGGGGAAAATATGCTCCTTGGATGTGCCTCTAGAATTGGCGTGCGTAGTAATAGCCCCCACATCGCCATCGGTGGAGAGGTTGTTTTGCAGAGCGGCTTCTATTGAATCAACAGCCATTTATCTTTCCCGCCATACTTTCTTAATGCCTGCTTTGAGTTCCCTAATAATTGCAGCCTCCGCCTGTTTTTTTGAGGAATGAAACCCTGCCCGTACAAATGATTGTGGCTTCGTAACTTTTGCTCCCCCCGCCCTGCCCCATGCAGCACGGCCATATTCAACAGCCGCAGGATAAAAGCCCCTGCGAGATTTAATGCCTTGTGTGCTTACGGTTTGGCTAATTAGTTCCGGGTATTTTCTAGTGTTAAATAATTGCAGCAGAGCCTTAACGCCGGGGAAATTTCTGCGGCTTGAAGCAACCCGGGTAATAATGCTTTTCCGCATTGTCCCCGTCTTACGCGGCGCAAGAGACTGTGTTCGCTTGCGGATAATTGCAGCACCTTTGCGCAAGGATTTCGTTATTACCTTTTTCCCAACCTTTTTAGGCAGCCGCTTCAGCTTGCTCTCTACTCTGCGCGCTCCAATCAGCTTCCAGCTAATCATTCCGAGGCTCATACATTATCCTCAGCAGTCCGGCAAAGTATCTCGTATTCCTTATTGATGCCCTCGACGTTATTCAGATGCACGATATCGAATGTCCTGCGCCCCGCTACTATTCGGCACTCGGCAGTAACTCCCGGCAAGAACCTACACCGTATCCTCGTAGAAACATCCGCCATCTGCTGGCCTGTCTGTATTACTTCCCTACCAGATAAATCCTCTATCGAACCCCACACCGTCCCTAGCTGTACGAAGTCCAGCGTTTCCTCGCCCGACTGAAGCTGTGTATAGGTAGGAATCTGAAAGGTTAAACGGTGTCTGTATTTGCCGGGATTCATGGTTTGTTTGGTGTTGATATAATATGAAATGGCCTACGAACATAAGCATCAAATTCTTCGGCGGCTGACAAAGCTGTGCGTATGCGTTCTATTATTGCCATATCTGTCTTGGCCGTCGAAAACAGCGATCCTAAAGCAAATTTATACCCACAACCCATAGAACCTATTGATATGTGTTCAGCAACTTGCAAGTCACTTTCGACTTCAAACAACCGCCCGTGCACTCCGACCATAAAATTACCAGCCGTCTCCCGTTCGTCCTTTTTGTGAAGCCATCCCCCCTCTTTCAAGCATTCACGAACTGCTGGAACGAAATGCAGAACCATCCAACGATGATTTATCCGGCCAGCGGGTAGGCCGGGCAACTTCAAGCTGTGCATCAAAAGATGGCCCATGCGATAAGAACTTGTAAAACCTAAAACAAATGGGCCTCTCTTAAAAACTTTCTTGTCTTTCCTGCGGCAAACAAAATATTGGCTCACTTCGCCCGCCGTTGAATCCCCGCCAATATACACACTTTCCTTGTCCACAATTCCTACAATACAAGTCATCTTCTTTCCTCTTTCCTAAACTAACAATTAAAAATATCTTGGTACTTTGAATTGGTTGACTATCGCCTGATATGCTTTATTCTCATGCAGCGGCACGCGCTCAATCTGCTTCCCGCGCAATTCGTAGTAATCCGTTAAGAGTAACTTAATCCCTGCCTTTAAGCCCTCGGGAACAACGGCGGCAGCGCCAAAACCAGCAGTAATAATTATCACGACATCGTTAGCTTCACCATAGGTGCTAGGCCACGAAAAATCCCTCTTGAGTATTACCCTGCCCGGTTCGTGGGATATGTCTTTCTCGAATTCCGTTCCCTCCGTTAACGTCTGCGTCGAATCGTCCGCATCCTGATACGATAGCGAAGTAACGGTAAGCATCGGCGGCCGGGGGAACCAAATGGTATTCTCCGCAGGAAACATATCAAGATATTTTGTAATCGACTGCGTTATCAATGCCCGCCCAGTATCAACTTCGATTTGAGAGCGGGCCGCTTTGATAAGGGCGGTAATCATAGCATCGTCATCGTGGTTGACAATATACGATTCTGTTCCATTGGAAGGCGTATAGGCCGTTGTATTATCGCCAATAGAAAACGTGTCGTTTGTTACGAATGTAACCGTGGTAATATCGCCGTTTAGTTCAACCATCCCGGCCCCCGCAGTCCATGTGATTACATCGCCGTCGGCAAGGCCGTGATTGTGCTTGGTAACTAAGCCGGGATTGTCCTGGGTAATCGACTCGGCTGTCGCACCCGGAACTAAAACCCGTAAATGCAGCTTGGCTTCGGCAAGGGTTATCGGCTCGGTTGCAGGCGCGGTAGATACTCTCCAAGAGGTTATCATGCTATTCCCAACTCGGTACTATAATGGATACTTTATTCAACTGGAAAAACCCGTTAGCAGAACCCCCGGTGTCGTCGTTGTCAATCGTTACGAAGATATGAAACACATCTCCGGCTGACACCAAATCACCCGCCGAATCCCCGTCTACTACAAAGTCCTGATTCGCGGCTGACGTAACGTCTTTAATATCAATCGGGGTTGTTAGGATTAAATCATTCGCATCTATAGCCCCGTCCTTTATCAATCTTACATCTACATCAATAACGCTCGGCAGGGTGCGAGCAACGGAAAACAAGCAGCTCAATCGAACCGTAAGATTCTCATTGTCTCGGTAATTGCCCGGAACCCCAAAGGCGAAAACTAGACTCTCTAATGCGGTGGTATTATTCGTAGTTGTTCCCACTACCGGGGAACCGGGGGCATCGTCAAGGCCAAGGGCATTGCCGCCGGGAGTATCAGCCAGCTTCTCTTTGACTGCAATCTGTCTTCTCAAGTCCGTCAAGGCGATAGTATGCACTCGGTCAACCGGCTTCGGGCGATGTTTCTTCAGGGGCATCGCCTATTCCCAGCTCGGCACGATTACCGAAACCTTATTCATCTGAAAGAAGCCCGCGTCTGAACCACCCGTATCGTCATTATGTATCGAAATCGCAACGTGCAATACATCGCCTGCCGAGATTAAGTCGCCCGCTGCATTACCGTCTATCGTAAAGTCCTGATTGGCTGCGGCAACTACCGCTTTTATGTCAATCGGGGAAGTAATACACAAATCGGTAGCATCTAATGCCCCGCCCTTCACCAGCTTTGCGACTATATCTAGGTTGCTCGTTGCGTTCCGAGCGTTTGTGTCGATAAAGCAATTGAGCCGAATCGTAAGGTCTTGAGTATCCCGATAATCCGTAGGCAACGGAAAATCAAAGGACGCAAATTCGGTGGCTTGGGTGTTGTTGGTGGTCGTCCCTTTTACCGGAGCCCCATTGGTATCAGACAACCCTAGTGTAAGGCCGTCCCCTTCGGGGGCGTCGGGCAAGAAGTCTTTAATAGCATCCTCTTGCCGCAACTCTACCAAGGGGATAGTATGAAGCCGATTCGCTTTCTTAAACTTTTTCTCAAGCGGCATAGCCTACCTCCTAAACTGGAATAGCCAAGCCCTGAACCGCATCAGCCGCAGTAGTCGCGTCGATAACAAAGTCATTCAGGTCATACTGTACGCCGGGTAGAACTGGGGTTTCCCAATAATCGCCGGGGTCCAATTGAATGCCCTGCATATTGTCGTTATCTACCGTGGAATCGTAGAGAAAGATTTCGGTAGCGTTATCGCCGTCTACTTTCTTGGCCATAATCCCGAACCATCGTACAAATGTCCCGGCAGCACCGAGGGGAACATCCGTATCGGGCGCAGCTACCGTCTTTGATATCGTAATCGGTACTCTAGTCGCCGGTGTTGCAAACGATCCGCCTACGCCGCCGACACCGCCCAGCCCGCCTATTTCGCCGAACTGCAAGAACACGTCAGTCGTATCATTATCGCCACGGTCAACGTCGATAGTTATTACCATCGCCCCGCGAGTAGGAATCTCAATCACGGCCCTGGTATCGTCCGCCGGAGAATAAATCGCCGTTCCCGGCATAAAGATAGTATCGGTAATCGTATCGGCAATAAGCTCCGTGCCTGCGCCTATATTCGTAGCTACGTATACGTCCGTACCGAGAGTAGCGACCCCATTTGCTAAGACTTCCGGCATCCACGCATCAGCTTCGGCAGTCGTGCCATGTCCAGATTCTAACCACTTCCATCCTATAACTTGGTAGTTTACAAACTCGTTGGCATTAGTTGTCCCACCAAACATTAACCGCACTGCGGAATGATTTTGTACATCTATTGCCCGCGTAGTCGGACGGGTATTTGTCGGGGTCGGGTCCGCCAGGGCCGCAGTTGCGACTGACCCATCAATAAACAGGGCAAACCGATTCATCGAAGCGCGTGGAACGCCTATCGGATTTGTTAATTCTTTCTTGTAGGTTGACATAAATTATGCCTCCGGGCTCTGACCCGAACCAGTAAGCGTGCTTGATGCCCGATGTGGGGGTTGCTGATAACCATTCTTCGGTGGTCTACCGCGCGGCTTCCCCATCTTTACGACAGCCGTTTCACCCGAAAGCTTTACGACAGCAGTCTCAGGCTTGGATTCCTTTACAAGAATGGCCCAGTCGTTTTTGACCCACCAATTCGCCTGCGGCTCTTCGCAAATAACAATATCATCCGGCTGATGTGCTTCGCCGCCATGTGGGTTAGCATCCTTCCATCCTCGATAACGGTGGATGAATTTAATCGTCTTCATATTTTACTCCTTGGTTATTTCCAAACGTCTTTAGGTTTGCCTTTTTCCCAATATTCAATAGTTCTTTGACACTGAGACTGGAATACCCCAGTCTGGGCCATCTTCATAACTTCAACAATCCGATCTTGTAGTCCCTTAGTCATTTCTTTTTGCGAACCATCATCATTAAACAAGTCCGGCATCATATTGGCCAACATCTCCATGGCTTCCGGGTTGCGCACGAAACACGGCCATTGGATAAACAGGTCTGCGTGGCCGATGGGTATCCTATTCGCCTGGTATAGCGAGTAGCCCATCTTCTCCCACTTCTGCCAGAAGTAGATATCGTCATCAATGCGGCCCTCGCCCCACCGACCATGGATATTGGGCTCGCTCTTAAACCAGGGATGGGACATCTTTTTTAGCCTGTTCACACGAATCAGCGTTAGCCCAAAGTGCCCGGTTGCTATCGGAGTCAATTCATCCGCCATTTCCCGCATATCAATTAGGCCGACATGCTTCCCCTCCACCTTCTTCGTAAATAACGACCAATCCCCGCCCCGACTCATCTGTAACGTACAAATCGCGTCCGCTTCCGGGTGAGCAATCATCGTATTTATCAAAGCGGCTACGTCTTCATGCGAGAATACTGAATCATAATCGACACAAAGAATCGCGTCATGTTTATCCGCAATCTCTTCCATCGACCGCTCAATACATTGGCCCCAGTACGCGCCCATATAGCGGTGAACCGGAATCCGATATGGCATTAGCGATTGAAATATAGAAAAGAATGTATCTTGAAACCCAAGACGTGGAACGCTCATCACGGCCCCGACGTTCAAGGAAAACGCAGGCTCTATTAGTTCGGGATTCGCCGCCCCTTTTGTGCCTTGTAAATTGAGACTAACATCCATCGCGGCGGTGCCGCCATGCGATTCTTCCCAGGGCTTTATATCTCCAAATCCAGCCTCCCGCATAAAATAAGACAGCTTATCCCTAGAGAATATCGCCTTGTGATAATCGTTACCATCTTCGTGTGCGCCCATAAGGGCTTGCTCAACCGGAAATTCAAGCTCGTCTTTGTCTTCATATCGCTCTACGATATAATCGAAATTCGGCACAGCAACGCGAAGAATACCGCCGGGCTTTAGAACGCGCGCCCAATCCTCAAGAACTAATTTAGTATTCCAATAGCTAAAATGTTCGAGGATATGAGAGGCGCGTATTTCATCAACAGTCCCATCTTTATAATCTAACGGGAATGCCTCTTTGCCAATAATCCGGTCTACCGGCGTCCAGCCTTCTAAATATTCTTTCCCGCAGCCGATATCTAGTTTAATTGCGCTCATCTCACCACCCCCGTAATGAATCCGCGACACTCAATAAGCCGCTGTGGAATCAAGCAAAGTTTCCACGCACTCTCTATTCTAAAGCCAGCAGCCCCCACCCATTGTGCCGCAAGGTGAAGCGTCGGCCCCCACCAGTTTGTGTGGTTCTGGCCGTACTCATCGCCTGGATAAAATTCTGTTACTAACTGAGAGCCGAAACCATGTCCAAAGCCACCGCGATAGATGCTCACATCATTAGAAATAGCTGTTTCGATTCTAATTTCTTTATCACAAATTGACCTGAGAATATCAAGAGCCAACATAGGATAACGACAATGGTAAAGTGTGCCGTAAAATAAAATAGTGTCGAATCTACCTAGCCCTTCCTCTCTTATGTCATATAAAGATATGTCTTGGTGGCTACATCGTTCTTTTGTATAGCCAAGTGCTTCTCGGCAAAGGTCAAATCCAAGCCATGCAATTTCTTTTCGAGGAATATCCTGGCCCAAGTTGTCTGAGAAGTCATCAATAGCGACAACCTCCTTGGCCCCCCTCTTGAGCGATTCAAATGCCCAATACCCGTCCCATGTACCAACGTCTAATACGCGCTGCCCAGTCATGTCTTCTGGAAAACGGTATAGAGGAGCAATATTTTCTTCTGGTAATGGGCCAGGGGTTACAATGCCGCCCGGCAATTCTATCCTGTGATACCAATTTGGTATCGCATTAACTCGTTCCTGTAGCGTCATCTTCTTTCCTTCTTTCTACTAATCTACAATTACAGCCATAATCTCTGATTCGTGCAGGGCAAGATAATTACCCGCCTCTATCGAAACATCTATTCCTTCGTAGAGCGCGTAAACTATATTGTCGCCTACCCTCACGCTCATCTGGGTGCGCTGTCCGTTGCCGAGTATCTTGCCCGGCCCTACGGCAATCACTTTGCCCCGATGTGGTTTATGTTTCGCAATATCGGGCAAAACAATGCCGCCGAGAGTTGTATCTTCGGCTTCATCGGGCAGAATAAATACTCTGTCATCTAATGGCTTCATCTTCTTTCCTTAAAAGCTCCGCAGGGGCTACCTACTAAGTTTGAGATAGCCCCCACGAATAAACATCTTACGCAGACACGTCAACCAGCACGTTGGCCAAGGTTGTGCCTATCGGAGATACATCGGCCCGGTGCAGCCGACAATCAATACCGAACGTATCGGTCGAAAGCGGGCTGTACTGAACGGCTAAGTATCTCTGCCGACCCTTCAGGTCAACATTGAACTTCACTGAGTAATCATTTACCCCGGAGCTTGTCGTAGTGACAGGCGTCGGGATAACAAACCCAACCGACGTAGAGGTTGCTGTGCCGCCAACAAAGTTGGTGATAACGGTTGTATCCGTAAACGCGGTCGGTGCTGTATCAGACTGTCCTAACCGAAGGGTTGTAGGTATATCCGATACAACCTGGGTGTTGCCAACAAGGGTAACGACTGCATAGTCATACCCAATCGTGTCAACAAACCCAGTTGTAGTAGAAGCTGCGGCTACCGTAGTAGGCACAACCATCTGATGCAATTTAGAAATAGGAAGCATATCGCTTCTCCTTATGTTAGAAATAAAAGAACCGCAGTATTACGAGGTTCCTATAATACCAGTCAGTGGACTGGTGTTCTGGACGGCAGTTCCGAGGTCGTGCACGACTATATCAAACCGCTCCGTACCTAACACGCCAAATTGTCTGTACTCAAGATACCTTGAACGGTCAACTTCTATAGTCACACCTCTACGCGTACCCATAGTGGCGGCCATCGAGAGGTCTCCAAAAGCGATCATTACCTCGTCGTTCCAATTTGTGGCCGTATAACCAGGCATAGAAGCGCTAATCTCTACGGGATAGCCCATAAAGACCTTATCCATACCTTGCTGTACGTTCTGAATGGCATTGCCACCAAGAGCGCTGACGAGACGCAAGATTGCGACACCCCAAGCGTTCTGGCTCATGTACCACTTAGGAGTACGCGAAGCGAATTGCGCGAGAGGCCCGATGATACTTATGATATCTGGGAGCAAAAGTTCGTCGAATTCGTCGTCATTCGCCGTCGCCTCAATAATAGCGCCTCCGTGCGTACCATCAATCATGGCAGTACGGAAACCAGTGATACCTCCATACGTCGCGTTAGTTCCGTCTCCATTTACCAAACATTCATCTTCCTTGACCGCGAAGGCGTATCCCATCTCAAAGGCGACTTTGTCAGCCATATTTATGATAGAATCCTCGGTTAAACTCTTTGAAATACGAGTCAGAGCCGAAACTTCCTTAGCTGTTAACGTCACATTATCCCAGGCCATATCCGACTCGGTAGTAGCTACTAACTCTCCCGGAAAGTACGCTGTAACCCCGCCAGTACGCCTTGGAATTATCTGAACGTCGGATGACATTACAGTCAGGTTGGCTTCGCGCCGAGCCAAACTATACTCATCCCTCAGGTCAATTATAGCGGACTCAAGTACATCTGGAACTGTTGCCCCGCCCTTTTCTAATACACCTTCCTGCATCACGCGAGACTCGACGCCATGTTCTCGACACCACGTCCTAGCTTCCTCGTTCTCATAAATATATGCAGAACACCACTTGCCAGCGTAATAAGCGTGCTTATCAGCATCGGGACCACGAAAAGCCCGCAATCTAGCTTGTGATTTAGGAAGTTCGATACGAGCCGGGGTTCCGGGCTGCATAACCCTACCCTCTTCGGACTTCACAATTCTCTTTGAAACAGCCTTGCGAGCATCAATTGCTTCAACAGCTTGGCGGCTTTCGATATTGTCGAGAAGCCGGGTGCATTCATTCAAAAGCGTTTCCTGCTTGGCGATTTCCTCTTTCGTCATATCTCTGGACTCTGCCTCGCAGGTATTACTAATCTCATCGACGGCTAACCGCGTAGCAGTAAGCTGCGTAGTAAGCTCCCCGATTTTGTCTTTATTGGTCATAATAATATGACTCCTTATATATAAAGTAAATTTATAGGGATTCCCTCACAGGCTTTGGCCTAATAGAATCCACAAACGAATTGACAGCCTTTGGGCTGTAAAAAATTACATGTACTTTGCGATAGTATTGATAATTTTTGTATGTTCTATCGCTTCTGCACGTTTATCTATGTCATCCAACCGTTCTTTTAGTTGGACTTTCTTGTCAGGCTCATCTTCGGACGAACCATCATCCCTCTTTTCCTCTTTGTTTCCTCTTTCCGCTTTTCGTTTTTCCAGTGCCCTTAAAGCTACTGAAGTATCGGGATAAGCGGGGAAGGTTACGGGGCCGCCTTCAATAAGTTCAACATCAAGAAGCGTCCTTACTTCTTCGCCATCCTTTGTTTCCCACTTGTCGTTAATCGTTTTGAACATAAAGGACATACCGTCAAGGTTCCCATTCCTAATATCTTCAACAGTGTCCCGGCCGACGGATGTATTCGGGGGGTCGATATCAAACTTCAATCCGATCTTGTCTTCATTAATCCTAACCGTATCATTGGATGTTCTGCCTAATCGCTGATTAGAATCATGATTAACGAGACTGCGAACATCATTTCCTGACTTTAATGTTTCAGTAAATGCTCCAGGAGCGATTGTTTCCCGGAAACCCCACAATTCAACACTCATCTTATCAAATACAGCAGCATAACCTGAAATTATCGGGCCTCCATCGCCCTCTATTTCCCTGAGTTCTATTCCTTGACACGTTCGGACTTCACATCCTTCAGGGACGCTAGATTTATCCTTCGTCCACTGCGATTCGCAAACAGCGTTCCTTTGCTTCTCGTCAGGGAAGTCGTCATTCATTGTCGGGTTCGCCATGCAGCGACTAATAAAATCATCGTGGCTTTCGTCGTCATTCGGTGTTGGTAAAGGCATTTTGCAATACTCCCATAATCATGTCGCAACGGTCGTCGCGTAGTTGTTTCCAATCGGTAGGCTTATCCTTTTCGGATGCTTCGCGCCATTCTTGGGCTATTTTCGCGGTAGCGCGTTCTGAATCGCCGGTTGGCCGTCCTAATACTCGGTAGATTGTCTCCATTGCCACAGATAGGGCTTCCCATATATATGCTTGATGCCCTGCGTAGCTCTTGATAGGTGTCTTTGTTTCACGCCGGGCAATGCGCCCACATAAGTTGAATAACAACGGGCGGAAGGAATCCGTTTCCGGTACGGCTGGGGCAGGCGCGGGGGGCGGCGGTGGCAAGGCTAGAGGCGGGGGTTCCTTCCCAATATCCTCGATAGGCTTCAGGGCGGCGTTGACGAGGTGCCTATCGCCATCCGGCCCTATCCCATTCATGTTTTCCAAGGCAAGAACCTGATTCAACGTCAGGAACCCGTTATTGTGCATTTCGCGGTAGAAACGGGACCGTGCCTCCGAGTTACCTCGCAATAATCCCTCTATAACAAATTTAGCGAAGTGAGTTTTCGGCAATATCTTGAAATCTATTTCGGTTTCCCACTTCGTCAACCACCGCAACATCGTCATCTGCACAAACGCAATAGTTTGTTCCTCAATATTACTAAAAGTCGCTGAGGACATTTCGCCTAGCATGTGCGGTGGAATCTGATACATCCGCGACACGTCTAGCACGCTGAAGGTTTTGGACTCAAGAAGCTGCGCATCCTTAGCGGGAATACCGATTTGCGTCCACTTTAGCCCCTCTTCAAGCAACGCTATGCGATGGACATTATCTAGTCCACCATGCTTATCCTCAAATTCTCGCCGCAGATTCTCCCGTGCTGTTTCCCCTAAGACCGCAGGATGTGATAAAACACCCGAAGGCGTTGCGTTATTACCGAAAAAAGCAGAGCCGTATTGCTCAGTTGCCTTGCCTAGCCCAATCGCCTCACGATGATATTGAATTACTGAATAACCCTGATATCCATTCCCCCCAAGCCCCTGTATATGCAAAACATTACGCGCGGGCAGAAAAGTAGACTCCCCGCCGTGGGCTGGACGTACTTCATAGAATAAATCGTCGCCCCGAAGTACAGGAGCCGTTAAATCCGGGCGCAACGGCCAATAGTTTTCAGCCTGCCCATCGACTCGCCGCTCTATTTCCGAGTAGCCGTTACCCCAAGTCAACACATGCCCTTGCAGCGTTTCCCGGAAATCCTGACTACTCATATGCGGGTTAGGACGGGTATGCAGTTTAGGGCTTTGCGGATGTCCTGGGTCTTTTTCCCTGCCGTTTTTCTTTGTTTTGAATACAAATAGGGGCAAATAGCCCAATACGCCAGAAATAATGTTCACCGCAGCCCATATCGGCGTGTATTTTAGGGCGCTATCGGGGGTAACGGATATTCCGGCCGATGTAGTCCCCCCAGTAAAGACATCAATCAGCCACTGCGCCGGATTCGCAACCCCGCTTCTTCTTTCGATATTTTTTTGGTATAGCCAACTGAAGGCGCTCACGGCTTAGGCTCCGGCAGAATTGTATCGGCAAATATCACACCCCCAACTACTATCGAAGCCCACGGCCAGCCGTATATCGCGTAGATGCCGACGCCAACACCCGCGAGGCCGACAGCGGCAAGAATGAATTTTCTCATATCACAACCATATCTTTCTGCCGGGCTCGTCATAAATCGAGCCCTTTTTCTGTGTAACGCCCTTCATTGCACGCCACAGGCCCATAATTAGGGCGACAATAGGGTCGATTTTCTCAGTAGATTTCTTTTTGTCGGGTTTAATACAATCAGCGTCGCCAATTTTGATACTTACATTCCCTGCGGCCCAGCGCAAAACAGGGTTCCCTCCGTGGGCTAACAATTGACTTAATACTAATCGTTCAAGTTCTTTTGTGGGCTCATTCATCGTGCCGTATCCCTGGCGACACTCAACCATTACAAAGCCATCTTCTTCCCCAAGCTCCATTGCTGTTTGCGTTGCGTTCCAAGGGTCAAAGGCGATTTCCTGAATCGAGTATTGCTTGCCGATTTCGTTGATTTTTGACCGAACTCTGGCGTAATCTACCCCGTTATCTTCAGTCTTTTCAATAAACCCCTGCCGTACCCAGGTCGGATACGGTGCTTTGTCCCTGCGATATCTTATTTCCATAGATTCGCCTGGCACCCAACTCCAAAGCAATACGCGGTATTTATCACAATCGGTATCCGGCCTAAACACTAGGACAAAAGAGGTTAAATCAGATTTGGATGATAAATCGAGTCCACCCCAGCAGGCCTTCCCCTTTAGCGATTGAATATCAACGTCATCCCCGCAGGCGTTCCACTTGGCCATCTGCAACCACCGGACGCTTTGTTCTGTCTTAATATTCAGGTGAAGTCGCTTAAACGTATTTTCGTAGCTCGGGGTTTCTTGCGCCCGCTTACATTCCCGCTCAAGGTACTCCATTGACAGCGACACGCCAAGATTCGGATTAACACGGGCCCAGATTTTAGGGTCCGTCCAATCATCTTCAATATCCGCCGCATAAATCACAGGCAAAAAAGCTACGTCATCAGAGGTTGTTTGATTCTTTATAGAATCCCTCACCCCTTCAGCATACATCAACTTTTCATTACAAATCGACTCGCGCTCAAAGTCCGCTGTAGTGATGTGGATGATTAGCGGTTGTCGCCGCGCGCCCGTCGAGGTAATCAATACGTCAACAAGGTCGCGGTTCGGCTGGGCGTGTAGCTCGTCGATAATCGCAAGGTGAGTATTATACCCATGTTTTGTGTTGGCCTCTGCGGATATTGCCCTATAATTGGAATCCCCCACCACAATTGTCTTAGAAGCCTTGTAAACCCTCGACATAGACGACAAATCCGGGTCTTGCAGCACCATCCCTTCCGCTTGGGCGAATACAAGCATCGCCTGGTCCCTGTCCGCTGCACCCGAATAAATCTCTGCCCCCGGCTCCCCATCGCAGAATAGAACATAGCAAACAATCCCGGCGGCAAGGGTCGTCTTGCCCTGTTTTCTGGGAAGGTAGATTAGTACCTCCCGATACCTCCGCGTTCCATCCGGTCGCTTCCATCCAAAGATATTCGCGACTATCGCCTGCTCCCACGGCTCAAGATAAAACGGCTTGCCCCTTAGTTCGCCCTTGACGTGTTTTAGGACTTCGGGGAAGAAATCAAGGGCTAATTGCCCCGCCTTATAATCAAAGTAGCAATCCTCGGCGGTTTCAAAGGGGTCATAACCCGGAATCAGGCGGAGTATCTTATCCAGCGGAGAAGAACCGCGCTTTACCCTTGTCTTGCTTTTTGTCTTTACCGCCAACTGTCATTCCTGCTCTATCGGACGGGGTAAGGCCAAACTTGCTTCCTATGCGGCTCAGCCGTTCCCCAAGGTTCCTAAAGATAGAAACCTGCGGCCACTGTAGGACGGATTTAATATCGCCTTGCCTGCCCTCTTCTTTTTGTTTTTTGGTGGGTTTCTCGCGGATTTGATAAACTTGGCCGTGTTCTTGGAGCCATTCATAGGCTTTATGCCATTCCCCCCACAGGCTACAATATTGAACTAACTCGCCATAGTCTATCTTGGCAAGCACGCCCATATTGTCGAGCTGGGGAATCAACACCTTCCATCGAACCTTGCCTTCGTCGCTCATGCTCGACGGGCAAACGGGCCTACCCATTTCGGCCTCTGGTTCACCACCCCGCGTCTTTGCCCTCCACGAGCCATGAAGCTGCAGAGTTGCGGTGGGGGTTTTAGATGGTCCTCTTCGCCCGATTATTCTGCCCTCTCAACAACAATAATTAGAACTCATGCCCACATTCGGGGCAAGTAATAGCCTTTTTCCCACTCGGTATAGCCTCATCCTTCCCGTGCATAAATCCCGCAATATCCTCTTCGGAAAATGCCGTCAGCGCGGGAACATCAATCTCGCCTGTGTCGATATCCAATAGCAAATCCGTTAGCTTCGGCAAGTCAAACTCACCCTGAGCCGCAGGATTATTTAAGGAGATATTTAATGCCTTCGCCTGTGCATCGGATAACCCCTCCAAGAACACGCACGGAACCTCCAAATCGGGCTTCTCACGCAGTTCGTTGGCTTTTAACCGCTGGTGCCCCCCAATAAGCAGATTATCCTCTCTACGGGCTACCAGGGGGTCCACAAACCCATGTGAATCGAGTAGCTTCGCCAATCGCTTCAAAGAATCGGCGTCAATCCGTCGGGGGTTATACGGGGTCGGATTCAGCTTG
>SDBU01002693.1_pt1 | contig 23326 bp, 21 predicted proteins | sample 2277071 | NCBI WGS metagenome assembly SDBU01 (sample SAMN10397929, study PRJNA504765) | marine sediment metagenome | isolation source: marine sediment core GS08_GC12, 126 cmbsf | place: Arctic Ocean: Gakkel Ridge, Loki's castle | collected 2008 | reverse complement strand
GATCCGGGCCATCGGCTACTTCGTCAACGACGCGAGCCTGGACCGGATGATCTATGGTCTCTTCCGCTTCATGAACGAGAAGCGCGCTGGGAAGGTGTGCAAGCAATTCAAGGCGGCCCGAGCCGCGTGATGTTGGGGACAGGATATGCCCTTCTTTCAAACTGGAAATTTACACACAGGATTTGACACTACCCGCCTCGTTGCGCTTCTTGACGCCGCCGCCCAATCGAGATATAATTCAACTCGTCGTCGCATGCGGTGGTAGCATATACCATGCGAAGGCAGGAAAACGCATCGACTGAGGAAGGTGAATTCGGAAACATGCGCTGAAGGCAGAATAGGAATACTGCTGGGCATCTCTTCTTCTCCGCCTTCCCGCTTGTGCTTGTTGTCGAAATTCGATAGAGAAGAGGAGGACATTCCGTGACGTTGCCAGGTAGCTATACGCAGAAACCGGGCGCAATTCCCGCTTACTTTGATGCCATTCTTGACGCACAAGCACCAGAACGATTTTCCATCAAGTTCTTGGAGAATCTTGGTTTCACCAGCACCAATGACCGCCTCTTAATCGGCATCCTCAAAGATCTGGGATTCCTGACGGCCGACCGCCTGCCGCAGGAACGTTACTACGCTTTCATGGACAGGTCCCGATCCCGCTTCGTCGTTGCTGAAGCGATACGTGAGGCATATAGCGACCTTTTTGCCGTGAATACTCGAGCGAACGAACTTGGGGCGGATGAGATCAAGAATAAACTGAGAACACTCTATGCGGGTAGGAAAACTGATAACGTAATTGATCGCATCGCGAAGACCTTCTCAGCATTGTGCGATTATGCAGACTTCACGGAGCCCCCCTCAGGTGCCAAAGGACGCGACGATGAAGAGTCGAAGAAGAAGAAAGGGGCGCCCGAGAAGAAAGACCCGCGAATTGAAACTGGGCCTGGCACGGTATCGCTGGATTCGCTCCAGTATCATATAAACATTGTCTTGCCAGAATCCCGGGACCAAGCTGTGTATGACGCTATCTTTCGGTCGTTGCGCGAACACTTGGGTACTCGCCATGAATAACCTCTACTCGTTCGTTTATCGCGGTGTGCTCACAGAGGAAGCACTTGAGAGAGTCGGAAGGGACCGATACAGGCACTTCGGTGCCGAACAAGCTCGGGAAATTCAGAAAACCTTGTGTTACGACCTGCTTGAACAGGACAGTCTTTCGGACGCACAACGCATGAGCACAGTCTATGCGGCAGTACACGCGTTTGAGAACATGGTGAGGCAGCTAGTGATCAAAGCCATGGCCGATCAGCACGGCGAGGGATGGTGGCAGAAGGTGCCGGAGCGCATTCAGCGCACAGTTAAGTCTCGAATGGACCAGGACGCAAAGTTCAGGTGGCACGGTGCCCGCGGTGCTTCGGAGATGGACTATTGCGATTTCAGCGACCTATCGTCAATCGTTGTAACGAACTGGGTCGCTTTCGAGGACGTTCTATCCAATATGGAATGGGCAAAGGCTGTCCTGTCAACGCTTGAGAAATCACGGAACATTATCATGCACGCAGGAATTCTTGCAAAGGAGGACATCGAGCGGATTGGAATGAACATACGCGACTGGACTCGGCAGACAGGATAGCATATTGGCCAAGGAGCGCATGTAATCGCGCGGTCAGAATCATACCGTTTAAAATGGGAGGAATCGCGGAGTCAGCAATCGTGGCCAGTGACACTTGCCAAGAATGGTTGTCGCCGATTGCTATCAAGAGGCGATGTGACTAGGGAGTGCTCGCCGCGATGAAACTGAGGAAGCGTTGGGATGTGTTTGTGTCATACGCTTCCGAGGATCGCATACAGCTGGTGCGACCTCTTGTTGACGCGTTATCCCAGGCTAAGGTCTCAGTTTGGTACGACCGATTTGAGTTGAAGTTGGGCGATTCGCTCCGGCGGAGAATAGACGAGGGTCTTAGGGGTTCCGACTAGGGGGTGGTCATTGTTTCCTGCCATTTCTTCGCCAAGCACTTCACGAACATCGAACTGGACGGCCTAGCTCAGCGAGAAGTGGGTGGCATAAAGGTGATTCTGCCCATTTGGCACAATCTCACTGCAGAGGATGTGCGAAGGTACTCGCCGCCCTTGGCAGACAAGGTTGCAGCCGATTGGGCAGAGGGCGTCTACGTCGTCGTCAAAAAGCTTATAGGAGTTTTGCGTTCAAGTAGTGGGGGTCGCCGGCGGAACTTGAAGCGATCCAGGGGACCTAAGGATTATTACCACGAACGCGTAATAACTGATGGGGACGTTTGCCCCGACTGTAAGAAGGGGAAGCTTTACTGGCAGAAATGGGCGGCTGGGCGAGCGGGAGCATTCACTGCACACTTTGAATGCCACGCATGTGGCGGTGTCTTTGCCTCTTCGGAAACGTTCGGGTGACAATACAAGTAGGAGAGTTCTCGCGCCAGCATGCCCAACTCTTGACGTGAAGGTCTGTGTAAGTTAGCTGTGGGGGATGGCAGTAGCTGAATGCCTGAAAATGTTTTCCGGACGGCCGGATGTGTGGTTTCGCTTTTCACTTCTCAGTCTTCACTTCTCAAGCAGAGTTGGCTGGCCCACAGCGGGCGTGGTGATCGGGTTTGCCGTCATGATGACGCTCGACGTGGCGCTGGGGTGAGATCCGGGATCCGGGAAGCAGCCCTCTTGCCCCCCCCCCCCTTGCGCTGTTCGTAGATAGGCCCCCGTCGATGCGCTCGGGCCGGCCGCATGCGGTCCGTTCCGATCGCGGCACGTCAGTAGATGAGCCCGTATTTCCGCACGGTGTCCAGCATCGCTCTGTAGTTCTCCAGCGGCATGTGTTTCGTTATGGAATTGCCGGACCCGAGGGCGAAGCCGCCACTCGGCGCCACGTTCTCGATGAGCCACCGGGTCGCTCGCACGACCTCTACCGGCCTTCCGCGTGTGAGCAGATCCACGTCAATATTGCCGAGGAACGCCAGCCTGTCGCCCCAGTTTTGTTTCAACTGCGCAATGTCTACGGACAATGGCTCGTTTGGATGGATGCCCTGAAAACCGCACTTCACAATGTCGTCGAAGATCTCCAAAAGCTTGCCGTCCGAGTGCAAGATGAACAGCTTCCGGCGGCGCCTGCACAGATCGCCCATCCGCACGTAGTACGGAAATACGTACTTGCGCAAGAGAGCAGGCGAGACGATCAGCCCCTCGGTGTAGCCCATGTCGTCGCCGTACCAGATGGCGCCGACCCATTCTCTCTGGAGCAGACTCTCGACGATGCGGATGCTCAGTTCGCCGACCCTGTCTGCGATGCGTTCAATGAGGCCCGGGTTCTCGACGGACGCAATGGAGAGCGCCTCAATGCCCATGATGCGAAATAAGGACTGAAATTGCGGCCCGTGGTTCACGACCAACTTCATCCCCTCCGGGAGATGATCCTTGATCTCGTCCACGTCCCTGTAGTACACGTCCTCCGGGCCGATCCATGGATAGCTGTCGAACGTCTCCTCGTCCCGGATGCCCTCGCCGCCATATGTGGCGACCGTGGTGGGTCCGTGCATCGAGCGGACCCCCTCGGCGATCTTGATCTGGGAAGCGTCCGGGATCGGCTGCCCTCGGACCTGCAAAAGCGCGTAATCGTACCCCGCCTTTTCCCAGAATGATGCATAGGTTTTGACGTCTCTCACCGGGCGCCCCAGGAAGGTGTCCATGACCTCGATGTCCACGGCCACCTCGGCGAGCGGCACGCGATCGGGCAAGCCGCGCCGCGACACAGCAGCCTCGAATCGACTGAAATCGGGGCCTGCGACCTTCATGTCACACGACCCTTACGTTGCGTCCGCTGCGCGACATACTCAACGAAAAGCACGGCTGCTATCCCGCTCGCCGGCCCGCGCTGCGGCCGGCTGTCGCCGGACAAGGCGGCCTGCACTGGTCCGGCGCGCGTCACGGGTTGCTCGACGTGGCTTTGGGGTAAGAACCGGGACCGTATCTCCGGGGACATGATGCGATCGCGTCGTCTCCGAAGCGGCCTTTGGCGCGTAGGAGACCCTTCGGGCTTTCGTCCGCCAGCCGGCGGGATCCCCGAGCGCGGCACTGTCTGCCACTCCACTCGGCCTGCTACTCGGTTGGCGGGGCGCCGAGTTTGGTGGCCATCGCGTCAATGTCCAGAAGGTCGGTCTCCAGTGTGGAGATGGTGATGTTGGCAAGGTTCAGGTTCTTCGCCGCTTCGAGGGCCACGATGATGCCGCCGCCGACGCCGGCCATGGCCAGGTTGCGCAGGCGTTCGCCTTCGGCCTCGGCTTTCTTGATGAGCAACAGTCCGGCGGCCTCCTTCTGCGCCTTGGTGAGGTCTGCGTCGGCGCCTCGCTCGGTCGCGTACTTGTCGGCCTCGGCCTTGATCTTCGCGATCTGCCGGTTGGTTTCGGCCTGCATTTTGACGATGTCAGATTCCTTCTCCTGCTTGATGACGGCCAGTTTGCGCTGGGAGGTGGCCTCGATGACCTGGGTCTTTCCGCGCATTCTCTCGGCACCTGCCTTGGACTTGTTGTATTCCACTTCCTGGTCGGCGAGCTTCTTGCGCTGGATCTTCTTCTCGTATTCGGGGTCGAACGCCACGTCCCGCATGAGTACGTCAATGACCTCGACGTAGTTGTCGTCCAGCGCCTCCACGAGAAGCTCCTGCACCTGCTTCGATCGCATGCGCCGCTGGCGGGGGTCATAGAAATCTTCGGTTTTCATCTGGCCGAAGAGCCCCATGCACGCCTTCTGGGCTTCGTTGCGCACGATGACCTTGTACTTGTTTTTGCTTCCGGTGTCCTGATAGAGCTTATGCACGTTGGCCGGCTGGACGCGAAACTTGACCGTGACGTCCACGGACACGGTGTACCCGTCGGCCGATTGAACCTGGACGTCGTCGCGGCCCATGACGCTGCCCTTGCCGGGATCGCGGCTCATCTCAAGTGTTTGAACCGTGGAATCGAAGAGGACCCAGGAATCGATCGGGCCGAGGTCCCTGTGCCAGCCGGGGCCGTAATCCTTCGGCACGACGCCTTTGTCGCCAAACATGGCATACTCCTGCGTGCGCACACCCGTCGATCCGACGGGCACGTAGATCGTGACGGCCCTGAGGATCAGCGCCCCGCCGACGACGATCAGCACGATTGCCGCTGAAATCAGTTTTATCACTTTCATTGTCCTCGCTCCTGTTCTTGAGCCGCGCGCGGTCCGCTCTTCGTCGGTCGGCCGCTGCTGGCGGCGCCGGAGGTGTGTTCGAATCGGGACGTGCGTCCTTCGATGGTGAAGGGCTGGCCGCTGATGGTGATGTCACGGAGCTTCTTTGCATACTCCAGCTTAACCATATTGCGACCGCCTTCGCCTTCCAGCGCCTTCTTGAGCTCTTCGATGCCCTTGGCTTGGGCTTTCTTCGTGGCGAGAATGCCTTCGGCTTCCTGTTGGCTCCGGTAAAAGGTGGCGCCGGCGCCGATAGAGACCCTATCGAAGTATGCGTCCGCGGCCTTCGTGACCTTCTCGGCCTCGGCCTGCGCCTCGATGATGCGCTGTTCCATTGTGCCGCGGAACTCCTCGATCGCCACGTTTCTTACGTTGGTGGCGGTCACGATGAGCGTCAACTGCTTCTGCTCGGCCGCCAGGGCCTTGGACTGTTCCTCCAGCACTTCCTGGTCGGCCAGCTTCTTCATCTTGATCATTTCTTCATATTCTTTGTAGAAGACGGGCCGTTGCGGAATGACGATGCTGTCGATCGTGATGCCGAAGGAATCGAGCAGTTCGTTGATCTCCTTCTTGGCGGCCAGGATCCTCGTTTCACGTTTTGCGGCGTTGTAGAATTCTTCCGTGGTGAGTTCGCCCAGATGGTTCCGGGAAATGGATCGGCAATAGTCCCGGGTCCATTTCTTCTTGAACGCGTCGCCCGGCCCCGACGTCATGATGACGGTGTCCGCCATGTCGGGATTGATCCGATACTGCACCTTCAGGTCCACGTAGACATCGCTTCCGTCGACCGTCTTGACCTTCAGGCTGTCGCCCTTTTGCCCTCCTGACATGCTCAGGGTCTGCAACGTCTTGTCGAGCACGTAGAAATCGCTGATCAGTCCGTTGTAGATCCGTACGCCCGATTGTTCGATGACGGTCATTTTTCCACTCAGTCGATTGAGAAGGATTCCCGTCTGTTCACCCGTGACGCGCCCGACGCGCACGCTCACAAACAGGAAGACCATCAGGACCAGAAAGACAAGCGCCACCCACGCCAGGCTCGAGCCGCATATCTTCCACAGCGTTTCGAGGTTGATCTCCGGTGTGGGCATTCTACGCCCCCCCCCGCCGTCCGGATCAAAGTCAGTCATGACACATTCCTCCTTTCGTTGAAATACGATCTATTCGCTCAGTCTTCACCAGGGCTGCTCCGATGTCTCCATATGACGATCCACAGAACCGGCGCTCCTGCCAGCAACCCCATAACGAGGAGCGGAAACGGGACGTGAAGAAAGGCCAGAAGCAAGAGCCCGAGCACGAGGATCCCGAGGCTGATTAATATGCGGGTGACCTTTAATTCCATTTCCTCCTGAAGCGACGCCGGATAGGACCGGATGACTGCCATGTTCTTTCGGAACCGCTCCCTGGGGTAGTCGAACTCGCCGAAGTGGTACGTAATGAGTCCCGTATCCGAGTCCAGTTCCTGCCGCACGAAGCCGTCGACGCAGAGCCGGTCCAGCTTCTTTCTCATGTTGCGCAAGGTATAGCGCGACTTGCCCGCCAGGTTCTCGGCGTGTGCGGGGCCCTCATGGGTTGCACCCAAATAAAGGATCTCGTGCTCGTATACGGCCTTGGCCGGCCACGCTGTTTTGTCCGTGAGCCGACCGAGTTCGTGGTTCACTTGTTTTCCGCACTCGGCGCACAGCACGTCCCTCCTGGCCGGCAGGCTCGCCCCACAGGAAATGCAGGCGTCCAGGTCGAGCGGGCCGGGTTGCGGTTCCGTCTGCTCGTAGGCGGTGAAGGTGTATTCTGTGACATTGTCCCGCTCATCCGACAGCACAGCGCTGCCGTCCACCATGCCGTCGAGGCAAGTCTTTGTAAGGCTGAGCGACATGGGAAGATACGGCGCCAACTGGTTGACGGTCACCTTGCCGCCTGTCCTCTCCGCGACGCGACAGGCAAGGTTCTCGACGACGTTGGAGAGCGTCTCGTTCACTTCGAATCGCGGTTGGTCAGCCACTTCTGCTCCCCTTGCCAGTCTCTCGCGATGCACATCCGCCCGGATAACCATCACATCTACAACTCCTGAGAGGCATTGTCAAGAGCCGGCCGCAATTAGGTCCCCGCGACGCCGTCACTGCGTGTCCTTTAATCTCTCTTTCAGCCTCTTGAGTTCCTCTTCAAGGTTTTCCTCTCGCCGCATGGCCCCAAGCTCTTCCTCCACGCCGGCGCCGCGAATCTCCTCATTCAGTTCCTGCAGCGCCTCCAGTTCGGCGACCTCGCGGTCTATCTTCTCCTGGAGCTTGTCGAAGCCGTCAATGACATCGAAGCCCGTGGCTGGCCCGGGTATAGCCCGACTCGCGCCCTGCACGAGTTGGTTGCGATACTGGGCGAGTCGCTTCTTGGTGATCAGGGTGTTGCGCTTTGCGCGCGCGTCCTGGGCCTTGTCCTCCACGCGTCGAAGCTCTTCCTTCAGCCGCTGCGCGAGGCCTTCGGACTCGGCCAGCTGACCTTCGAGCGTCTTCACAAGCGCCTCCAGGCTCTGCTTCCTGGCCAGGGCCTTCTTCGCCAGATCGTCGCGCTCCTTCCGGACCGCGTATTCGGCGTTGGCCTGCCAGGTTCCGCACTCGGCCTTTGTCCTTTCCAGCTTCTTTGCGAGGAGCTTGTGCATGGCCATGGCGGAAGCCGTTTCCTTCCGCAGCTTGACGATGGATTCCCCCATTTCGCGGATCATCTGATTGACCGTACGCTCGGGATCCTCGGCCTTCGCCAGCAAGTCGTCAATGCTCGCGCTGACGATGTCGCGGATTTTCTGGAAAATGGCCATCGAAGTCTCCTTTCTGCGCGGACTACAAAGCTCCAAAACCCCAGCCCGGATAGAAGAGCAGCGCTATCGCCAGGATCAGCGCCGCCTTGAGGCCGCTGGTATCGAACGCCCCGGCTATGATCGGGTGCCACAGGGCGGCTGTGGCCAGCACGCCAAGAACGGCACCACACAGCGGGATCAACGTCGTGGTGTTGTACACCACCAGGGAAACGCCGAACAGCAGTGCTGCACAGAGGCAGGCCCGGAGCCACTGGCGTTTCCTGACCCGAACGAGGTACGCCGCGCCCCATAGCACCAGCGCACCAATGCATATCTTCAACAAAGCCGTTACAGTCCAAATAACCGCATCTGCAATCATCGGGATCCCCTCACCTTCTTTCGGATGGCGCTGAGCTCCCTTTCGAGCGATTCCTTCTGCGCCATCCTCTCGAACTGGCGCTGCAAGTCCACGCCGGTCAGTTCTTCGGCGGCTTCGATCTCGGCCGTCATGCGCTCAACTCCCTCTTCCCATCGGCTGAACTCGTCGAACGTGCCCAGCAGATCCTCCGCGCTGCTCGTGCTGCGGGCCAAGTCCTCCTCGAACTGGGCCAGGATCTCGCGTACGCGGCCCTGGGCCCGGGCCGTCCTCATGCGCGAGAGCAGGAGGTCGCGCTTGGTCTTCACGTCCTGCAATCCGGCGTCGGCGGACGAGAGCAAGTCCTTCATATTTGAGGCTGCGTCTCCGGCGTCTGTGGCCCGCGCTTCGAGACGTGTGGCCCTCTCCTCCAGCGCGAATTTCCGCAGCAGGGCTCTTCGGGCCAGATCGTCCTCGCCGCGGCGCACGGCCTCCGTGGCATTCTTCTCCCACGCAGCCACCTGCTCGCGGGCCGCCCTCGCATTCTTCTCCGCCAGCCTCGAGCCGGCAATGGCTGCTGCAGCGGACCTGCGCATTTCCACGACCGAACGCTCCATCTCCTCGATCATCCCGTCGATCCGCACTTGCGGGTCTTCCTTCTCGTCGAGGAGTTCGTTCAAGCGTGCCCGAATGACATCCTGCATTCTTCGGAAGATTGCCATGTTTCTACTCCTCTCTCGTTCTACCCAGTCTTCGCAGATGCCGTGCCGGCCGACTGACAGGAACGCAACTACCGATGGAGAAGATGGATAGGACAATTCAAGAAAACGCCCCCTGTCCTGCGATCCGGCCAAAAACACCAACTCCATGGCTGCCTGCTGTGTTGACACATGTAGCCTCTTGCGGTATCGTGGTTTGCGGTATAGGTCAAAAAGACCATGACCCTTGGCGTTTTTGGCTGGCATAGTGGCATGATCGACTTCGAAGGCGTGGCAAAGAGCAGGGCGCTCCTTGAAGTGCTCGACAAGGCGAGGAGAGTCGCTATGGTGCCTCGGCCCGTGCTCATCCGAGGCGAACGCGGCACAGGAAAAGAATTGGTGGCGCGCTTCATTCATAATGCCGGCCCGCGCGCCGGGAAGCCGTTCGTTGTCATCAATTGTGCCGCCTTTGTCGATGCCCTGCTGAGGGCCGAGATCTACGGCCACGAGAAGGGGGCGTTCACAGGCGCCGAGAAGACCCGGATCGGCAGGCTCGAGCTCGCCAACGAAGGAACGCTCTTCATGGACGAGATCGGGAACATGTCGCTCCCGTTTCAGGAAACGATCCTGCGCGTCGTGGAATACCAGCAGTTTGAGCGTGTCGGCGGTACAGCGCCCATCAAGGTGGATGTCCGCATCATCTCCGCCACCAACGCCGACCTTGAAGACCTGATGCGAGACAAGCTGTTCCGCAAGGACCTGTACGACCGCCTGACCTTTGTCGCACTGGACGTGCCTCCGCTCCGCCGCCGCAAGGAGGACATCCCACATCTCGTGGTCCACTTCGTCCAGAAGCTGCACGAGGAAATCCCCGTCCTCTCCCGCCGGAGGTTTCAGAAAGAAACCGTCGAGGCGATGATGGACTACTACTGGCCGGGAAATGTACGGGAGCTTCGCAACATCGTGGAGCGGGTTTACCTGTACGGGCTCGACGAGTTCATCCGGCCCTCCGACCTCCCGCCCGAGATAACAGGCACCCAGATCACGGGCGAGTCGTTCCACGAAAAGATTGAGGAATACAAGAGGCAACTGCTCATGACGGCCCTGGCCGAGTGCAACAACAACCAGCGCAGGGCCGCCGAGCATCTCCGCATGACCTACGACCAGTTCCGGCATTATTATCGGAAGTATACCAGCGGCAAGTAGGGGCGGCGGAGAACAAGGCCGTGACAGATGGACCGCAGGGCCGTGGAGGCGTTGACGGACGCTCGTGCAGGCATTACGGTCAGATTCGAAAGTGAAGAACGCAGCTGCGACGGTAGCGTCTCGGAAATCTCCATTTATAGGAATCAGTCCCAGAGGGCTCTTCTGGCCGTGGCGATGCCGGAAGGGCCGGCTCAGGCGCGAGTGGCCAAGCCATACTCACCGGAGAGAGCCGTGAGAGGAATACTACTGATCCTGTTTCTTCTTTCCGGCTTTGCCGCACTGATCTACCAGGTGGTCTGGGTGCGGATGCTCGGGTTGGTCTTCGGGGTGACCAGCTTTGCCGTGGCCACAGTTCTGAGCGCCTTTATGGCCGGGCTGGCTTTGGGCAGCTTCTACGGCGGCAAGTTCATCGACAAGCGCACGAATCCGCTTCCCGTCTTCTCTTGTCTGCAAATTGGCATTGCTGTCTTCGCCTTGCTATTTCCCGTTCTTGTTTCAGGGCTAACCGATCTATACGTCTTCATCTACCGGCTGTGGGGCACGAGCTTCTACCTGTTCAGTCTGCTGAGGTTTGCAATTGCGTTCCTGCTTCTCCTCATTCCTACAACGCTCATGGGAGCCACTTTGCCGGTTGTGGCGAAGTTCTACGTGAGGACACGGAACGAGTTGGGGTCGGACGTGGGGGCTCTGTACTCGGTCAACAACTGGGGCGCGGTGCTCGGCGCGCTCGCAGCGGGGTTCGTCCTGATAGAGACCTTGGGGGTTCGAGAGACCTCTCAACTGGCCGCGGCCATCAGCGTCGCAATCGGCCTCGCGACTTTGTACATACACAGGCACAGCCCGCGGCAGTCGTCGGCAACGCCGACTCCTGATCGAATCATAACGGAAGAACAGACCACAGAACAGTACCCGAGATACGTCTTCCACATCGTGCTGTGGGTATTCGCAATAGAAGGCTTTACGTCTTTGGGTTACGAAGTCGTCTGGACGAGGATACTTGCCAGCTCCGGGATTGTCATTACCGTCTACGCCTATAGTCTTGTGGTGGCAACGTTCATAGCAGGCTTGGCCATTGGCAGTTTCCTGATAAGGAAGTTTGTTGACAAGAGAATAGATCTATTGAATCTGCTGGCCGGCATTGAAATCGGCATTGGTCTCACGGCCCTGCTCTTGCTGCCCCTGTTCAATGCTCCCGAATGGTACCCGCGGCTTGTGGGGACCAGTTGGAGCTGGGGCCGATCTGTGACGGCTACCGCTGTCTGGCTCGCGGTCCTGATACTTGTTCCCACGACGCTGATGGGCGCTACTTTCCCGCTGGTGAGCAGGATATATGTCATCAATTTCAAAGAGCTCGGGCGGCGGATAGGCTGGGTTGGATGCCTGGATACGCTGGGCTCAATCTTCGGCGCTTTTGCCGGCGGTTTCATATTGATCCCCTTGCTGGGGATGCAGAAGAGCGTCCTATTACTGGCGGGAATGAACATATTGCTGGGACTGCTGGTTGTCTCGGCCCATCCAGTGATGGCGCTCACGAAGAAAACGGCAATTGTGTCGGCTTTGCTCATTCTTGCCGTCGCCGGCTATCTGTTGAGTCCGCATGACATCAGGTTCGTCCCGTCGAGTTTCGCCAGAGGAGATATTGCCAAAGCCACAGGAGCTCACGTACTACATTACGACGAAGGCATTGACGCGACAGTGGTGGTTGCGCAGCGTTTCGCGATGGCAGAGAAGGTTCAGGTTTTGGCGATAAACGGAATGGATGTAGCAGGAACCGGCCGGCTGCTCGAGACCACCCAAATTCTCCAGGGACACCTGCCTCTGCTTCTGCATGAAGCGCAGAACGGAAAGCCTCCTAAGCGCGTTCTGATGGTTGGGCTGGGAAGCGGCGGCACGTCCCGGGCCCTGAGCCTTCACGGCCTCGAGGAGATCCATTGTGTCGAGTTGGTCCCTGGCGTGCTGAGGGCAGCGAAGAGATATTTTGAGATGCTGCATCAGGGCGTATTCGATGATCCGCGGCATCGTGTTTTCATTCAGGATGCGCGGACTTTTGTACTGTCGGCAGACACAAAGTATGACGTGATTCTGGATGACTCCATTCATCCGGCGTACCAAGGTAATGCGAGCCTCTACAGCAGGGACCACTTCCAGTACTGCAAAGAGAGGCTTGCAGAGAATGGGGTGATGTCAGTGTGGGTTCCGAGTTTCGCGCTGTCCTCCGACGACCTGAAGATGATCTGCAAAACGTTCTCCGATGTCTTTCCTCACGCCACATTGTGGCGCGCGAACAACGGACACAATAAACACATGCAGCTGATCGCAACGGCGCAAGAGCTGTCCATCGACTTTGAAATATTCCGAAACCGATTGCAGCAACCAGGAATCCGGCAAGATCTGGCTCGAATGGATCTGGACAACATTTTTACTCTGTTGAACAGCCACTGGCTGGACGAGCAGTCGCTCAAGGAGTACAGCCGGGATGCCAAGGTGCACAGTGACAATCATCCCTACCTGGCATTTTCAGCTCCCAGAAGCTTCCAGCGAGAACGAGGCAAGTGGATTGACAGGCTCAGTGAGCTGAGTCACTTCCGTACCAGCGTTGTTCCATACGTAAAGTCCCTCGGGAATACAGATGAAGAAATTGGCCAGAAGAGAAGTCTGCTCGCAACCGAGTTTGACGTTGCCGGCCGCCTGACCCTGGGGTTTGCTCTAGTGGCTGAGGGAAAACACTTTGAGAGTGCCGTTCGACTGGGCGAGGAAGCCCTGAAACTGAACCCCAACAACGATTCTTGTAGAGTTCTTTTGGGCAAGGCCAAGTGTGAGATCGCAATGGCCCAGATGGAGGAGGGTCAGATGGACAAGGCCCTCAAAACAGTTCAACGGGCTATAGAATCTGATCCTGACTCTTTTCTCGGTTACGCGGTACTCTCCGGCGTTCATTCCCTGAGAGCCGAACTGGACGAAGCAATAGAGGCCGGAAACGAGGCGATGAAGAGGATGCCCGAAGTCCCGTCGTTTCGCTATCATCTGGCCCTCCTCTACGCCCAGAAGGGCATGGTCGAGAAGGCAAGGACGCAACTTAGGGAACTCTTGAGAGAGTTGCCAGGTGAGCCCGTTGTGGAACGGACGCTGAAAGCATTGGAACTGGGACCGTAGGCGTCGATCCCGAAGACAGGAGGCCAGATGCTGTGCTGCCGTCTGCGAAATTCCGGCTAAGGGTATGACGGAGAATTCGAAATCGTTGCAGTTGGCATGCTCGAGCCACTGTTTGTCAGACTGCGGGCGTACCGGAATTGTGGTATGATACTTTGAGCGTCTGTGCAACGGTTCGCACGCAGCTCAATTCGGTCCCCGTTGGACACACTGTTAGAGGAGGACGGCTATGGCGTTCACAATGCAAATCGGTGATAAGGCTCTGGATTTCAAGTTGCCGGCGAGTGACGGAAGAACTTATAGCCTTGCTGACTTTGCCGATGCCAAGGTGCTTGTGGTTTCTTTCACCTGCAACCACTGCCCTTGTGTAACTGGCTCTGATGAAGTGACCCGTGCGACGGTTGAACGGTTCAAGGACAAGGGCGTTGCGTTTATCGGCGTCAACTCCAATAGCGAGAAGACTCATCCGATGGACGACTTCGCCCACATGGTGGAACGGATGAATGAGCATCATTTTCCGTGGGTCTATGCCCGAGACAAATCGCAGGAAGTGGCGCGGGCTTATGGGGCACTGAGGACGCCGCATTTCTACGTGTTCGATCAGGATCGAAAGCTCGTTTACACGGGCCGTGGCGTAGATAATCCGCGCAATGCGGCCGAGATAACCGTCAATGATCTTGACCGGGCGCTGGAGGAGCTTCTGGCGGGCAAACCCGTGAGTACACCGGTGACCAATCCCATAGGCTGCAATGTGAAGTGGGAGGGCCAGGATGCGCACTGGATGCCGGCGGACGCGTGCGATCTGGTGTAGAAGGCCGCCAGGAGGGGCGGGATTGCCATCCGCCAACCGGGCTCCCCCGGCAGGCATCGGGCGAACCGGGCCAGATTGACAGACCCGCCCTCGAGGCGTAGACTCCTGGCGCGAGCCAACATTGGTTAAGAGCTGCAGTTAGGACTCAAAAGATGAAGCTTAGCCGCAAGGACACAAAGCTCCTCTGGGCCCAGGCGGGCAATCGTTGTTCGTACCGGTTTGGAAGTGAGTCGTGCGCGCATCCTCTGACGCTGAATGGTCAGGGGGAGGGAGTGGTCATCGGCATTGAATGCCACATAATCGGCAAAAAGGCAAGCTCAGCGCGCTATGCCAGCGACTGCCCGAATCGTGAGAGCTACGAGAACGCCATCTTGTTGTGCCCCATACATCACAAACTGGTGGACGATAAACGGCAGGTGTATACTGTCGGTGTGCTCCGACAGATGAAGACTGAGCACGAGGCTGCGATCGGGGCTGTCGACAAGTCAACGGACGAGCGGGTGCACGTAAGGAACGCTGAGTTCGTGACGGAAGTATCAAACGCTGATCGCGCCGTGGGGATTGAAGCGAATAGACCAGCGTCGTTCAGCAACGTGCGGTCCACGCTCAAGGCGAGCAACGTCAAGGAAGCCGTCGGATTCAGCACAAACCAGGGTCTGACTGCTAGCCTGAGGTTGTGCTCGAATTGCGGTCGGCCTGTTCCATCAGTACATACCGGGCCATCGCCCAGCACTGTGAAGTGCCAGAGCTGCGGGCATGAAGTTTCTATTAGATAGTGAGGAGCCGCCACAAGTGCGCGGCGCGTAACAGGCGAGTCAAGCCGACGGCCACGCGCAGGGATTTGGCGGTCGCCGCTTATCATCTCGCTGGAGCTGACGGCCGCATAAGCGACTCGGTTGCCGATCAGTTATGCAGACCGAAGCTCAGCGCGGTCCCTGTTGCATCTTGCGAAGCAAAGCAGAGGAAAGTATGCGAAGGGTGACGAGGGTGGTACGTCGCAGGAGGTGGATCAAAAAGACACGGTTGCAGGAGCTCTTCAGGAATAGCGTGAAGAAAATACGCTCCGCTCTAGTCGAACGCGGCACGCATGAATGCGCCGAAATAGACATCAGCAAGCACTACACACGGAGCATGCGCACACTGGGGAACTACGTGACCCTCGACTGGCAGCATCGCGAAGACATACGCATCCTTCAGAAAACCATAGCGGACTACGCTGAAGATAAGACAAGGGAGAGACCCCTCAATATCCTAATGCTCGCCGAACCGGGCTCCGGCAAGTCCCACTTTATCGCCTGTTTGGCCGCACACACGCGTGATGTCCCCCTCAGTGCTGTTGCTTTCAACATGGGTACGTTCCGGCATGTTGACGATTTTGTTCGCCCTTTGGATGCTGTTCGGAATCTGAAAGTGGTCGACAAGTTCCCGCTGCTCTTCTTGGACGAGTTCGACTCGCTCCCGCGTGCCTACCGCTGGTTGCTCCCTCTGCTATGGGACGGGGAGCTACAGGTTGCTCACCGGGACCTCAAGCTCGGCAAACTAGTCATCGTCCTTGCCGGCAGCAACCCCAACATAAGGCAAGTCATGAAGGACGCGAGGAGTATGCAAATTAAGGCGTCTGTCCAACCCGATCCTAAGGCAAAAACGAACAAACTGCCGGACCTTCTTTCACGAATTAACGGAGGTGTCTTCGAGATCCCTGAACTTGAAGAACGCAAAAAGAGCCGTGATCGTCGCGTTGACAAGATCTGCCTATCCATCTCGCTCCTTCAGCGACGGTTCGGGGCGGAACTGGCGAGCGTCCCCTGGGCCTTGCTTCACTTCATCGCAGTCACTAGGTTCCGTTATGGCGTGCGAAGCATCGCCCACCTCTTGGACCTCATTCAAGCCCCTCCTCACCAGCTAGATACGCTCCGGCCGGAGAGAGTTCGGCTTCCTTTGACCTCGTCCAAAGAACTCAGGAAGAGCAGTCTCGCATACCACCTTATAGCAGAAACGGAACCTGACGACATCGTCGAGTTGTGGACAGGGCTCCAGCGATGCAAAACCCTTGTTCGCTTCAAATTGGAGAATAGTGAGCCGGCTTCGTAGCCAGCCAGCTGGACGACGAGCATGTGACCTAACCATTGTATCGGGACCAACTTGGCAATTCGCGCCGTTTTGCGTCGCGGATTGCCAAGCGGCTCATGCATGCGACAAGCGGCGCGAAGCGCCGTTCATCTGGGACCGATTTGAGCCCAAGGGCGTCATCGCGATGCAGGCAACATGATCGAGTGGATTGAAACTCACGGGGTAATCCTCGGCTGGCTGGTCGCCGCGTCAATCATTACTTTCGCTGTCACGCTGACAGCTGTTGCCTTGTTGGCAGTGCGAATCCCGTCCGACTATTTCGCACACGGAAGGCGCGATAAGAAACGGTGGGCCGGTCGCCATCCGGCAGTACGAGTCGTGTGCCTGATTGGGAAGAACCTGTTCGGGTACGTCTTCGTCGCGGCTGGGGCTGTCATGCTGGTGCTGCCTGGTCAGGGCATGATTACGATTCTCGTGGGGATAATGCTTCTGGATTTCCCCGGCAAGTACAGGCTTGAGCGCTGGGTGGTCGCGCGGCCTCGTGTGCTTCGATGCATCAACTGGCTTCGCCGGCGTGCGGACCGAAGCCCGCTTGTTCTTGAAGAGTAACGCAGGTCATCCGGGCCAAGTTCCTCCGCAGGGCGCCGTGGCTCCGTGCCGCTCCATGACGTTCCAGCACTTTGCCTGCGACGATGGACTTAGATACGGAGATGAGGCCGCTGTCGCGCAAGAAGTCGACGCAGCCAGCGGCCGCACTCGGACGCTGGATACGCGGCGCCGCTGAGCCGCGCGATTATGTCAACACGATAAGGATATGACCCGTGAGACGAAGGACACCTGGAGCGTTGTGGATCAGTATTGTCACGCTGGGAATCATCAGCCTGGTTCAGCTCCTTGTGGTGGTTCGGACGGGCTCCAGTCTGCTACTGCTCGGCGTGGTTGCGAATGTCGTGCTCCTGATCGGCCTCATGCTTGGACACAAGTGGGCCTACATTCTGACGTTAGTTGTTTCGCTGCTCGGGGTCGGGGGCGCGTTCACCAGGAGCATGGGACAGGGCGTTGTCGTCCTCATCGGAAACGGGCTTGTGGTGATCCCGATGATCGTCTCGACGAGCTTCTTCTTCGGAGCGGCAAGAGAAACCGACCCCGAATGAGCCTGAGACATCCTGAGCATAACAAGCCAGTGCAGCGCATGTCGCTGCCATGTCATCGCTTATTGGGGGCGGGCTGAGCCCGAGGGCTCCCGCGCCGCTACGCGGGCCCCAGCTGAACTCGGTCTCCGTTAGGCGCAATATTCTCAACCAGACCTCACCAAGTATGATCGAGAATCGAATCATTGGTCTGATCCTGGTGATGTTGCTTGCTGCGGCGTATGCAGATACGCTGTGGGCTGATACTGATTCTCTATACGTTGACTCCAGAATCGGCAGTGAAACCAACCCGGGGACGCCTGCAAAGCCTTTGAAGACGATACAAGAAGCAGCCGCCCGCCTCAGCCAAACAGACGGCCGCGGTTCTTTTCAAATACGAATAGCTCCGGGGATCTATACTGTGTCACAAGCCGTTGAATTCAACACACAGCGTCAGTTTTCAGACGAAACACGTCTGACTATTGAAGCAAGCATCCTGCCAGATGACCCAAAATGGCAGCCCGGCTTAATGCCGATCATTGTTCCTACTGAGGAGACTGAGGGTTCCGAAAGGTCCGAGGAACGAACCGAATCCTGGACATTCCGTGTGAACGTCAATCATGTGACAATTCGCGGTCTGAACTTCTTAGGTAATGCTCGCGTGAACAACTATCACGGCGTTATCGAGCGAATCGGTAAGAACCGAGATGATTTGCTGGTAACACAATGCCTGTTTCTCGGCAGTCCTACGGGTCTTGACATCTATTGCCCAGTTATCGGGACTGGTGATAGGCTCGTGGTTGAGCACTGCATTTTCTACAAGTGCCACAATGCTGTTGTCTTCTGGGATGGGAAGGCAGGTGTCGGCGGAAAAGGTAATGCAGTGCGGCACTGCATCATAACAGGTGCGGACGTGTCCGCTGTATGGACTTGTCAGACGGAGGAAGACCTTGCGTTTGAGAGTAACATCGTCACAGACTGCAGGTTTTTGTGGATGCGTAAACCCGGAGACGGGCAGAGGTACTCTGTGCGGAACTGCGTGATAACAGGTTGTGATTCCTATGCGGGAGAAGGCAAGGCTTTCGGGCCATTGCGGAGTTTGCAGTCAAGCAAGAGCTTTACCGAGGAGAATGTCACAAAGCAAGGCCATGTCGTGCTTGTGGAGGACAAGACGAGTCGAGACTACTTACATGTCGTTCCAGGAACCCTGGGGAGTCGCATTGGCGCGGGATTGTTCAAGACGCAAGCGTCCATCGATGAAGATACGGACAACCAGACATTCAAGCCGACGCGATAATGCGCTGCTGAGCTGTCACGGTAAGTGTGAATGACAATGAACGCCACGAATAAGGTAATCATGGAGAGGCCGAACCTTGATGATATCCCTCGGTTCTCTCTGCAGAAGCCGTACGAGATAAGAACCTACGAGCCAGGCGACGAAGCGCACTGGTATGACATCCACGTGGAGGCCGATAAGCTCTCGAACATTACGAAGGACCTCTTCGCTTCGCAGTTCGGGTCGGATCAGGAGGAACTGTCGGCGAGGCAGTTCTATCTATGCCATTCCAGGGAAGTAATCGGCACGGCATCGGCGTGGTACGGCGAGCATTACAAAGACGGATCTTATAGTCGAGTGCACTGGGTAGCCATAAGGCCTTCCTATCAGGGGCGCGGCCTGTCCAAGCCCCTTCTCTCGGAAGTGCTGCACGCCTTGGCGAGATTGGGCCACAATAAAGCCTACCTCACTACGTCACGCTTGCGACCCGTCGCGATCGGCCTGTACAGGTCATTTGGATTCGTTGAGGTATGAGCAGGCCGGCCGCCCGACCGGCGGCTGCGCTCAGACGCCACATATGCAACGCCGTTGAGCCGCGACGTTCTTTGCTGCGGCCTGGCGCATGGTCTGCATACGTTGAGTGATTGCCATCACAGCACGTTCCGCTGGATCGAAAACTGGATCCACGCCATCGGGACCGGCAAATGGGACATCCCCAGCCGAAAGATCGGAACTGAGAGGGAACGGATCGGCCGGCTGCTGTTTGGCTACTTGCTTGGGCTCGACAAGTGGCTGCTGGACATTCCGATGCAGTTTCTGCTTCTCGACCTGGGGCACGTCGATCTCGGGTTCGATCCCAAGAACGAGATCGTTCGGGTCTATGCGTACCTTGGCGACCAGAAGACGCCTGTCAAGGAGTGGCTTGCCGCATGTCTCCGGCACAGTCTCATGTACAGCCCGGGCGGTCTTGCATGGCGCGAACAGCACAAGGATCTGGCCGACTGCGCGAGCCAGGCCGGAATCAGCGTTCGAGAGTGGATGGCTTCACTTCTGAAAGAGGAGCCGGAGAGCACATGACAAGCTGGTCCAGCGGACGTGGACGAGTCGCGCCCGCTGAGCTTTGACATTGTGAGCGTCAGAAGAAATGGACTGCGCTATAGAGAAGATGCAGCCGACTGACTGGGAGCATGTGCGGTCAATCTCTCGGCAGGGAATTGCCACTGGGAACGCCACATTCGAGTCTGATGCGCCCGACTGGGGCGAATGGGATGCGAGTCATCTGCGCGATTGTCGTCTCGTGGCCAGGGCCGGCAACAAGATAGCGGGATGGGTTGCTCTGACCCCGGTTTCGACTCGATGTGTATACTCAGGCGTCGCAGAGGTCAGCCTCTACGTGGGAACCGCATACCGGGAGCAAGGCGTCGGATCAACACTTCTGCGAGCACTAATCGAAGAATCCGAGAAAGCGGGCATTTGGACTTTGCAGGCAAACATTTTCCCGGAGAACGCGGCAAGCATCGCGCTTGCCCGGCGGCATGGATTCCGTGAAGTTGGCCGGAGAGAGAAGATGGGGAAGATGACCTTCGGAGACTTTGCCGGGACTTGGCGAGATGTTATTCTAATGGAACGACGGAGCGAATTGGCCGGAACAGATTGAGAAGCTCACAACCAGTCGCTTCGGAGGACCGCGTTTTGGCAGGCACTGGGGAGAATGGAGAACTGAAGATGTCGAGATTCAGACTGCCGCTCGCAATCGCATGCTTTTGCGTGATGGCGACGGCCGCGTGGGCGGCGGAGCTCGCCCAGGAGTCAACGCGTTTCTTCAAGACTCACACGGACGAGATCGACGTGGAGGAACGGCATGGCAGCATCCTTTTTGCAAACCGGCAAGTGGGCCTCGAGTTGCGAAAGTCCAAAGTGGGTTTTGAACTCATCCGCCTATACGGCATTGCTGAGGACCAGGACTTCCTGACCGCTCCCAAGGCCTCTGAGGCTCGTAACTTGTTTGTCATCCGTATGGCTTTGGATCCCAAAAACGTCGGCAAGGACGAAAGGGGAACGACCAAAGACGGAGGTTTTGGCGTCCTGGATCGTTTGGCCAAGATGGGCAATGCCTTCGTCATCGGTTCGCAGTCAGCGAAGAGCGTTTCCTGGCGGCGCGAGAAAGGGCGCAAGCAATCGGTCCTGCACCTGGAATGGAAGGGGATGGACGCTCGCGAGGACAAGGGGGTGCTGGACGTAGAGGTTACGGTCACCCTGCGCGCCGGAGATCCGCTCTCGTACTGGCGGGTCGCCATCCGCAACCGGAGTCAGAAATACGGGATCGAGCGGGCGCGCTTTCCGATTCTGCCCCTGGCGCCCATCGGGGAGGCGAAGAAGAACGTCTTTATCTATCCCAAGTGGCGCGGCGGTTACGCGGAGGATCCGTTCCACGCTACCAGGGGGTTTGGTGAGAACTACCATACCACCGGCGCGTATTACCCTTATTACGTCAACATGCAGTTCTGGGCGCTTTACAACAAGGAGACGACCAAGGGAATCTACCTCGCCACCCAGGATCCGACCCCAAACATGACGCACTTCCTGGTCGATAACACCCCAACGGAGATCTCATGGAGTGTGAGCCATTTCCCGCCGAACATGAGTTTCGCCTACCGAGCGGAAGACTTTACCCTGCCTTATGACTGCGTGGTCGGCCCTTTCCGAGGGGATTGGTACGATGCCTGCCAGATCTACCGGGAGTGGGCGGTGAAGCAGCCCTGGTGCCGAAAAGGGAGGCTCTCTACTCGACAGGACATCCCCAAGTGGTACAAAGAAGCTCCGCTGTTTTTCTACGCGGACCTTGCGGATTCTGCCGAGGGCACGCACTCGGCGGAAGCCAACATGCCCATCGCAGCCAGCCACTTCAGCGAATTCCTGAAGTGGGCGGGAATGCGGCTGCCAGTCAACTGGTACAACTGGCAGCAGCACATCCCCGACCGCACCACGTTCAGTGTCCCCTTTAACGCTCACGGGCGGATTCCCAAGCGAGGGAGGTGGGCTGGGTCGTACAGCGGTGCCTGCCACACCGGAAGCTACCCGAAAGAGCCCGCCTTGCCGAATCTCTCCGCCACGTGCAAGAGCTTGCGCCAAGAGGGCGGCATGGTGTCTCCGTACACACTCCTGCAAATGTTTGACCAGGGAGCAAGCGAGAACTCGCCGTACGCCGCCGAAGCCAAGCCTCATATGTGCCGCGACCTCTACGGAGCCATACTCAAATATCCGGGCTACCAGGCCTGGTTCCCCTGCGTCTCCACCAAATGGTGGCAAAACAGGATGGTCGACCTGTGCGTGACGATGCTGGAGCGCGAGAATGTGGGCGGTTTCTACCTGGACGTCATGCATGGGATGGGCGTGCCGTGCTTCTGGACGCCACACGGTCACTCGGCCGGCGGCGGGAGTTCCATGACCCTGGGCATGCACGAGTTGGCGAGGCGCATCCGAGATGCCGTCCAGGCCAAGGACCCTGATGTGATCACCACGGGAGAGGACAGCACGGAGAACATGATCGATGTGATTGATGGGGTCCTTTACCAGCGTACCCTCCGTCCGGAGAACAAGGTCCCCCTGTTCGCCGTGGTCTACCAGGACTATATTCCGCGATATGGCCTGCGGCTTTCCGTAACCAGTGCTTCCACCAGGTATGGGAGCACCTGGGGAGAGGACCACTTCTTCATAGAGTGCGCGTCACTGTTCGTCGAAGGGGCGCAAGTCGGCCGACTCCGCCTGAGGCCCAGAGATATGAGCCTGTCTTTCCAGAAGCCGGAGCACAAGGAGATGATTGCCTTTCTGGAGTTGCTTCTGGGCTATTACAGGCAGCATGCGGCCAAGAAGTTTCTGGTGTACGGGCAGCTCCTGCGGCCCCTCGAGTTTCGCGAGCCGTCTCCCATGCTGATGCTGCCATACAAATTTGACGCACAGTTTCCTGCGCTGATGAGCGGCGTGTTCCGTTCCGATGACGGCGACCTCGGCGTCTTCGTGGTCAACGCCAGCCGGGAGGACTTGGACTTCCAGGCTGATCTCGACCTGACTCGTTACGGAATGGCAGCAGGCACGGTCGTGGACGTGGACGCTTTGGCCCCGGACGGCGCTTCTCAACGCGTGCTCAGCAGGGCAAAGGGAATCGTTTCGTTGAAAAGTTCGCTGCCTGGTCACCATATGACCATGTTCCGGCTCAAACCGACAGCTCGCCGATGAGCGGCACGAAGAATCCACTCCTCATGTTATGATGCTCAAGTACAGTCAACATCTTATCGGACTGTGAGTTGCGCCCCCCATGCGCACGGGGCATATGTAGCTCCGAGGGCGCATAAGGAGAGGCCATGTCGCGTAGCATGCTGAGAAAGCCTTGGGTAGTGTTGTTCGGTTGTGCAATTCTCTGTGCGACCGTTCTGACGGCAGCAGGAGAAAAGGGAATGACCGAAAAGAAAGGCGACGAAGCCTGGGCGAACCTGCCCGTGCCCAGGATCGGCGTGCGGTATGAAGACCTGCGTCCCAAGTACGGCAACCCTACTAGCACATTTGTGTGGGTCCACGTGCCCGAGATACCGGGATGCGTCCTTGATTTGTCGTGCTAC
>SDBU01002692.1_pt1 | contig 23327 bp, 17 predicted proteins | sample 2277071 | NCBI WGS metagenome assembly SDBU01 (sample SAMN10397929, study PRJNA504765) | marine sediment metagenome | isolation source: marine sediment core GS08_GC12, 126 cmbsf | place: Arctic Ocean: Gakkel Ridge, Loki's castle | collected 2008 | reverse complement strand
GGAGCAAGTTCGGATTGGTCATCCCCATCCCCCCCCTGATCATGGAGCCCCGCGGGCATGCCCGCGGTCCCTTTCTTGCCGCCCTTCGGGCGACATCCTCCGACGCAGACCCGCCCATGGGGGGTCTGCGTCGGAGGATCAGAAAAAGTTATAGTGTTTCTTAACGGGTTTTTTGATCTCCCAGGTACAGGAGAGCCCCTCGGGGAAGGTCACGAAATCCCCTTTGCCAAAGCTTACCTTTTGACCGTCCTGCGTCTCGACGGTGACGTCGCCTTCCAGGATGAGGCACTCCTCCGTGCTGTCGTAGGACCACGGGAAACGCGAGGCCTCCTTGGTCCATATGGGCCAGCCCGGTACGCCCCTCTTTTCCAACTCCTCCTGGGTCAATCGCTCGACCTTGATATCCATGCTGCCCCCCTTTACCCGCTACAACCTTCCCGCCAAAGGTCCCGTGGCGCCCTTGGGGCGACACGGGATAAAGATAACATCCATATGGAACACCCCCTGCCCGCCGACAGGCGGGCATTGAGTGACATCCCGCCGAAGGCGGGATAACGAGGACGAGACCGCAGTCGATGCACCGGCCTTCCCTTGCTTCGCTTGCCTTATAGGTCTCGTCCGCAGACTGCAGAACCTTATAGGTCCCGTCCCGAGACTGCAGAGCGTGAGACTAAAGGTCTGACCTTTCAATCTCACGGCTCGGGAAAGGTCGGGTTTGTCCAGACGAACCGCTGCATCTCTTCGCGATCCTCCTTGGTGATCTGCGTGAACTCGATGCCGACGTCGCGGCGCTTGCGCTCCTCGTCGCCGCTGACCTGAAAGGGGGACGCCCAGACGACGCGGCCCACGGCGTGGATCACCTTCTGGGTCGGCAACTCGATATCCAGGCTCAGTTGCTCGCCGACCTCCACGTCCTCATAGACGACCAGGCAGATGCCTCCGGCGGAGATGTTCTTCGCCACGTGGACGTCGGTCCTCAGGCCCCACCGCTTCTTGGGCAGCACCTTCTCCCATCGGACGTCGACGGCGACGTTCAATCTCGGAAACCTTCTCTTCTCCCTCACGGATCCGCCTTTGTCAAAAAGTTAACCGCCCGGTCAGCGTCTTCCTCCCACCACATTAAACCACATTTTGCGGCCCGTCAACCCAGAACTTGTCAGCGGGTAACGCGGTGCGCGGGGGCCGCGGCTACCCGACTTCCAGGAACTTTTCAAACTCCGGGAAGCGGCGGTGCAGAGCCCTCTTGAGCTCCTGGTTGGTCCGGACCTCCAGAGACGGATCATCGCGCAGGAGGCGGACCGCGTCTTCACGCGCGGCCTTCAAAAGATGCATCTGCTTCAGCGGGTCGCCCAAGCGCAGCTCCGTCAGGCCGTGCTGGCGCTCTCCGAAAAATTCGCCCGGCCCGCGGATCTTGAGGTCCTCTTCGGCGATGCGGAATCCGTCCGGATAAGCGACCATGGCCTCGAGCCGGCGACGCGCCCCGCCGGTCGCGGGATCGGCGATGAGGTAACAATAAGACGCCTCAGGGCCCCGGCCCACGCGGCCGCGCATCTGGTGCAGCTGCGAGAGGCCGAACCGCTCCGCGTTATCGATGACCATCACCGCGGCGTTGGGCACGTCGATGCCGACCTCGAGGACCGTCGTCGCGACCAGGATGTCGATCCGGCCCTTGCGGAAACGCTCCATGACGCCCTGCTGGGCGTCTTTGCCCAGGCGGCCGTGCACGAGGCCCAGGCGCAGCCCCTTGAAGGGCCCCTGGCCGAGCTCGCGGAACATCCGCTTGGCCGACTGCAGTTCAAGACGGGAGTTCTCCTCGATGACGGGATACACGAAATACGCCTGGCGGCCCGCAGCCACCTCTCTCTTCACGCGGTCATACACGCCTTGGCGCGCCTGCGAAGAAAAGAGCTGTGTCGTCACGCTGCCGCGGCCCGGCGGCATCTCGTCGATCACGGAGATATCCAGGTCTCCGTACAGGGTCAGTGAGAGCGTCCGCGGGATGGGTGTGGCCGTCATGATGACCACGTCCGGATCGACGCCCTTCTGCCTGAGGATCCCGCGCTGCGCCACGCCGAATTTGTGCTGCTCGTCGATGACGACCAGTCCCAGCTTATGGAAGACGACCCCCTGCTGGATCAGGGCGTGCGTCCCGATGACGATGTCCACCCTGCCCCTGCGGACCTCCTGAAGGGCCTTCTTCTTCTCCTTGGGCGTGCGGGAGCTCGTCAAGAGCCCCACGCGGACGCGCGACCGTTGGCGGCCCGCTGAAAAGAGGGCCCTGAGCTTCTCGTAATGCTGCTGCGCGAGGATCTCGGTCGGCACGAGAAACGCCGTCTGAAAGCCGTTGGCCGCGGCCACCAGGGCCGCGAGCGTGGCGACGATCGTCTTGCCCGAGCCCACATCGCCCTGCAGGAGCCGCTGCATGGGCTCTTGGCCGGCCATGTCACGCGCGATCTGTGCAAAAACCCGCTCTTGGCTGCCGGTCAATGTGAACGGCAGGGCCTGCCGGCAGGCCGCCAGCGCCCCGGTGTCGATCCGAAAGGCGATGCCGCGCCGCCGGCGGCGGCTGTGCCGGCGCAGCAGGACCGGCAGCTGAAAGAGAAAGAACTCCTCGAAGGCCAGGCGCTCGTAAGCCCTCTGCTGCTCTTCGGGCGTGCCGGGAAAGTGGATAAAGCGCAGGCTCTGCGCGATGTTGAGGAGCGCGCGGCGGCTGCGCACATCATAAGGCAGGGTCTCTTTTAACCGGGGGAGGTTCGCATTCAGGAGTTGTTCCATGACGCGGCGCATGAGCCGCTGGGAGATGCCCTGAGGAAGCGCGTAAACGGGCATGATGCCGCGCCGCTCGGGGAGACCGGCGTCCTCCTCGTCCAGGATCTCGAAGTCGGGGGCGGTGAGCTGGAGGCGGTCTTTGTAGAGCTCGGCCCGGCCGAACAAGAGGAGGCGCGTGCCGGGCTTGAAGTAGGCACGCAGATACGGCTGGTTGAACCAGACGGCGGTGAGCCTACCCGTCTCATCGGCCGCCCTCACCTCGAGGACCCGGAACCCCCGGCGGCGGAAGCTCTCGCGCGCCTGACACGCCTCCACCGTCACCGCGACGCCCACCGTCTCGCCGGGGACGACCCCGGCGACGGCGGTGAGGACGCGGCGGTCCTGATAGCGCCTGGGAAAAAAATAAAGAGCGTCTTCGACGCTCTTGATACCGGCCCGTTCAAACGCGCGCGCGCGCTTCGGGCCGATGCCCTTTATGTATTGGATAGGCGTATCGAGGCCTTCCCGCATAACGACGCCTAACCGGTCATGTCATGCAGTCCGAACCGGAGCAAGAGATCTGGTCGCCGCTGACATTAAAGCGGAACCGCCCCGTGCGCGAACCTGTGCCGCACCCCCTGCGGAAATAGTCGACCTGCACCCGGGGGTTGCCTGAACTAAGATACACGCGGTATCTGCAGAAGTTCCCCTCGTGGAGCATCGTGCCGTAGGCCAGGTTGGTCCGCGCGGTGGTGGTCGTCACGCAAAACGACTGCATGGTATAAAAATAACTCTTCACGGCATCGGTGAGGACGCGCACCTTGGCCCGCATGGCCCTGTACTGCGAACGCCGCTTGTTCTGCCCGTAGGATACCGCCGCCGTTGCGGCCAAGACCCCGATCACCGTCACGACGATCATGATCTCGATGAGAGTAAAACCCTTGCGCTTTTTCATGAGACTCCCCCCTGCCTTAATAAGGAGCCGTCTTCGATAGGACGCCGGTGCTCCTGCGCACGCGGACCCACTGGGTGCCGCCGCTGCCGATGCGGTTGCCGCGGAAAAAGGTCGGGTTTGACCCACCCTGCAACACATAGTCAAAGTAGCGGTTGGGATTCAGGTTGGGGTCGCTCATGCCCAGTCGCCTCCACGTCACGTTGTTGGACGCGTTGATCGTCTCCCCATCGGCGACCAGCCTCTGGTATCCCGCATAGGCCTGATAACAGATCGAGCGGGCCTCGGCCCCCCTCATCTTCTCGACCTGAGTCATGTACTTGGGGATGGCGATGGAGATGATGATGCCGAGCACCACCACGGTGACCATCATCTCGATCAGGGTAAAACCGGCTCTCTTTTTCATGCTACTAAAAGTGTAATATAAAAGGGGGGTAATTGCAATAACTTTTGGGAGCGTTAAGGTTGGGATAAAATTTAAAGCCCCCACGGGAAACCCGGGGGGCTTTAAATTTAGAGGCGCCTATCTACTCTCCCAAGCCCTTTCGAGCTAAGTACCATCGACCTTGAGAAGCTTAACTACCGTATTCGGAATGGGAACGGGTGTTTCCTCCTCAGTAAAAGCACCCCAAAACAAAATTTCAATGTGCGCTACTGCATGCCACATTGTCCCTGTGCCGCCACCTCTTGCCCGGCTGCGGTGCAGGGACAATCAATGTCAAACCTTCGATCCCGCGACCCAAACAAAAAATCAAGGTTGTCTCGGGATCTCCGAGAGACGCTTACCGGCGTCTCTCTTTGACAAAACGGCAGGTTTTTCCGGTCCGCTCGAGCCGCGAACCCTCAAAAAACTTTTTGTGGTCAAGCCGATCGACAATTAGTATCTCTTAAGCTAAAACCCTTTCGGGTCTTACACCTGAGACCTATCTACCCGGTCGTCTCCCGGGTGTCTGTTGCCGTGTTGCCACGGCAGGGAAGTCTATTCTTTGGGCGAGCTTGGCGCTTATATGCCTTCAGCGCTTATCTCTTCCGAACGTAGCTACCCAGCCTTTGCCCCTGGCGGGACAGCTGGAACACCAGAGGTCCGTCTGCCCTGGTCCTCTCGTACTAAGGACAACTCCCATCAAACTTCCTTGCGCCCACACTGGATAGAGACCGAACTGTCTCACGACGTTCTGAACCCAACTCACGTACCCTTTTAACCGGCGAACAGCCGGACCCTTGGGACCTTCTCCAGCCCCAGGATAGGATGAGCCGACATCGAGGTGCCAAACCGCGCTGTCGATATGAACTCTCGAGCGCGATTAGCCTGTTATCCCCAGAGTACCTTTTATCCGTTGAGCGATGGCATTCCCACTAACAACCACCGGATCATTAAGCCCTGCTTTCGCACCTGTTCTCCCTGTCGGGATCACAGTTAAGCTACCTTATGCCTTTACACGCGACAGACGATTGCCGACCGTCTTGAGGTAACCATTGGGCTCCTCCGTTATCTTTTAGGAGGAAACCGCCCCAGTCAAACTCCCCGTCTGGCACTGTCCCCCTGCCGGATATACGGCGAGGGGTTAGAACCTTAGTACAATAAGGGTGGTATTTCAACGGCGGCTCCACCCAGGCTAGCGCCCGGGCTTCAAAGCCTCCCACCTATCCTACACATATCGGACCAAAATTCAATACCAGAGTAGAGTAAAGGTTCTGGGGTCTTTTCGTCCAAGTGCGGGTAGACAGCGTCTTCACTGTCACCACAATTTCGCCGAGTCCCTCGTTGAGACAGCGCTCCAGTTGTTACACCATTCGTGCGCGTGGGAACTTACCCCACAAGGAATTTCGCTACCTTAGGACCGTTATAGTTACGGCCGCCGTTCACTGGGGCTTCGGTTCGAAGCTTCGCCTTGCGGCTGACCTCTTCCCTTAACCTTCCAGCACTGGGCAGGTGTCACACCCTATACGTCCTCTTTCGAGTTAGCAGAGTGCTTGGTTTTTGCTAAACAGTCACCAGAGCCACTTCATTGAAGCCCCACGATGCTTCGTCCGCGAGGGACTACACATCCTGAGGCACCCCTTCTTGCGAACTTACGGGGCTAGATTGCCGAGTTCCTTAACGAGGGTTCTCTCGAGCGCCTTACCATATTATGGCAGTCTACCTGTGTCGGATTGCGGTACGATCGGCGCATGCACTCCCTTGATGAATTTTCTTGGCAGCGTGGCTTAAGATCACTTCGGCCGTTCCGTAGATTGGCCTCGCACTCGCCTCTCACCCCCTTGCGGGGACTACGGGCTTAGACGGACGCTTCCAACAGTCCGCTGACCTCAACCTCCTGCGTCAACATCAAGGTGATAACGCACACACACCGGTTCCGGAATATTAACCGGATGTCCATCGCCTACGCGTTCAACAGCCTCGGCTTAGGATCGACTCACCCTGGGCGGATTAACCTTCCCCAGGAAACCTTAGACTTTCGGCGTCACGGTTTCTCGCCGTGATTTGCGCTACTCATACCGACATAATCACTACTGCTTCGTCCAGTGGTCCTCTCGGTCCACCTTCAACCTACAACAGTACGCTCCTCTACCAGACACACCTTCCGAAGAAAGTGTGAATCCGCGGCTTCGGTGATAGGCTTGAGCCCCGATTATCTTAGGCGCAAGGCAACTCGACCAGTGAGCTGTTACGCACTCTTTAAATGATGGCTGCCTCTAAGCCAACATCCTGGTTGTCTGGGTTGTCTCACATCCTTTACCACTTAGCCTATCCTTTGGGACCTTAGCCGGCGGTCTGGGCTGTCTCCCTTTCGACAATGCAGCTTAGCCCGCACTGTCTGTCTCCTGAGATAAGAAACGACGGTATTCGGAGTTTGGTTGGGTTTGGCAACCTGGTAGGGTCCCTAGCCCATTCAGCACTCTACCCCCGTCGCTCATTTCCTCAAGGCCGTCCCTAAAGACGTTTCGAGGAGAACCAGCTATTCCTGAGTTTGATTAGCCTTTCACTCCGACCCACAGCTCATCCCAGAATTTTTCAACATTCACGGGTTCGCGCCTCCATGATCCTTTCGGACCACTTCACGCTGGCCATGGGTAGATCACTCAGCTTCGGGTCTATACAGCCAAACTCAATCGCCCTATTCAGACTCGGTTTCCCTGCGCCTCCTCCCTGTAAAAGGATTAAGCTCGCTTGACTGAATAACTCGCCGGTTCATTATGCAAAAGGCACGCCGTCACCCGTTTCTCCGCCAAAGGCGGAGACATAGGGCTCCGACCGCTTGTAAGTCTATGAATTCAGGTTCTATTTCACTCCCCTCACCGGGGTTCTTTTCAACTTTCCCTCACGGTACTCGTCCACTATCGGTCCAATTCTAGTATTTAGCCTTACCCTGTGGTCAGGGCGGATTCCTGCGGGATTTCACGTGCCCCACAGTACTTGGGATACCGCTCCAGAGAGGCTCTTCCTTTTCGCATACGGGGCCTTCACCCTGTTTCGCCGACTGTTCCAAGTCGTTCTGCTAAAGAAGTGCTTTGTAACTCTCCGACGAGACTGCAATCCCGTCCAAACGGTCCCGCAACGTGCCGACGACAACGCTTGCAGGCTGTCACGCCGTCGGCATTTAGGCTCTTCCCGCTTCGCTCGCCGCTACTAAGGGAATACCATTCGGTTTCTTTTCCTCGGGGTACTGAGATGTTTCACTTCCCCCGGTATCGCCCGGTCGGCACTATGTATTCATGCCGCCGTATCCTGACATGACTCAGGATGGGTTGCCCCATTCGGAGACCCCGGTATCACAGCCTGTTTGCGGCTCCACCGGGAATATCGCTGCTTACCACGTCCTTCATCGCCTGAATTGACCTAGTCATTCCTCATAGACTCTTTGTAGCTTGACCGCAAAAATCGGTCATGGCTTCCCTTTCGGAAAGCCGGTGCCAAAAAGTCGTTCGAGAGTTCCTCGGCTCATGTCACTTTCGTGACACGGACCGAAAAAACCTACCGAATTGTCAAAGAGCGATATCCGCCGATGTTCCGGCAGACGAAATGTGTGTCCGCGATTCCGTGGAGGCGATCGGATTCGAACCGACGACCCCCTGCTTGCAAAGCAGATGCTCTCCCAGCTGAGCTACGCCCCCATATCTCTAAACCCTGCTTGTCCCCCTTCGTAAGCGCTTCGCACTCGCGGGATTTCGCTAGATCGGACATTTTGGTGCTCAACAAGGCACGCGCTCTCCAGCTGAGTCCCCTCGCCTAGAGGAGATTTCCTTGAAGGTAAACGCCGGGAAATCTTGGGCCCAAGTGGACTTGAACCACTCACCCCCGCGTTATCAGCACGGTGCTCTGCCAGCTGAGCTATGGGCCCCTCGACCAAAGTCGCCCGGGGCTCATCCTGCCTTGCTGCTCAAGATGTGCCCATAGAACCGCCTTCCCCCCGCCGAAGATCTTCAGCGGGGGGAACGAAATTTAAATAGCCAAGTTCGGAGCGTTGAGTCGGTATGACAGGCTCGTGACTCAACCTTTGTCTTGCATGACGGCCAGTGAGACCGTCATTTTTCCATTTTTTCCGTGAGAAAAAAATAGAAAGGAGGTGATCCAGCCGCACCTTCCGATACGGCTACCTTGTTACGACTTAGCGCCAGTCACCAGTTTTACCTTCGGGGCGTTGTCGCCACTTCGGGTACCACCGGCTCCCATCGCTTGACGGGCGGTGTGTACAAGGCCCGGGAACGTATTCACGGCGGCGTAGCTGATCCGCCGTTACTAGCGATTCCAACTTCATGGAGTCGAATTGCAGACTCCAATCCGAACTGAGGGATGCTTTTTGCGATTAGCTCCAGCTCGCGCTTTGGCAACGCTCTGTACATCCCATTGTAACACGTGTGTAGCCCAGGGCATAAGGGCCATGCGGACTTGACGTCATCACCACCTTCCTCCCGTTTATCACGGGCAGTCTCTTTAGAGTGCTCGCCAGCACCCTTTCGGGTGCCTCGTTTGCAACTAAAGATAATGGTTGCGCTCGTTGCGGGACTTAACCCAACACCTCACGGCACGAGCTGACGACAGCCATGCAACACCTGTATAGGCACTCGGCTTTACGAGTCGTCCCCCTTTCAGGTTCCTACTACCTATATGTCAAGCCCTGGTGAGGTTCTTCGCGTAGCGTCGAATTAAACCACATGTTCCACCGCTTGTGCGGGCCCCCGTCAATTCCTTTGAGTTTCAACCTTGCGGCCGTAGTCCCCAGGTGGAGTACTTAATGCGTTAGCTTCGGCGCTTCGGTATTACCCGAAACACCAAGTACTCATCGTTTACGGCTAGGAATACCAGGGTATCTAATCCTGTTCTCTCCCCTAGCTTTCGCAGCTCAGCGTCAGTAGTGGTCCAGAGAATCGCCTTCGCCAATGGTGTTCCTCCTGATATCTACGAATTTCACCTCTACACCAGGAGTTCCATTCTCCTCTCCCACACTCAAGCCCGAAAGTTTGGAAAGCCGTTCACCGATTGAGCCGGTGGATTTCACTTCCCACTTTTCAGGCCGCCTACCTGCCCTTTACACCCAATGAATCCGAGTAACGCTCGCCACCTCCGTATTACCGCGGCTGCTGGCACGGAGTTGGCCGTGGCTTCTTCTCCCGGTACCGTCAGTCCCGGCGGATATTCACCGCCGGGATGTTCTTTCCGGTCGAAAGAGGTTTACAATCCTAAGACCTTCATCCCTCACGCGGCGTCGCATAGTCAGGGTTTCCCCCATTGCTAAAGATTCTCGACTGCAGCCTCCCGTAGGAGTCTGGGCAGTGTCTCAGTCCCAGTGTGGCTAAACATCCTCTCAGACTAGCTACCCGTCTTCGCCTTGGTGAGCCGTTACCTCACCAACAAGCTGATAGGCCGCGAGCTCCTCCCTAAGCGACAGGCCTTACGGTCCCCGTCTTTTACCGCGTCCTCCGCAGAGGTCGTGGTCACATCTGTCATTACCCCAGATTTCTCCGGGCTATTCCAGTCTTAAGGGCAGATGACTCACGTGTTACTCACCCGTTTGCCGCTATCGTTAAACCCTCGTGCATTTTCTTCTTGCGTCGAAAGTGCATGAAGGAGCAACAATCGCTCGACTTGCATGCCTAATCCACGCCGCCAGCGTTCACTCTGAGCCAGGATCAAACTCTCCGAAAAATAAAGGACATGATCCTCACTAGGATCACATTTCTTCACTTGTCTTGGCTATTTGTCAAAGAGCGAACCGCCGCGAACCGTGGCGGAAAAATTTTTTAGAGCACCGGGGGAGGCCAACAAAAAAAGCATCACGTAGGATGCCTGCATCCTTCCCAACGCGTTGAGTGCTGTGTTTAGCCTGTCAACTCTCGTGCGGCGCTCTTCAAAATAAACTCACCCGTTTTTCTGAAAGAAGCGGAACTGCCTATGGCTGTAAGTGTTAATTATATGTATAAAAAGAAAAGTGTCAAGTACTTTTTTTGATTATTATTACTCTCTTGAAGCTGCGCTTGGCCACCTGAAAGAGGTACTCTTTGCCGAGCTCCAGGGGGGTCTCCGGGGCGGCCTTGCGGCCGTCCACCTTCACGGCCCCCTGCTTGAACTGCCGCAGCACCTCGCTCGTGGAGTTGTTCCCGGTGTGCAGGGAGAAGGTCCCCGCCTTGACCATCTGGATCATGATACCGGAGGCCGTGGGGGTCTCGGGTCCGCACACGACCTGCGTCGTCGCGATCTGGTCGGGGACGCCCCCTTGAGAGAAGACCTTTTCAAACTCCTTGCGGGCCGCCTTGGCCGCCGCCGCGCCGTGGTAGGTCTCCACGAGCGATGCCGCCAATCTCACCTTGGCCTCCTTGGGGTGAAGCCTTTTGACCTCCCCCAGGTCCTCGTCCGTCAAGAGCTCATAATAACGCCCCATCATCTCGTCGCTGACGGACATGACCTTGCCGAATATCGTCTTCGGGTCCTCGTTGATCCCGATGGCGTTATCGAGGGCCTTGGACATCTTGTTGACACCGTCCGTCCCTTCCAACAGCGGCATCGTGATCACCACCTGCGGGGCCTGGCCGTATTCGCGCTGGAGCTCGCGGCCGACCAGGAGGTTGAACTTCTGGTCCGTGCCGCCGAGTTCCACGTCGGCCTTGAGCTTGACCGAGTCATAGCCCTGCATCAAAGGATAAAAGAGCTCGAGGAAACTGATGGACTTATTCTCCTTCAGGCGCTTCTCGAAGTCATCGCGCTCCAGCAGCCGCGCCACGGTATAGCGCCGTGCTAAGTCCACGAACTCCTCAAAGGCAAAGGGCGCCTTGCCCTTATTGCCCGGTCCCAGCCGCGAGAACCACTCGCTGTTGTGGCGGCGCTCAAAGACCTTGGCGTTACCGGTCTTGAGGATCTTGGATATCTGCTTCACGTAAGTCCGGGCGTTGCCGTCGATCTCCTCCCAGGAAAGAGTCTTGCGCGTCTTGGACCGGCCTGACGGGTCACCCACCAGCCCCGTGGCGTCCCCGACCAGAAAGATCACCTTGTGCCCCAGGTCCTGGAACTGGCGCAGCTTGCGCAGGAGGACCGTATGGCCCAGATGGATATCGGGCGCCGTAGGGTCGAAGCCCGCCTTGATACGCAGGGCCCTGCCCGTCTTGGCGCTCTCCTCGAGCCGCTGGGCGAGCTCCCCCTCATTGATGATCTCACTCGTCCCGCGCCGGATGATCTTCAGCTGGTCTTGGACATTCATGCCGAGGAAACAACAGACCTACGCGACGCTGCCCAGGCCGATGCGCATCTGCTCGACATCGACCTTGATGATCTTGACCTTGATCCTGTCACCGATCGCGACCTTCTCATACGCCTCTTTGGGGATCTCGTTGATATAGAGCAACCCCTCGAGCTCATCGGCCAGGCGCACGAAGACGCCGTAGTTATTCTTGGAGACGACGTCCCCCTCGCACTCCATGCCCACGGGATACCTTGGAGCGATCTGCGGCCACGGGTTCTCCCCGGCCTGCTTAAGCCCTAAGGAGATCTTCTTGTTCTGGGGGTCCACGGAGAGGATCATCACTTCGATCTTCTGGCCTTTCTTCAGGACCTCCTGCGGATTCATGACCCGGCGCGTCCACGACATGTCCGAGACGTGGATCATGCCGTCGAGGCTGCCGTCGAGCTCCACAAAGGCGCCGAAGTCCGTGAAGCCGGTCACCTTGCCCGAGACCTTGCTGCCGACGGGGAACTTGGCCTCCGCCTCGAGCCACGGATTGCCCTCCAGCTGCTTGATGCTCAGGGAGATCCGGCGGCTGGCCTTGTCGATATTGAGGATCTGGACCTCGACCATGTCCCCCACGGCGAACATGTCCTGGGGGTTGATATTGCGCTTCTGCCAGGAGATCTCCGAGACGTGGATCAGCCCCTCGATCCCCTTCTCGAGCTCCACGAAGGCGCCGTAGGGCACGATGTTGACGACCTTGCCCTTGACCTTTGTGCCGACCGGGAACTTCTCCTGGACGTTCGTCCAGGGGTCGGCCGTGCGCTGCTTCAGGCCCAGCGAGATCTTGGAGGTCTCCTTGTTCATGTTCAGGATCGTGACCTCGATCTTGTCGCGGACCGCCACCATCTCGGACGGGTGCGCGATGCGCGACCAGCTCATGTCCGTGATATGCAACAGGCCGTCCACCCCGCCTAAGTCGATGAAGGCGCCGAAGTCCGTGATGTTCTTGACGACCCCGGAGACGGCGTCCCCGATCTTGTGGGCCTCCCAGAAGCGCTGCTTGCTGTCCTCGCGCTCCTTGGCGACCGCCTCTTTGCGCGAAACGATGAGGCTGCGCCGGATCGGGTTGATCTTGATGATCTTGAATTTATAGGTCGCGCCCAAGAGGTCCCTCTCGACGATATGGCGGAACATCGCCAGGCTCGCCGGCAGGAAGCCCTCCAGGCCGAAGACGTCGACGATATAGCCGCCCTTGACCTTCTTGCGCACGATACCGTCGACGAGGTCTCCCTCGTTAAAACCCTGATTGATCTTATCCCACCCCTGCAGGCGGCGGGCCTTGTCGCGAGACAGGATCAGGAGGCCGTTGTCGTCCTCGACCGAGTCGACATAGACCTCGACCTCGCTGCCGATGTCCAAGTCCTTGACGCCGATGAACTCCTCGCGCGCCACCATACCCTCAGACTTGTAGCCGACGTCGATCAAGACCTCCTTGGTGCCGATCTTGACCACCTTGCCGGTCACGATCTCACCCTCTTTGACCTCCTTGAGGCTCAGACTATAGAGCTCCTCCAGGGTCTGGTTTTGTTCTTTCTCCTGTTCTTGGATCACCGATAGTTCCACCTTTCTCCCATTGGGAAATTTTCGCAGCCCCTGCGGGCGGCGATAGCTGTCCTTTGGACAGGTAAATTATTATCCTGGAAATAATCCTTTTGTCAACCCTTAAGTTACGAAACGACGCGGCCGGCGGGTCCTGTCCGGGGCGGCTCGGCCACCCGCCAGCCGCTGAGCTCAGCCAGGGCGCCTTGACAACGTGAGACAAACAGGCCTGGCCTATTAGTCTCAAAAAAATGAGACAAAAGGCCTGGCCTTTAGTCTCACTTCGTCTCGATGTGTCGGGGGATTACGGAGATGGCTTGAGGGCGAGGATCGCCTCCATCACCCTGCGGGAGTGGTCGACGTCCGTGACCTCCTCCCCCGTTGGCGGAGGGATCGGCGGGCCGTAGACGACCCGGATGGGGACCAGGCGGATCTTCTTCGTCTCCTTTGGCCAGGCATGTTGTGTCCCCGAGACATGCGTCGGCACGACGGGGACATGGGCCTTGCGCGCCAGAAAGCCCACCCCGGCAAAGGCCCGTCCTGCCCGGCCGCCCAACTGGCGCGTCCCCTCGGGAAAGATGAGCAGGCCCTCACCGGCCTCCAGATACCTCAGGCCCTTGCGGATGGCCTCGAAGTCCGCGGCGCGGCGCTTCAAGGGGAAGGCGTGCATCTTGCGTAGGAACCACCCGATGAGGGGCCGGCGGAAGAGATTGTCGCGCGCCATGTAATACAGGGAACGGGGACACCCCGCACCAAAGACCAGCGGGTCCAGGTAGCTCACGTGATTGCCGGCGAGGATGAAGCCCCCCCGGGCCGGTATGTGCTCGCGGCCGCGGACCCGCAGACGGAAGAACACACAAAGAACGATATAGGCGAGGTTCTTACAAATCCAGTGGATCATGGAGTCCCGCGCTTACCTTCCCTGGCGACATCCCCGGAGGGGATCGAGTCCCGCACCAACCTTGCTGACGAGATCCCCCGAAGGGGGATGGAGTCCCCGCAGCTTAGGATCAGGCGTACCGGATCTCGCGCTTGACAAGCATGTTGCCTACCCGGATCAGGTCTTTGGCCTTCTTGAGGGACTTGGCCTCGGCATAGATGCGCATCTTGGGCTCGGTGCCCGAGGCGCGGAACATCAGCCAGCTCTCGTCGTCGCAGATCAGCTTCAGGCCGTCGTAGTCCTTGACCTTGACGACCCGGCGGCCCAAGAGTTTCGGGGCCCTGAGCCTCTCCTGGTCGAGGGTGTATCTCTTGGACTTAAGCTTGAGGTCGCTGCGCAGGTAATAATAACGGCCGTACCTCTTCTCCATGTCGGCGAGGATGCGGCCGATCTTCTTCCTGCGCCGGATCATCATCTCGACGAGCATGAGCCCCGCCAGCATCCCGTCGCGCTCGGGGATGTAGTTCTTGAGGCCCATCCCCCCGGCCTCCTCCCCGCCGACGAGGATGTCCTCGGTCTCCATCAGGTTCGAGATGTACTTGAACCCCACGGCCGTCTCGTACAGCTCCACCCCCAGGTCCCGGGCGATGTGCTCGAGCATCGTCGTGCCGGCGATGGTCGTCACGATGCCGCCGGACCACTTGCGGTCCTGGTGCAGGTGCAGGGCCAGGAGGCCCAGGATCTTCTGCGGCGGGATGTACTCGCCGTCGGAGCTCACCGCGGCGATGCGGTCCGCGTCGCCGTCCAGGATCAGGCCGATGTCGTAACGCCCGGTCTTCATGCGCTTGATGATCTCCTGGACATTGTCCTCCACGGGCTCGGGGCCGCGGCCGTCGAAGTTCGGGTTCGACTCGGCACGCATCAGCTCCAGACGGATACAGGAGCCCTTGAGCACATCGGCGATATAACTGTTTCCGCTGCCGTGCATGACATCCATCAGAACCCGGAAGCGGGCCTTCCTGAAAGTCTTGCGGTCGATATAAGAACGCATGAACACAATGTAATCCTTGGCGATGTTCTCGACCCGCGCGCGTCCCTTTGCCACGGCCTGTGTCAATGAGAGGCTCCTGACGGGGGAGGCGCCGATGAGGGCCTCGACGCGACGCGTCACCGTGGCGTCCGCGGCCCCTCCTGTATTGCTCTTTATTTTATACCCGTTGAACTCGGGCGGGTTGTGGCTCGCCGTGATCATGACGCCGAGGTCCAGACCGCGCCTGTTCACCGCAAAGCTCAAGGCCGGCGTCGGGACCGCGCGGTCCGAGACGAGCACATCGATATTGTTGGCGGCGAAGACACGCGCCGCGATGCGGGCAAACTTGTCGGACATGAAGCGCGTGTCGTAGCCCACGCAGACCTTGGGGCGGCGCCCCCGGACAAGATCCCGGCGACAGTAATCGGCCGTGGCCTGGGCCACGCGCCGGACGTTCTCAAAGGTAAAGTCATCGGCGATGACCGCTCGCCACCCGTCGGTGCCGAATCTGATCTTCGTCTGATGGGATCGACCGCTACGCGACATTCCTCAGCCTCCTTATCGCCGCCTTCATGTCCGGCGCCGCGAAGAGATGCGTGCCGGCGGCCAGCACATTGGCCCCCCGGCGCACCACCTCGGCCGCCGTCTTATCGTTGATCCCGCCGTCGACCTCGATGTCGCCGTCAAAGATCTTGCGCAGCTCGAAGATCTTGGCCAGGACCCCCGGCATGAACTCCTGTCCGCCGAAACCGGGGTTCACGCTCATGACCAAGACCCAGTCGACCTTGTCCAGCACCCCCTTGACGACATCGACGGGGGTCGCCGGATTTATGGCCACGGCCGGCCGGCGCGCGAGCCGGCTGATCGCCTTGATGAGAGACACCGCCTTCTTCGTGCGGACGTTCCTGACTTTGCCCAGCGCCTCCATGTGGAAACTGATGATGTCCGCGCCCGCGCCGGCGAAGGCCTCGATGTATTTATCCGGCTCCTCGATCATCAGGTGGGCGTGGATCGGCAGCGTCGTCACTTTGCGCACGGCCGCCACCACGCCCGGGCCTACCGTGATGTTGGGGACGAAGTGTCCGTCCATGACGTCGACGTGGAGGAAGTCGGCGCCCGCGGCCTGCGCGCGCCGGACCTCCGCCTCGAGATTCGTAAAATCACACGCCAGGATGGACGGACCGACCTTGATCTTCATGGCCTTGACCTGTAGAGACGGTGCTGTTGGATGTAGCGCACGACGCTCTCCGGCGTCAGGTACTTGATGGACCGGTCCTGCCGGACGAGGCGGCGTATCGACGACGACGAGATGTCGACCTGGGCGACGTGGATCTTGCGGTAACGCCTTCCGCTCAGGCGCCGGCCATAGCCGGGCCTCTTGGCCAGCACGAAGCGCGCCAGCCGGTGGATCTCCTCGACGTCCTTCCAGGTCGGGATCTCGCTGACCAGGTCCGACCCGCAGATAAAGTACAGGCGGGCGCCCGGGTAGCGCTCCTTGATCGCCCGCAGGGTATCGACGGTATAGGACTTGCCCCGGCGCCTGATCTCGATGTCGGAGACGGCGAAGCGCCCGTTGCGGCGCACCGCCAACGCCGCCATCTTCAGGCGGTGCCGGGCGGCGAGGATCCGACGGCCGTCCTTATGCGGCGGCTGGTACGTCGGGACAAAGAGCACCATGTCGAGCCCCAGCTGCCCCTGGACCTGCTCGCCCAGGATCAGGTGGCCGTAGTGGATCGGGTCGAACGTTCCGCCGAGGATGCCAATCTTCATCGTGTCTCACGAAACAGGTCGGACCTTTTGTCTCACGAAAATGAGACACATAGGTCAGACCTTTAGTCTCATTCTCGGATCTGGCCGGAGCCGCGCACGACGTACTTGTAGGTCGTCAGCTCCTCCAAGCCTATCGGGCCGCGGGCGTGCAGCCGGTCGGTCGAGATGCCGATCTCCGCGCCCATGCCGAACTGGAACCCATCGGTGAAGCGCGTGGAAGCGTTCGCGTAGACGCAGGCGGAGTCGACCTCTTTCAAGAACCTCTCGCAGGAGGCGGTGTCGCGCGTGAGGATGGCGTCCGAGTGGTGCGAGCCGTAACGATTGATGTGCGCGATCGCCTCCCCCACGTCCTTGACGACCTTGACCGACAGGATGAGGTCCAGGTACTCGGTACGCCAGTCCTCTTCGGTCGCGGACGCAAGTCCCTTGACGGCCCTGCAGGTCTTGGCGCACCCGCGCACGGCGACACCGGCCGCCTGGAGCGCCCGCACCATCTTCGGCAGAAAGTCCTTCGTCCGCTCCTCGTGCACGAGGAGCGTCTCGACGGCGTTGCAGACGGACGGACGCTGGACCTTGGCGTTGAGCACGATGCGCTCGGCGGCGCCAAAGTCCGCCGTCTCGTCCACAAAAATATGGCAGATGCCCTTGTAGTGCTTGATCACCGGGATCTTCGACTTGTCGCGCACCTCCCGGATCAGGGACTCGCCGCCGCGCGGCATCACGAGGTCGATGGAATCGTCCAGGGCCAGGAGGATGTCGACGGCCCGGCGGTCCGTCACGGTGACGAGGTTGATGACCTCGGCCGGCAGGCCGTGGCGCCGCACCACGGACGCGAGCAGCTTAAAGAGGGCGGCGTTCGAATGGAGCGCGTCGCTGCCACCGCGCAGGATGACGACATTGCCCGACTTAAAACACAGGCCCACGCAGTCCGACGTCACGTTCGGCCGCGACTCGTAGATGATCAGGATCACGCCGATCGGCGTGCGGACCTTGTGGATCTCGAGCCCGTTCGGACGGCTCCAGCTCTTGATCACCAACCCCACCGGGTCATCGAGGTCGGCGATGCTGCGCAGCGACGCCGCCATCTCATCCATGCGCTTGGGGGTCAGGGTCAGGCGCTCGACAAAGGCCTCGGCGCGGCGCTTCTGGCGGGCGGCCACGAGGTCCTTCTTGTTGGCCAGGAGGATCGACGAGACACCCTCTTCCAGAGCACGGCTCATGTCACGCAACACCTCGTTCTTCTTCTGCGTATCCAGAGCGGCGAGCCGCTGTGCCGCGGCCTTCGCCCTCTGCGCCATGCGCCCGAGGTCCTGCCTGAGTTGATCTTTTGAGACCCGTGCCTTTTTCATGCCCTACCCCAATATCACCAGGTGATCCCGGTGGATCACCTCACTTTTTATCTTCTTACCGAGGCTCTGCGCGATCTCCTCTGACGATAGGTTGGCCTTGCCCTTGGCAAAGATGACACCATCCTTGCTGACGACCTCGACGATGTCGCCCGCCTTGAAGGCCCCCTCGCAACCCACGACGCCCGGCGCCAAGAGGCTGCAGGACCGCTGGGTCAGGGCGGCTTGAGCGCCGTCGTCCACCACGATCCGCCCCTTCGCCACAGCCTCATGGGCGATCCAGTGTTTCTTGGCGCTGCCGACGGTGTTGCTCACCGTAAAAAAGGTCCCGTGCAAACCGTCGCAGGCCGGGGCGTCGAAATGGACAAGCGCAATCTCCGCGTTGGTGCCACTCAGGCAAACAGGAATGCCGCCGCTCGTCGCGATGTACGCCGCCTGAATCTTTGTGGACATGCCACCCACACAAGAGGCCTTATCCGTTCCACAGGCCATCTTTTTGATCTCCGGTGTGATCTCCTTGACCTCCGCGATCAAACGGCTTCCACGGCCCGTTTTCGGATCGAACTTCTCATAGAGTCCATCGATATCCGAAAGGATCCACAGGCCGTCGGCCTCCACGGCGACCGCTAGGCGCGCGGCCAACGTGTCGTTGTCGCCGAACTTTATCTCCTCGACGGAGACGGCGTCGTTCTCATTGACGATGGGGACCAACCCGTGTGCCAGGAGCGTGTTGATGGTATTGCGCGCGTTCAGATAACGCTTGCGGTCCGTGAGGTCTCCCCGTGTCAGCAGGACCTGAGCGCACTTCAGGTCGTGCTTGGCAAACTCCTCGAAATACTCCTGCATTAATATGTTCTGTCCCGCCGCGGCGGCAGCCTGGAGCTCCGCCAAAGCCGATGGTTTGGACTTGAAACCCAGGACCGAAAGTCCGCTCGCGATGGCGCCCGAGGAAACAAGGATGACCCGCGCGCCGTCCCTTCGCAGGCGCGCGATGTGACGCACCACCCGCTCCAGGTTCTTAGGGACGATGCACGCCCCGCCGCCGGTCAGGACGCTCGAGCCGACCTTAACGACGATCTTCCGTGAGGCTCTCCGTGATCTCTTCAAGCAACTCCTCCAGGCCCTTGCCCTCGAGGGCCGATATCTCAAAAATACGGCGCTTCACGATCCCGCGGAAGCGCCCCAGGTTTACCGCCGCGGCCTCCAGGTCCATCTTGTTAGCCACCAGGACCTGGGCCTTCTGCGCCAACTCCTTTGAAAACGCCCCCAACTCCTTGTTGATGACGTCGTAATCCTCTATCGGGTCGCGGCCGTCCACGCCCGCCATGTCCACGATATGCACCAGGACCTTCGTGCGCTCGACGTGTTTTAGAAACCGGTCGCCCAGGCCGCGGCCTTCATGCGCGCCGGCGATCAGACCCGGGATGTCCGCGACGATGAACTCCGAGTCGTCCTCCTCCAGGCGCACGACGCCCAGCTGCGGGGCGCGCGTCGTGAAGGGGTAGTTCGCGATCTTCGGCGTCGCGTTCGAGATCTTTGATATCAGCGTGGACTTGCCGGCGTTCGGAAACCCGACGAGCCCCACGTCGGCGATCAGCTTCAGGTTGAAGATGAGCCCGCGCTCCTCGCCCGGCGCGCCCGGCGTCGCCTCGCGGTTGCGGGAATTGCCCTTGCCGCCCTCGCCGCCGCGCGCGACGACCACCTCCAGGTCATGGATCTCGAGGTCCCGCAAGAAACACCCTGTCCCCGCCTCCGTGACGAACGTGCCCACGGGCACGCGGATCAGGCAATCCGCCCCGCGCGCGCCGGCCTTATCGTTGCTCGAGCCGTGCGTCCCGCGGGCCGCCTTGAAGTGGCGGCGGAACTGAAAGTCCAGGAGCGTGTAGATGCTCTTATCGGCGCGCAGGATCACGTTACCGCCGTCCCCGCCGTCGCCGCCGTTGGCCTTGCCGTGCTCCACCCGGCTGTCGCGAAAAAAGCTGTTGCAGCCGTTGCCGCCGGCACCCGCCTTCACGCTGATCTTGGCCGTATCAATAAACATGAGAGATCAGAGTGTGATCCCGGTGATCTTGACACGCGTCAGCGCCTGGCGGTGGCCGTGGGTGCGCCGGGAGCTCTTGCGCCGGCGCGCCTTATAGGAGATGACCTTGGGGCCACGCGTCTGCTCGAGGACGTCCGCCGTCACCCTGGCCCCCTTGACAAAGGGGTCGCCCACGCTCACCTCGTCCTTGTCCGCTACCAGGAGAACGTGGTTGAAGGTCACGTCCTTCTCCTTGTCGAGGCGCTCCACGCAGAGGACGTCCCCGACACTCACCTTCTCCTGTTTTCCGCCGGTCTGTATAATGGCGTACATCGTCTCGCTCCTTTTGTCCTTTACCCGCTACAGCTATCCCGTAAAGATAACATCCTTATAACGAGGGCGAGACCGCAATCGTCGCGCTGGCCTTCCCCCGCTTCGCTCACCTTATAGGTCTCGCCCGAGACTGCAGGGGGTGAGCACTCTTTACCTTATTCCCAAACAGCCCCAAATATAACACACGCCGACCCCCGCGTCAATGCCGCCCCCCTCAGGCTGCCGGAGGGCCGCCTTCAAGACCTGATGTTGATCTTCCCGGGAAGCAGCTCCTTGTTTCCCTGGATATCCACCCGCGCGCCGAAGCGGCGCGAGACGTTGCGCAATCCTTGGAAGTGCTGACCGTTGAGGCTCTCGGCCACGTCCGGATGGACCTCCAGCACCACGCGCCGGGTCCGGTGGTGGGCCAGGTAGTTCTTGAGGTCCCGGATGGCGTTGAGCGCGACGGAGAAGGACGACTTGACCTTGCCCTTCCCTTGGCAGTACGGACAAGTCTGATAGGCGATGCTCTCCAGTGTCCGGTGGGTGCGCTCGCGCGTCATCTGGACGAGGCCCAGCTTCGAGATCCCCAGGATGTCGGTCTTGGCGCGGTCCGAAGAGAGGGCGCCGCGGAAGACGTGGATCAGCTCCCGGCGGTGGCTCTCCTCCATCATGTCGATGTAATCGATCACGATGATGCCGCCGACGTCGCGCAGCCGCAGTTGCCGGGCGATCTCGCGCGCCGACTCGGTGTTGACGGCAAAGGCCATCTTCTCCTGCGAGATGTTCCTGCGCCGGAACTTGCCGGAGTTCACGTCGATGACCGTCAGCCCCTCCGTCGGCTCGATGATGAAGGACGCCCCGCTCTTCAAAAAGACCTTGTTCGAATACAGGCGCTCGATCTCGTCCTCGATCCCCTTCTTCTCGAACAACGGCTCCTTCTCACGGTAGAGCTTGACCGTCTGCGACAGGCCGGCCATGTACGAACGCATGAAACGCAGGACGCGCTTGAACTCCTCCTTGGAGTCGATCCAGATGTTGCCGATCTCGTCGTTGAAGTAATCCCGCAGCATCCGCAGGACGAGGTCGTAATCCTCGTAGATCAGAAACGGCGCCTGGCGGTGCCGGGCGGCCCTCTCGATCTTCTCCCAGAGATGCAGGAGGAGCGCTAAGTCACGCTGGAGCTCCTTCATCGTCGCGCCCTCGGCGACCGTGCGCATGATCAACCCCATGTGCTGGGGGACCTTGAGCTGCTTCAGGATCTCCCGCAGACGGCGCCGCTCCTTGTCGTTGTCGATGCGCTTCGAGATGCCGAAGTGGCGCTCGTACGGCATCAGGACGCAGTACCTCCCGGGCAGGCTGATGTGCGTCGTCAGGCGCGCCCCCTTCGTGCCGAAGGGCTCTTTCGTCACCTGGACGATCAGCTCCTGGCCCGCCTTGAGGGCCACCGGCGCCCCGCGCTTTCCCGAGGCGCCGCCGTTTTCATCGATATCCTCTTCCAGGACCTGGTGGATGGAATCGTTCAGGTACAGAAAGCCGTTCTTCTCGGCGCCGATGCCCACGAACGCGGCCCCGACGGACGGCACGACATTCTCCACCTTGCCCTTGTAGATGTTGCCCAGGACCGTCCGGTCCGTGAGGCGCTCGACAAAGTAGTTCGACAGGCTCCCCTCTTCCAGGATCGCCACGCGACGCTCCTGCTGCTCATAGTTGATCAATATCTCTTTCTTCTTTCTCACAAAATACCTCCGTTCATCGCTGTCCGATCAGCTCTATGTCCTTGACACAAACCCCCTCGGGCAGCGCCCGCCGGAACCGCTCGGCCAGCTCCTGCGGCGCCACCAAATCTTTAAGAAGCATCTCGCCCGGTTCGGCCTCGAAGGACACCCCGAGTTTCACGGCCCGCTCCAGGCGCAGGCGCGGACGCGGGCTGAACCCCTGCGTCAGGGCCAAAGGGATACCGGCCCGGCGGGCGGCGCGCGCCAACAGGCGCATCACGTCCAGGTGGGAGAGATAGACCATCTCCCCGGACTTACTCAATGTAAAGACGTAGCGAAAAAGCATGAATGAAAAGACGACCCCGCACCATTGATGTGCGGGGTCATCAATCTTGCTTGCCTTCGTTTTTCGGCGCGCGCCCTACCTGGAGGCGCTGCGCAGCCCAAGATTCCGCTCGAGGATCTCAAGTTGGTCCGAGGTCAGCCCTTCATCGTCGATGACGTACGCCGTGATGAAGATGACCAGCTCGACCTTCTCCGTAGACACGGTCGTGCGCTCAAACAAGACCGGGCCGATGAACGGGATCCTGCGCAGGAACGGCACGCCCTGCTTGCTTTCGTTCTTGACGTCCTTGATCAGGCCGCCGATCATGATCGTCTCGCCCGACCGCATGAGGACCTGGGTCTGCGTCTCGCGCGTGGTGATGCGCGGGTACCGGTTCTCGATGAGCAGCCCTTCGTTCGTCACCGCCGGATGGACGATCATGTTGATGTAGTCCCGGTCGACCCCGCTCACCTGAGGCACCACGTTGAGCTGGATGCCGATGTCGATGTACGAATCGAGGGAGACGTCGACCGTCGTCGAGGTGTCGCTGCTCTTGGTCACGGAGACGATGGGGAACCGCTCGCCCACCAGAATCGTCGCCTCCTGATTGTCCAGCGTCAGGATGCTGGGCGCGGAGAGGACGTTCACCGCCACGTTCTCTTCCAGGGCGCGCAGGATGATCTCGAAGCGCGTGCCGCCGAGTTTCTGGAAGACGAGGTTCAGGCCCGTATTGGCCGTATCGATCGCCGAGGCCTGAGGGGAGAAGGCCGCGGGGGTCACGCCGGCGCCGCCGAAGATGTGGCCGCCCGCGAAGAGATCCTTCGTGATCGTCTCGGTCGTCACGGCCGTGTTGGAGGCCGCCCCCGAACCACCCGTCGCGTAATCAAAGCCGATATCTCTGAGCTTCGTGTGGCTGATCTCGATGATGCGCGTCTCGATCAGGACCTGCTTGGGCTTGACGTCGAT
>SDBU01002691.1_pt1 | contig 23343 bp, 45 predicted proteins | sample 2277071 | NCBI WGS metagenome assembly SDBU01 (sample SAMN10397929, study PRJNA504765) | marine sediment metagenome | isolation source: marine sediment core GS08_GC12, 126 cmbsf | place: Arctic Ocean: Gakkel Ridge, Loki's castle | collected 2008 | reverse complement strand
ATATTATTATGATAAAAATATTAAAAATTATCTAACTGAAACAGATATTCAATTTCTTTGGTTTCGTGATAAAGCATATAATTTAGTGAAACCTTCCATAGACAGAAAGAATTCAAACAAACATTATACTTTAGAAAATTGTCAGTTTATTGAAATGATAGATAATATTAAAAAGTCGAAATATAAAGATATTTTACAACTTACCAAAGAAAATATGTATGTGCAAAAATTTATCTCTATTGGTCAAGCTAACAAATTTTTTAATGTAAAAAAATCTCATATTGGAGATGTTCTCAAAGGAAAAAGAAATTTGGCATTGGGTTATAAATGGATGTATAAAAATGATTAATTTAAATAAATTAGAATTGATTGAATTTCAAAAACATAAAAATTTAACATTAGATTTTTCTAATGGTGTTAATATTTTACATGGAAGTTCAGATAGCGGAAAAAGTTGTGTGCGTAGGGCTATAGAATTTTTATGTGATTTTAATGTGTGTGATGGCATACGCAAAACTGGAAGTAAAAAAACGTCAGTTAAAGGATGGTTTTCAAATGGTAATATTATTACAAGAATTCGAAGTTCATCAATTAATAGATATATTCTAGAAAAAAATGGAACAGAACAGTCCTTTGATGCGATTGGAAGATCAGCTCCAGAAGAAATTATAAATGCCATCGGCATTCATCCTCTTGAAATAGATGGAAAGAAATTTTATTTAAATTCTTTTCCACAAATTTCATTGCCATTTCTTTTTGATTTAAGTCCATCAGATAGAGCAAAGATTTTAAACAAGCTCACTGGAAACGATGTTCTTGATAAACTTTTTGGGGAATTCAATAAAGATATTTTAAGAATTAAAAGGAATTTAAAAGAGGAAACACAACAATCAGAAGATAGAGAAATAATTTTAAAAAGTAAAAAAATAGAAATGGAAAAGGCAGAAGTTATTCATTCAAGATTAAAAAATCGATTAAAAAATATAAAAACATTAAATGATAAATATTGTAAGTTAGTGGAATTAAAAGAGTTATGCGAAAAGAATAAGATACAAAGTGAAGAAACGACAAAAACACTTAAAACCTTAAAATTTCCACAACCTGAAGATATTAAACAACTTACAGAAAAAATTAAGAGATTTGATGTATTACTCACACATAAAAATTCTTCTGAAAAGGTTGAAATAGGTATAAATAGGGTAAGTGAGCAATTAAAGGATTTAAAGCCAATACAAGTTGATTTGAATGAACTGAGGGGCAAAATAGAGAGCTTTCAGACATCAAGAGACTTATTTTTACAATTACAGGAAAAAACAGGGTTAATATCTGCTATTGGGAAGGATTTAAAGATCCTTGATAAAGACATAGAGTATAGTAATAAGGAATTAAAGAAATATAAAATTTGTCCACAATGCGAAGGAAAAGGACTTATTAAAAATGAGGAGGTAAAATTATGAAATTCCAATATGCACAGCAAGTTAAAGTAATAGATGGTTTTTATAAAGGGTTAAAAGGAATTGTTGTAAGAATCGAACAATCTCATAATGATGAATGGGATAACTATCTCATTGAAATGAGTGGAATAGTTGATACTTGTCATCGATCAGAAACAGATTGGGTATCAGAGAACAATTTGCGGAGTAAATAATGAAAAAGAAATGGAATTTCTTAGTTAAAAACCAATGGGATATTGATAAAGATTGGATTGCCGTTGAATTATTTGGGTTTAATTTACAAAAAGATTATAAAGCCTTTGTTATTTTTGGTTTTTCTTTTATATGGGAGAAATAAATGAAAATTTGTACAAAATGTAATAAAGAAAAAGAAATATCTGAATTTACTAAAGATAAATATAGTAAAACTGGATACACATCTCACTGTAAATCATGTAGAAATATTAAAAATATAGCAAATAGAATAATTAGAAAAATACAAGAACCTTGGTATAATTCATATAGAGCATCTAAAGAAAGATGTAATAGTTCAAACCATATTCAATATAAAGATTATGGCGGTAGAGGAATTAAAAATTATTTAACATTAGAACAAGTTAAAAAATTATGGTTTAGAGACAAAGCTTATAATATGAAGAAACCAAGCATAGATAGAAAGGACAATGACGGAAATTATGAGTATGGTAATTGTCAATTTATTGAATTAAAAATTAATTCTGCAAAAGAAAAAATAAAACCAATTTTACAATATGATTTAGATGGAACATTTATAAAAAAATGGAAAAGTATCACATCAGCTCGAATTATCTATGGCGATTCTATTAAATCTTGCCTATCTAAAAAAACTAAGAAGGCATATGGATTTATATGGAGATATATTTATGTCTAAATTTATTTATTTCCAAGATGGACATTTTTTTGGAAAAAACTCTGTTCACTATATTAGTGATTACTTTGAAGATTGTTTACTAATGTTAGATGAAATTCTTTCATTAGCTAAAGAACATAAAGTAGAAGCTATTATAGATGGAGGAGATCTTTTACATTCAGCAGAACCATCATATAGAATATTAGATGAAATCGCTGATAGAGTTGAAAAAACTAAAATACCTATTTATTCTTTATTTGGCAACCATGCAACAAAATATCATTCAATAGAGCATAGTAAGTATACAGGGTTATCACATTTAATGAAACGTAGTGAATTTTTTAAATATTTTAATGATCTATATTTAAAAAATGGAAAACAAAGAGGATTCAGTATTCAGGGAGTAGAATATGCACATGAAGTTGAAAATGAATTAAAAGAAAATGGTTTCTTTTTTGATGAGAAGTTCAAAGACAGTTGGAAAATTTTAGTTGTTCATGCCTTTGTAACTCCTAAACCGTTTATGAAAGAAGTTTGCCATGTAGTATGTGATGATATAAAAACCAATGCAGATGTTGTCCTTGTAGCACATTATCATCATGAGTGGGAAAAAACAGTTGGTAATACCCTATTTAAAGACATTGGTTGTATAGGTAGGCGAAGCATTACTGAAAAAGATATTAAACCATCTATTTTATTAATTGATACTGATAAAAGAGAAATGAAAGAGATATTTTTAAAGAGTGCTAAAAGTGGTGATGAAATATTTGATTTATGTAAAGTAGAAGAAATGAAAGATAAAAAGAATGATATTAATGCATTTATAAAAAGTATCGAAGATGTCCAGTTTCAAGAGATGAGTATTAAAGATACTGTAAAATTTATAGCTAAAGAAAAAAAGATAGATAAAGAACCTGTTGATTTAATTATTAATAAAATTGGAGAACTAGAATGAAGGTAAAGGAGATTTATCCTGATTTATTTTTATACACCTTTCCTAATGAATATGAATTAGCTAGTACATTTTTTAGATTACAGGAATTTTATGAAAGTCCAAATAGAGCAATTCGTAAGAAATATTTTACATATGAACAAGCTATTGATGCATATACTTATTTAGATTTAAAAGATAAAAAGAAAGCTAAATTTACTTACTTTGATGATTGGAATGGTTTTAATGTGCCTGGTGATGTAATAGATAGTTTTTATGCAACTTTTGAATTAAATTTTACAGATAAAGAATTTAAATTAATTAATAAATTAAGAAATACCATTGCAGACAATTTTTATATTATTGGTGTTGTTGAAAAAGATAAAAGCACTATGAAACATGAAGTAGCACATGGATTATATTATTTAAATAAAGAATATAAAAAAGAAATGAATAAATTACTTAAAAGAATGCCTAAAGGTATGAAGAAAATGGCTAAGAAATATTTATTATCCATTGGTTATTGCAATGCAGTAATAAAGGATGAATTACACGCTTATTTTTCAACAGGGATTAGAAGAGGAATGATTTGCATTTGGCATCATATAGTATATCAAAGTTATATTAGAAAATTTAAAAAAGTATTTAAAAAATATAGCAAAGATATTAAACAATTAAAAAAGGATAGCTATTTAATATCAAGTTTATATTCTTTTAGCCAATTTGGTAAATATATTATGAGGAAATAAAATGCTTAAAAGAGAAAAAAATATTAAAAAAGTTAAAAAGAAACAACCTAAAAAAGAAGCCTTATTTGTTAGAATTTTAAATCGTTTGTTAAAATTAGATTGTTTAAAATTACTTGAACTTTCAATAGGGTTTGTAAAAGGGTTCGCAGTCAAAATCGAATTTTTTGAAAAGAAGGAGAAAAATAATGGAAACTAAAAAAAGAAATGAAATTATACAACTATTTAGAAGATATTCTATTCATAAGCTTATGAGAAAAAAGATGTTGCATGAGTTTATTGATGAACTAGATGAATATTATAAAAATAATCCAGTGGAGAAAAATAATGAATAAGAAAGCATCTAATCCAAATCCACCATCTAAAGATAAAAAGCCTAAAGCTCCTCCAGCACCGCCTTTAACAGAAGAACAAAAAGAATTATATGAAATTAAACAAATTATTCATAGTGCATTAACTAGAATTTTAACTGGAAAAACGAAAATAACATATCAACAAGAATTACAATTAATATCAAAAACAGTTCAAGAATATATTGATATAACTTATGTGACTAAAGTAGAACATGAAAGTGAATTATTAGAACAATTATTTTATATGATTAATTATTTAAAGAAAATAAAAGGGAATAAAGAAATTGATGAAGCAGTTAAGGAATTAGAGGATATTGCAAAGGAGGAAAAATGAGTGATTATAAAAAACAATTAGATGAGATTCAAGAAGATATTAGTAACAAGAAATTAGAAAAAGCTAAGTTAGAGGAGAGATTGGAAAATCTCAAAAAGGATATGAAACAACTTAGAGAAGAATTAAAAGAAATGGGATTAACTGATATTACTCCTGAAATGCTTGATGCCTTAGAAAAGGATATTAAAGAGGAAATAGAACAATGCCAAAAAAGTCTAAATTAAAATGTCCTTATTGTTCAATTTTATTTTATTGTGAAAAATGTTGGATATTACTTATAGAAAAACTTAAAGCAAAAGAAAAAGGATTTGATAATGCAAGAACAAATTAAACAACTAAGGCGAATTGATCACACAATATTTGATTTAAAGATGAAAATATTAGGAAGTTATGGTAAAACGCCGTTCTCCTATACTAGAGCATTAGATCAGGATTTAATGACATTAAAAGTTTATAAAAGGTCAATATTAAATGCAAAATGAAATTAAACAATTAGAATCTCAATTTGCTAATTTTACTCAAAGCCTTGGAAGATTAGAAGGAGAATATAATACACTTTTTAATCAACAAGAAAAGAGTTCTATAGCCATTGAGAAATATAAGGAAGATGAAGTTGTTTATGTTCAAGCAGTAGAATTATTATCATTAGTGCAAAAGGTAACAAGGGATAAAATAAAAGAGTCCTTTGAAAAAATAGTAACACATGCATTAAATTACATTTTTGAAAGTGATAAATATTCATTTCATTTAGTATTTGGAAGAAGAGGTAATTTGCAAGAATTAAGCTTTGCTGTTCAAACACCTGAAAAAACAGAACCATTAGATCCAATGTTTACTGATGCAGGTGGAGTATTGAATATTATCTCATTTGCTTTAAGAGTTGTATTAATGGAAGTAGCATCACCAAAAATAAATGGATTTATTATCTCTGACGAATCTTTTTCCAATCTTTCTGAAGAATACGTCGAAAGGGCTTCACAATTTCTTAAAGAGATCAATCAAAAAATGAATAGACAAATAATAGCAATTTCCCATCAACCTAAAATGCTCGATTCAGCAGATGAATTAATAGAGGTAAATAATGAATAAAAAAATTAAACCAAGAGTAAAACTAGAGAATTTTCAGATTACAGATGAATATGGTTTTTTTCACTTAACAGGGAAAGCAATAGATCATAATAGATTACACCCAAATTGTATGGTAAGAACCTCTAAGTTAATAAAAATAGACTTTAATAAGATGGAAGCAGAAACCTTAAATACAATCTATTTATTACAGGAATAAATAATGAATATTAAATATTTGGATTTATTATTAGCACCCATTGTATTAATATCATTATTTTTTATAAAATCTAATCCTATATTATGGTTATCATATGCATTAGCTTGTTTTGGATATATATTTGTAAATTGGAAAAAAGGATTAATAGGTCAAGCAACTATTAATATTGTAGCTGGATTAATAGCTATTAAAAACTGGTTAATATAATGGATACTTCAATAAAAAGTTTTTATATTTTTAATAAAACTCATAAAAGATATGATTATTGTCCTCTTCTACATTTGCATAGATATGGGTATATGGAAGTAGGATGTTTTGAATATTATCAATCATCAGATCCAAAACCGAGATTTCAGGTAAAAGAGTTCATTCAGTGTCATGCATATAAAGATGTTGTGTATCGAATGACACATCATACATTTGGACAGCCTTGGATAACTATTTATGCTAAATTTAAATAAACCAATAATAATTTGTGCTTCGGGTAATTCAATCCCATTTTTAAATTCAACATATAATTCTAATGGATTTAAACATGGTTTAGAACCTAAATTAGAAAATATTATAAAACATAATTATTCAATAGGATTAAATTACTTTTTTAAATTTGGATGTGAAACAACCTTTAATTGTTCAGGAGATTATCAATTTTATTTAAATAATTCAAAAGAGTTAGAAAAAGTACCTATGATTATCTCTGCTCATGCACCACAATTAAAAAATAATAAAATATCTAGAATACATGGGAATACACTTTTATTACCTCATAGCGGAAAATATTTTGGTAAAGAAGCTTTTAAAAAAGGATTTTATAGTAGACATTTAATTGGACTCTTTGCTCTTTCAATAGCAATAAATTTAGGATTTAAAGAAATATATTTATTAGGGTATGATTGTTGTGAAATAAATGGTCAAACTCATTTTTATCAAGGCGTAGCTGATTTAAATGCACATACAGATTTATATATTAAAGGACAATTAAAACATAAAAGATTTGAATTTTTTGGAGTTGGGAAAGATCCTAAAGGAAAATATAAAACATCTACATATAACAAACCAGATCTTATAAATAAAAAATGGTTTAAACCTTTTATGATTGAAAAAGATGTTAAAATATTTAATGTATCTCCTGATTCCGTACTTACTTTATTTCCAAAATTGACATATGAAGAATTTTATAAAAAAATAGACACTAACATTATACAATCAGAAGTAAGAAAAGATGTATGGACTTTTATATCTCAACAATTAATTCAATGAAAATATTATTTATCATACTTATTAGTATTTTTTTAGGTATTTTATTAACACCTTTATTTATAATTTTACATGTAGCAACAAATTCACGATGGGATAACATTAAATATTTTTATACAGAATGGTTTAAAAAATAAGGGGATTTTATGAAAAATTATGGAAAAGAATTAATCTTAGATTTGCATGATGTTAAAAATATTCATTTATTTAATCGTAAAGATTTAGAACATTTTTTTATTGATTTATGCGATCTTATAGACATGGAAAGAGAAGATCTACATTTTTGGGATGAAACTTACACTCCTGAAGCGGAAAAATATACTGAAGAACATTTAATAGGCACTTCTGCTGTTCAATTTATAAGAACAAGCAATATAGTAATTCACACACTTGATGTAATGAAAAGAGTATATCTTAATATTTTTACTTGTAAGGATTTTGATCCTGAAGTTGCCAAAGAATTTTGTCGAAAATATTTTAATGGTACAGTAGTGAATTATCATGTTATAGATAGGGTATAATTATGAACGTAGAAATCTTAGAACAAAAAGGTAATTATTTTCTTTGGATCGATAATTCTTTGTGGATGTGGGATATTGAATCAGAAAGGAAAATTCAGTATGGTCTTGCTCACGAAGCTTATGGCGATGTTCTTGTAGCAGGATATGGGTTAGGATTGGTTCAAAAATATCTTCGTAATAATCCTAATGTTAAATCTGTAACTACAGTTGAATTGTTAATAGACGTATTACAAGCTTGTATTGATACATTCGGCACTTATTATGGAGATTATGTTATTGATAATTTTTATAATTATAAAATTCATGAATCAAGAAAATATGATTGTATTATTGGTGATATATGGAAAGAAATTGTGCCTGAAAGTTTAGATGATTATAAACGATTTAAAAGTAAAGCATTGAAATTAGTAAAATCTAATGGTAAAATACTTGCATGGGGTAAAGATTATTTTGAATATCTTATAGAAAAAGGAATGAAATGATTTATTTTGAAATAGACAATTTATATTTACCTGTAGAAATAGTTACAGATATGATAAGTACAGCGCATGATATACTCCTTAATTTTTAAATTTTACATTTAAATTTTAATATAAAGGAGATATAAAATGAATACAGTACTTATTATACCAACAGGATTAGGAGCGAAAATCGGTGGAGGTTGTGGTGATGCACTTCCAGTAGCTAAATTGATAGGATCTATGTCAGATAAATTAATAACACATCCAAATGTAGTTAATGGTGCAGATATTAATGAAATGCCCTCAAACACATTATATATTGAAGGCAGTCAATTAGATCGATTTTTAGATGGAGAAATAAAATTAAAAGAAGTAAGAAGTAATCGTATTTTAGTTGCTGTTAATTCGCCTGTGCAAACTGATACTATTAATGCTATATCGGCATCGAGAGTCACACTAGGAGCAGATATTAAAATGGTTATTTTAGATACCCCTTTAAAAATGATGGCTACATTCGATGAAAAAACTGGACAAGCTAAAGGCAAGGTAACTGGTTATAAAGAATTAATAAATCAAGTTAATCAAATCGAAGGATGGGATGCATTAGCAATAGCAACTCAAATTGATGTAGATAAAGAAATAGTTTTAAAATATATTGAAAAAGGTGGTGTAAATCCCTGGGGTGGAGTTGAAGCAATAGCTTCAAAATTAATAGCGGAAGGTATTAATAAACCAGTGGCTCATTCGCCGACTGAAAATATAGAATATAAATATCTTTGGGATTTAAAAATCATTGTAGATCCTCATATTGCTACAGAAATGATTTCTATGTGTTTTCTTCATTCAGTATTAAAGGGATTATATAAAGCTCCTAGAATTTCTAATAAAGGATTGAGTTATAAAGATGTAGATGTTATGATTTCACCCATTGGTTGTTGGGGTGAAGCTCATAAAATTTGTGAAAAACAAGGAATACCTATTATAGTCGTAAAGAATAATGAAACAGTTTTAAATGACGAAATGGGTAAGTCTTGTATTTATGTAGAAAATTATTTAGAAGCAGTTGGTGTTATTCAAGCAATGAAGGAAGGTATTGAAATAGAGTATTTTTTCAGACCTATTGAACCTACAAAAATAATTAATAAAGGATAAATTATGTTACAAGAATATATACAATATGCCGATTTAATCGGTTGGGTAGCAAACTGTTTTATTCTTTTTGGCATGTATAATATAGGAAAGAAAAAATTATCAGGATTTTATTTTAATATTATAGCACACATAATATGGTTATTTCAAAGTATACTCTTGGCTATGAGTAGTTTATTTGTCATAGATATATTATTAATTATAATGAACATTATGGGTATTAAAAGTTGGAGAAAGAAATGAAAAATTTTATCAAAGAAATATTAAGAACATTATTTTTAATATGTATGTTATCTTTAATTTATATGGCTATATTTTTAAGATGGCTTTAGGAAAAAATAATAGGAGATTTTTAAAATGGATAAATATATGAAATTGATGGCGTTAAAAGGATTAGTAATGAGTATGGATGATCAACTTTATCAAAGATTTCAAAAAGAGGGTATGAATGAAAATTTAAAAAATAAAATAGTTGATAAATATTTTGATGCCATTAATGAACAATTAGAATTACCAGATCCAACAAATGAGGAATAAAAATGCCTAAAAAACATCGTCAGTGGGCTACTTACATGGCTTATTTTAAAGGTATACCAATTAATGAAACATTGATTAGTGATATTCGTTTATTATTAAAAAAAGAAAATGTTCTTATAATGATTAAAAAAGAAAATCATGAATTAAAACCTAAATATACTCAAGGTGAAAAATTTCAAGCACTTGGTATAATATTTCCATCAGAAATACAATCTGGAAAATTAATTATATCAGTAGTACCAGATATAAAATATGTGATAGAGGAGGATTTTTAAATGGAGAGTATTCAAAAAATTTGGGGTACTAGAATGAGAATTCATTTAGATGATAAGAATGAAATCGATTTGTTATATCTTAAAAAAGATACCTTTTGTAGTACTCATACACATAAAAATAAGATTAATAAGTTTATTGTTGTAGCTGGAAAAGTAAGAATTGAATCAGAATTAGGATATACAGAATTGAATCCAAATGAAAGTTTTGTTGTGAAGCCTCCTATGAAACACAGGTTTTTTGTATTAGAACCATCTATCATGATTGAAATGGCGTATGTAGAAGATGGTAAAATAGATCCTAATGATATTAATAGAGAAACATTGGGTGGTAAAGTAATTGATGGAAAAGAATACACAATTAATGATTTAAAAGAGAAAGGTTTATTAGATTTATGACGATATTAAAAATGAAATTTAAAGGATTGAAGTTTAAAGTTTATGATTCTACAATTGAAGAAGATAGATGGGTTTGGAAAAATCCTCATTTTGGTTGGTATGAAGAACAAAACGGAAAAGGATTATTTTTAGGAATCAGTTATTTATGGTGGGCATATTAATGAAAGATGAAGTTTTTATTATAGCGGGAGGTACATCTTTAAAAGGATTTGATTTTTCAAAATTAAAAAACAAAGATGTTATTGCAATTAATAAAGCTATTTTAGATATTCCTTCTGCAAAATATTTTGTTACGATGGACTATACTTTTATTGATAAAAAGTTAAAAGAGAAGAAATCTGTTTTCGAACAATCAAAAGCAAGTAAAATTTTCATAGCTAATTTATGCCCTAAATATATGATAGAAGAACGTGGTACAATAATAGATACAAGAACAAATTATGTTTATGATTTAAATCAATTTGATATGATTATCAAAAGCAGATTTAGTACGGGAGTTGGATATGATTTTAATAAATTTGCTCATGGAAGCAATTCAGGATTTTGCGGATTACAGTTGGCTATTTGTTTAGGTTATAAAAAAATTAATTTATTAGGGTATGATTTGCAATCTTCTCAAAGTCAAACTCATTATCATCAGGGATATAATCAAAATATTAAGAAATTTAATGAAAAATTAGAACAATATTTATCAAATTTTAAATGTGCATTAAAAATATTAAAATTTCGGCATCCTGAGATTGAAATTTATAATTATTCACCAAACAGTAAACTTAATATGATTAATGTTAAGAGTTTGGAGGATATAAATGAATGAAATAATAAGTGTTTTGATACCAATGTTCAATAGAGAAGAATTTATTTATCAAGCAATCATGAGTATTTTAAATCAAACATATATAGAATTGGATATTATTGTTTTTGACGATGGATCAAATGACAACTCTGTTGAAATAGTTAAGAAATTAATGAAAGATGACCACAGAATTCGTTTAATTGAGGGAATAGAAAACAAAGGTGTTGGACATGCTAGAAATGAATTATTAAAAGCTTGTGGTACTAAATATGCTTGTTGGCAAGATAGTGATGATATTGCACATCAAAATAGAATTGAAATTCAAGCACAAATAAAAGAAAGCGGTTTAATATTTACTCGTTGGGTTTGGTTATATCAAATGGGAACTCAATGGAAAGAAAGAGTTAAAAATAGTGATAAACAAGGATTTGCAACTGTTATGTTTCCAGTAAATAAAGAAATTTTATTTGACACCAAAAAGATGCTAGGCGGAGAAGATTGGGATTGGTTGAAAAGAATGCAAGAAAAATATTCTGAAGAGGAAGTTGATACAGTTCTTTATTATGTTAGATGGCATGAAGATAGAATTGGTACATGGAAAAGAAAAACAAGATTTAATAAAGAATTTCCTAAAGAAATACTTAAAAAAAGTTATAAAGAAATTATAGAATATTATAAAAAGAATTTTGGTGAAGATAATGTTAAATAAAATTTTTAAAAAAATTGAAAATAAAGAACCTTGCACTGTCATACGTTTCGGAGATGGTGAAAAAAATATATTAGATAATATCCCATGTCAAAGATCAGGGTTTTCATATAATCCTAATAATATAAGAGATCAAAAATTTAGAACTGAATTAAAATATGCCTTGCAATATGATGGTGGAGAAAATTATTTTGTTGGTGTAAATGATAAAGAATTAAAAAAGAAAGTCAATGGAACAGTTATATCACCAATGCTTTTTGTTAATCAAAACTATCTAGAATTTTTAAAGAAATTAAAAGAAGTTGCTAAAGAAATATCTATTATTTTAGTAGTTAATAAAATGTCTAAATTAACTAGCATTCCTTTTAATTTTACCGAATTATTTGTTTTAGAAGACAATGCTTGGCATACAGCAAAGAATTTAGATGAGCTTATTGTAGATTATATTAATCAATTTAAACAACCAACTTTAGTTTTAGTTGCTGGTGGTGCATATTCATGTACTTTAATTCATAAAATATGGAAAGAAAATCAAAATCATATATTAATTGATATCGGAAGCACATTAGATCCTTGGTTGTTTGGTAAACACACAAGACAATATCATGAAAGGCTTGACAAATGTTAGTTAGAGCATGTAAATTAAGAAATTTTGGTGACGTTTTAAACAGTGAATTAATTCGTTTAATTACTGGTAATGAACCAAATATTGTAAATAACTCATTTATTAATCCAGATAATGAAGATATTTATATGGTTATTGGGAGTGTTATTGGATGGTCTACAAAAGAAACCATAATATGGGGTACTGGAAAGATGAGTGATACTGATGCAACTATGTTTAAAGAAAAGCCAAAAAAGATTTTAGCAGTTCGTGGAAAATTAACAAGAGAAGAATTAATAAAAAGAGGTTTTAAATGTCCTAAAGTTTATGGTGATCCTGCACTTTTGATGCCTAAATTTTATAAACCTAGAATGGATAAAAAATATGACCTATCTATAATTCCTCATCATATAGATAGAGAATTAATTCCTGTTTTAAAGAAACAATTTAAAAAAACACATTTTATTGATATCACAGGAGATATATATCAAGTTATTGATGAAATTTGTGCAAGTCAAAGAGTCATGTCATCCGCACTTCATGGGCTGATCATGGCAGATGCATATGGGATACCTAACATTTGGATTCAATTATCTGAAAAAGTGCTTGGTAGAGGATTCAAATTCCGAGACTACTTTAGCTCAGTTAATAGAGAAGATATTATTCCTCTACCTGTAAGTGCAGAAACGAAAATATTAACAGTTGGACAAAAATTTAAATTATATAATACACCTGAAATAAACTTAGAAAAGTTATGGAAAGTATGTCCATTTCGTAAAGAGGAGTAATTAAAATGACAAAAGATCCTAAAAGAATCAAAAGAATCCTTGGTTTAATTGAGGAAATTTGGGAAGCACATCCCTACATGAGATTAAGTCAATTACTTGGAAATTGTGTAGATGATGGCTATGAATTATATTATATTCAAGATACTAGATTAGAACGTAAATTAATTGATTTATATAAGGAGTAAAAATGAACGATAAAAAATTAAGAGTATTATTTATAGAATCACCTTGCCCCTGGTTATCTCGCCCACACCAACAAATACCAATTGGGCTTTTATTATTAGCTACTATTTGTCAAAATGATGGATATCATGTTAAATTTATAAGACCAATGCATAAAGAGGAATTATTAAAATATAGCGATTATGACGTTTTTTGCTTTTCAGGAACAACTCTTGAGCATCCAATGAATGAAGAATGTGCTACATTAATTAGAGAAAATTTCCCAAAGGCAAAAACAGTTGTTGGGGGAACACATGTAACAGCAATGTTCAGAGAAGTAAAAGAATCTAAAGTGTTTGATTCTATTTGTGTATCAGAAGGTGAAAGAACTATTTTAAAAATCTTAGATGATATTTATAATGGGAAATTAAAAACATTATATTTAATGGAAGATTATATCGAAGATTTAAATATAGTACCTCTTATTAATTATGATTTGGTTGATGGAATATTAGGAGGGCATGAGCTGTTTTTTGGTAGGAATGCGTACAGAGAAGGCGAATCAGTAAACATGACTACTTCAAGAGGATGTTCGTATAATTGCCAATATTGTGCTTCAAAAGATATGTGGACTAGAAAAGTTCGTTATCGATCAGTGGAAAATATTGTAAAAGACATTACATTAATTAAAGAAAAATATAATATTCATCAAATTCGTTTTGCAGATGATAATTGGTCGAATGATCCTAGACGTTGTATTGAGTTATGTAAAGCGTTCATACCTCTTGACATTGTTTGGAGATGTTCTATCCGAGCAGATAGTATTGTAAAAGATTTAGCTCCTTTAATGTATGAATCAGGGTGTCGAGAAGTTAGTTTAGGTATTGAGACATTCGATCAAGAACTAGCTGATAATCTTCAAAAAGGGGTTAAAATGCCTCAAGTTATACAAGGGATTAAAAATGCATCAGAAGCAGGGATTGATGTACGTTGTCTTATGATGACAGGAGTTCCTTTTGAAACTATGAAAGCAGTAAAAGAAACTGAGAGAGTATTAGATACCCTTAAAGATCATATTAAAGGATTAACATTAAGCACCTTTATCCCCTTGCCTGGAACACCGTTTTTTCATTTTCCTGAAAAATCAAATATTAAAGTACTTACTAAAGATTGGTCACGCTTTAATAAAGATTATTATCAATATAAAGGCGGAGAAGCAAGAGAATATGATCCTTTAATTCGTAATTTATCAGTGACAGAAGAAGAACAGAAAGCAATGGTTTCTGAAATGGAACGAATTGTTAATAAATATGGTAATAAAATAAACATGGGATGACCTATGACATTTAAAGAAAAAAAGAATAAAAATTCAAAAGAATGGTATAAAAATAATACCGAAAAAGCTAAAAAACGTATAAAAAAATGGCAAAAAGAGAATCCAGAAAAAGTGAAAAAATATAAACGCATTTGGAACAAAAATAATTCTCAATATTTTATTAATCATAGAAAAAACAATAAAGAGGCTTATAGAAAACGCTATAAAAACTATTATGATAACAACCCAAGGTATAAAATAGCATTATTATTTAGAAATAGATTAAATAAATGTTTAGATGATGGAATAAATAGAGTAAATTTTTTAATGATGATTGGATGCGAAATTGACTATTTAATTTACTATATTCAAGAACAATTTACTGAAGGAATGACTTGGGATAATCACGGCGACTGGCATATTGATCATATTAAGCCGTGTTCTAAATTTGATTTAAGTAAGAAATCAGAACAATTAGAATGCTTTAATTATAAAAATCTCCAGCCGTTATGGGCATTTGATAATTTGAGTAAAGGAAACAAATGAGTATTTTAGATGAGTCACAATTAGATCGAGATAAAGAACTTGCTTATTTAACTAATAAATCTCTTGAATATATTCAAAAAATTAAGATAGCTACTCCTGATTCTATTAGAGTATTCAATGAGGATAGTCCTGAATTAAAACCAGAAGAATATATTGATTTATATAGGTCATATAAATATTTAGATATGTTAGCATATTTTAAAACACTTATGAAAACAAGTGCTACAAGAAGACATAAAGAATTATTTACTTTACTTAGAAAAACAAAAAATAAAGTTTGTTTAGATTATGGATCTGGAGTTGGTACACATTCTATTGCATTAACTGAAAATAATTGTGATGTTACCTTATATGATGTAGAAGGAAGTGAATTACACCATTTTGCATTACACAGGTTGATGGTTAGAGGGTTTTCTTGTCATTGTTTAGTACATACAGATGATTTACCTAAAGAAAAATACGATGTTGTTATATGCTCTGACACACTTGAACATGTAGAATCACCATTAAGAGAATTAAAAAGAATTTATAATTGTATGAAACCTAATGCAATTCTTCACCTATTAGTAAGTACTATGAGAAAACCTAGTAGTGGGCATTTTGATAGTTCTATTGATGAATGGTTGGTACAAGGCATTCCATTCATGAACAAATATTTTATTAAAGAAGGTCAAACAATTTATAAAAAATTATGAAAAATCCAGTATCTGATTATATTCATTTTTATATTGCTAAACAATTAAAAAAATATAATATTAAAACTGTCTTAGATATGGGAGGAAAAGGAAGATTTGCAAATAGAGGGTTTAAAGTTATTAATGCTGATATTAAATATGGAATTGATGCAACTAATCTTCCATTTAAAGATAATTTATTTGATGCATCAATTAGTATAGCAACTTTAGAACATGTAGGTGATCATAATAAACATAAAGAATTTTTAAAAGAAGCCAATCGAGTAGCAAAAAAGTATAGTATTCATTGGATACCAATTCATAAAGATGTGGAAAAATTTTTAAAAGAATTAGGACATAATCATCCTTGTGTTATTCCTGATTATGATAAAATATGTAAGGAATTAAATTTAACTTATAAATTTAAAGAATTTACTACAATCAAGGAACATTTAACATTTTTAGCAACTATTAAACCAAAATTAAATATGCCACAATTACATGAATATATCTTTAATCATGGCGAAGAAATATATGCAATTGTATTAGAATTAAGAAAATAATGGAGATTAATTATGCAAAAACCTAAAAAACAACCTCTTGAATTTTATAAAGGATGTAAAGAATGTGGAAGAAATTGTCTTTGGAATAGTCCTGTAGTAACTAAAGAGAAAAACCAACAAGCAAGCAATAATCTTTTTAATTGTAATTCAAAAAAATAAGGAAAATATGTCACATATTCGTTTTGAAAATCAAATGTTAGAATTTTTAGAAAGTTTAAAAAATATCAAAGGTGATTTTGCAGAATTTGGTATATTTCAAGGAGGAACTTTTATTAATTTAGCTCCTATTGCAAAAAGTCAAAATAAAGTAACTCATGCATTTGATAGTTTTAAAGGATTAGCAGAACCATCTAAATTTGATGTAAGTCCAACTGGTATAACAGCTTATCCAAAAGGTAAATTTAATGTTAATGGAACTTCTTCATTAATTAAGAAGATGAGTAAATTAAATTTTGAGCAAAATAAAGATTATTTTTTATGGGAAGGATTTATTCCAGATATTTTTTATAAAACTCCCAAAGATATTAATTTCTCTTTTTGTTATATTGATTTAGATCATTATTTACCTACTAAACATACATTAGAATGGGTATGGAATAAATTATCAAAAAATGGCATTATTCTTTGTGATGATTATAATGATAAAGCTATTACTGGATCAGCACCAAAAGCAATATACGAATTTTTAAATAGTAAAACTATGATGGAACTCGAAATAATTGAAGAAGGAAGTTATATTAAATATAATTGGAATCCTAAGCAAATAGTTTTTAAAAAATTAATTTAAAAAATAAATAATTGGAGAAAATATGCTAAGTTTAGGTGTAAATATCGCACATGATAGAGGAGCATCATTAGTAAGAGATGGAAAAGTAATTTGTGCTATTTCATTAGAAAGATTAGATAGAGTAAAACATTCTAGTGGTGTAGTATTACCTTATAAAGCTATGGATTATTGTTTAGAAGTAGGAAACTGTACTTATAAAGATCTAGACGTTATAGTTTATAATTTTCCACATCATTTCAAAGCATATCCTGTAAAAGAAAAAATAAAACAAGAATTATATACTTTATGTAAAAGAGTTGAATTTGTTCCTCATCATTTAGCTCATGCATATTCTACTTTTTATGCATCTCCTTTTAAAGAATCAACAGTGTTAATTTGTGATGGTGCGGGAAATGCTTATAAAGGAAATGCATTAGATTTTTGGACAAAAAATAATCAAGATTTTTTTAAAACTGAAAGAGACATTGAAGCAGAAAGTGGGTATTATTTTCACGATAATACTTATGATGTTATATACAAAAGATGGCAAACTAGATCAGGTAAATTTCAACAATTAAGTTTAGGTAGAATGTATTGGGAAGCTTGTTTAAGAGTTAGCATGGGGATATTAGATGGTGGAAAATTAATGGGTTTAGCACCTTATGGAGAAAACCTTATAGAACCTGAAGATATAATCACAAAATATCGCAATGGATTTGATTTTTCAATTGATATAGATAAAATTAAAAAAATGCCTAATAAAACATTTTTGGATAAAGCAAAGATCGCATGGATAGCCCAATATAGTTTAGAAGAAACTTTGGTTTGGTTATCTACTATTTTATGCAGACAATCCCATTCTTCAAATATTTGTATGGCAGGAGGTATTGGATTAAATTCAGTAGCTAATGAACGAATTATTAAAGAATCCCCTTTTAAAGACATTTTTATTCTTCCTGCTAGTGATGATGCGGGTATCGCATTGGGTTGTGCATATTTTGGTTATTACAATATTTTAAAAGGTAAGGAAAGACATCCTTATCCTATGTATACTGGCAAATCTTATAATGATAATGAAATTAAAAAGGCTTTAAAAGGATTAAATTATTATAAAAGTGATAACATATCTAAAGAAGTAGCTCAATTATTAAAAGAAGGAAAAATAATTGGTTGGCATCAAGGGAAAAGTGAATATGGCGCAAGAGCATTAGGGAATCGTAGTATTTTATGTGATCCTAGAAATGGAAAAATGAAAGACATTTTAAATGATAAAGTAAAACATCGAGAATCATTTAGACCATTTGCGCCAGCAATATTATATGAAGAAGCTCACAAATTTTTTGCAGTTGATGGAAGTGAATATCCTTATATGCTTCGAATTGTGGATGTTTTAGAAGATGCCAAACCAAAGCTTCAAGCCATTACTCATGTAGATGGAACTGCAAGAGTCCAAACAGTTAAAAGAGAACAAAATCCTAAATATTATGATTTAATTAAAGAATTTGGAAAACTTACAGAAGTTCCAGTTATTTTAAATACATCGTTTAATGTAGCTGGCGAACCTATTGTGGAAACTCCTGAAGATGCAATTAAATGTTTTTTAGGTACTGAAATTGATGTTTTAGTTATAGGTGACTATATAGTTAATAAAATTGGAGAACGAAAATGAAATCTGAATATGATTTTTCTAAAATGGAAAGAACACCACGAAGTATAAAAATTTGTTTTGTAATTCCTTTTCATTATAATTGGGGTTGTTTTTCAAATATAAAATCCCATTATGAATATTTACAAATACTTGGATATAATGTAGATTTATTTAGTAGAACTGAAAATAAAATTATTGATTATAATTCATATGATCAAATATGGTTAATGGGTGCTGGTGCAAAAATAGATAAAGAAACATTTGATTCTATTAATATTCCTGTACTAGCATTTGGATGGTCAGATCCCAATTTATTTAATGAAGATCATTATGAAAATTGCACAATATATTTCACAAATGATTTAAAGACCTATAATAAATTACAATATCATTCTGACAAAATAAGTTATTATTATCAAACAACATGTGATAAAAGATATCATAAAAATTTAAATTTAGAAAAAACAACAGATATTTTAGTATATGGAGTAGGGGATCATAAGTTTATATCTAATAGAAATGAAGTAGTTAATAAATTACGAGAAAAAGGATTTAATATTAAAGTTTTTGGTCGTGGATGGGATGAACACGAACATACATATGATTTTATAAAAGGTCAACAATTTATTGAAGAAATTAATCGTGCAAAAATTGTACTTGACATTACTAATAAAGATAGTGCTTGGGGGCATAGAATATTTGAAGCAAGTGCGTGTGGAACGCCTGTTTTAACGTATAACAGAGAGGATACAAAACAGTTGCTTCAAATTGGTACTGAAATAATATTATATAAGGATTTTGCTGATTTATTAGGAGCATTAGAAGTGTGGTTAGATTATCCTGATCATTTAGAAGAATTTGGTTTAAATGCTCAAAGAAGATGTTATAGAGATCATGATATATCAGTTCGAATAAAAGCGTTGTTAAATAAAATAAAGGAGTGTAATTTATGAAGGATCAATACATTGTAGGAACAAAAGCTAAAAGGGGATTTATTAGAATAACAGACGGAATGGTTTTACTAGGATGTTCTCTTAATTTAGAAGAAGCTAAAGAAGCTAAGAAAATGATGGTTAATAGTAAAATTTATAAATTAGTTGAGGTTAAAAAATGAAACTCAAGGAAAATTTAGAACTTTCTACAACTGATTTTTGGTATGATTTAACAGATGGTGGTTATCTTAAACCAACTCTTATATGTAAAGATTTAATAGAAGCGGATAAGCTTTTAGAAGCTATTGCTTTAATAAAAGAATTTGAAAACTCTTGTGAAGAACAAATTGAAGGATTCATTCAATGATTTTTATAAGTTATTATACCACAGGAGTTTATGAAAAAGTAATGAATGACTATTTACTTCCTTCTTTAAAAAAGTGGGATCTTAAATATGATATTATTTCTATTGAGGACAAGGGATCGTGGTCTTTAAATACTGGATATAAGTCGCAGTTTATAAAAGAAATGTTATTAAAATATAAAGAAACTGTCTGCTTTATTGATGCTGATGCGACTATAGAAAAATATCCAGAATTATTATTTAAAATTCCAGATGAATATGATATAGCAATACATCTGCTTGATTGGCAACTAATGTGGAGAGGAATAAAAGGGCAAGAACAAAGAGAATTGTTATCTGGTACTATGGTTGTAAAATATAAAGAGAATACATTAAAATTATTAAATGAATGGATACAACGTGTTGAAATAGAAAAAGCTGTTAAAGAACAAAAAGTTCTCGAAAAAATTATTTTAAATAATCCAAGATATAATGTATTTGATTTACCAGCTAGTTATTGTGCTATTAAAAAATATGATGGATCGATTCCTGAATACATTGGAGAACCAGTAATCATTCATCATCAAATTTCTAGAAAATATAAAAATAGGAAGAAATAATGAATAAATTTACAATATTTTATAGTGATAAATCACAATTTACTGGAGATCCGTTTAAAAGGGATTGGGATTTAATAGATAAGAATAAAAAAATTATTAAATTTGTATATATAATAGGCAATAAATGTATTGTAATGGAAGGATTTCAACAATACAATCATTTTAAAGAAATGTTGGGATTACAAGCAAAAGGAATGTCAAAAATTTTATTAATGGGTAGAAGAAAAAAAGATACATTAATTATCACATTTGATTTAATAAATAATAAAATTTTTCAAAAGATGGTTGTTCATGGAAAAGAGTATGGTAAACAAACTCTTGCTGGATGGAAAGAAGGAATTTTAACTACTCCAAAAGCTTACTTTAAAAAATTATAAAATGTTTAGTGAATCCTATCTTAAAAAATGCAGAGTATTAATTATAGAACCTCTAACTCAAGATGATTTAGTGGAGTTATGTAAAAATTTACCTAAATATCGTAAAAAGAATTATCTTCAACTTCTAAGTCATTTTAGAATAGGACTTCAAAGAATGTGTTGTGATAGTTATTTACGAACACAAAGTATGAATGATCTGTGGCTTATGTTTTATATTAAGGAAAAAGACGGAAGATTTTGGGATGAAGGTAAATCTAAATGGCTGGATTAACTGGCTTGATATATGAAAGCCAGTTTTTCAGACGGTTCTGGTCAAAGTAAATCAATCATCAAAGATGAATACCTCGTCGATCGTGGACTTCAATGCCTTGGCAACATCATGGGCCAGTTTCAAAGACGGGTTGTATTTCCCTTTCTCAAGGAATACGATGGTCTCCCGGCGGACGCCCACCAACTTGGCAAGGTCGTTCTGGGTGAGGTCGTATCTGGCTCTCAATTCTTTGATCCTGGTTCTCATTTTACTTGCCCCACCTTATCATAGTAAAAGAGAGATAAGATACAGACCAACAGGGCTCCTCCGAACAACAGCACGAAGGCCGGAAGAAGAATGTCCAGGTCATCTGTCAGGTATCCATATGTAACAGTTCCCGAGCCGAAGAATATCGTGTACATGAAGGCATTTCTAGATGCTCTGCCTATATTGACCTCTATGCGCTCGTCGTTCATCCTGTAAACCGAGAAATAGGATATGAATCCCAGAAACCCGAGAAATCCGATCTCCCATTCCTTCAGGAATAGCAGGCTCAATACCGAAAGGAAGCCAAGATACCAGAAGGAGGCTTTCATAGGACATCACCGCTCCTTCCAAAGTGCCAGCGTAGCCCGATCATCATAAATGACATTATCAAAAGAGGTAATATCAATGCAGACAATGTTTCCAATCTTGGAAGGTCCAGATCATCTGCAAAAAATGTATACCACATCATTCCAAGCATCAGGTATAGGCCAATGTGTAATGCGTAATATGCTGCCCGCCCATCATTATATTTCGACCTCTCATCCTTGATAGAGAGGCCAGCTTTTTTATCCCGTATCTGTTGCCTTAGTTTCCCTAAGAAGATGATAAAAATTATGATTATCACGATCAAATTCACGCCTACCAAAATTATGGAGATATCAGTCATTCAACGCCCCCATGTAGCAATATCGGACTTAATTTTTCTTTCATGTATTTCGCCTCTGTTATTTGTTTCTAACTTTTTGTTTGTTATTTCAAACATAATGTTAGATATATCTCACATTATATAAGTAATTTTCGCATAATCAATGAATATCAATGAAAATCAGAGATGTAATATCCTCCATTATGCTATTTAATAGCAAGATTGATAGATACATATTTGTAGCCAAATTCATTCCCCCTCCACATCCCAAACGGGATGGTGCTTTTCCCTCCATAGGTAGGTGTGGAAAAGAAGTGAGGTGCAAAAATGACATCGGTATTGGTTTTGGGTGCTGGCTCTGTTGCCCCGCCCCTGGTAAGGTATTTATTGGAACAAGGAAATATTAATGTTACTGTGGCAAGCAGGACAGTCAGCAAGGCAGAGAGGATCATCGCCGGGCATCCGAACGGAGTCCCGGAAACCCTGACCATGGACATGAATGAGAGGCTGGAGGATCTGATCTCCAAGCATGACGTATCTGTGAGTCTTCTGCCCTTCGAGCATCACACGAAGGTTGCCAGGCTCTGCATAAAACACAAAAAGCACATGGTAACCACTTCCTATGTGAGCCCGGAGATGAGGGAATTGAATGGTCCGGCAAAGGATGCTGACGTCATCATTCTCAACGAGTTCGGCCTGGACCCTGGCATAGACCACATGTCGGCCATGAAAGTCATTCACGAGGTCGAGGCCAAGGGCGGTAAGATACTGTC
>SDBU01002690.1_pt1 | contig 23356 bp, 56 predicted proteins | sample 2277071 | NCBI WGS metagenome assembly SDBU01 (sample SAMN10397929, study PRJNA504765) | marine sediment metagenome | isolation source: marine sediment core GS08_GC12, 126 cmbsf | place: Arctic Ocean: Gakkel Ridge, Loki's castle | collected 2008 | reverse complement strand
TCCATAAGCTGTACCAAACACCACGCACTTACAATCGTCACGTAATTTATTGTGCTTTGCTTTTGCTGCCTTGTGTTCCTCCGTCTTATCAGTTAGGCCAAGAGCGGATATATTCAAGTTGTGCATCTCATTAGCTGTAGCTAAGTGAACGTCATAACCTTTTCGTAGTGCACTCTTTAGATTAGAGTCCCCACTCTCCTGAGCCATTATCCTTACTTCTTGGCCAGAGTAATCGGCTACGATAAGAGCATTTCCAGGTTCAGCAATAAATAAATTTCTAATGTTTGCGATATTGTTTTGCTTGGGCAGTTGCTCTATGTTAGGTTTACTACAACTTAACCTACCGGTTACACAGACCGTGTTATGGAATGAAGGACGTATCCTACCGTCTCTCTGTACAAAAGATTGGAATGGAATCAGAAACCCGTTAAGCAATTTTTCTACTGTCCCAAGTTTTATTAAGAGGTCTATCGCATAATGCTTTCCTTTCAGTCTGTTCTTACTTTGTTTATTCCAGGACTTCTTCTTCTCCTTCTTACTTCTTTCATATATTTCAAAACCTAATCCTTCTATCAGGGGAACTACTTGTTGGGAACTATTAAAATTAATACTCGGAGTACAAGATACCACTCTACTTCTTGGTGTAATACTGGTAATATACTTGCCACCAAATATATTTAATAACTCATTCTCTATCTCGTAGAAAAGGTGCTGCACCTCATAACGCATTACCTTAGCAGCACTTACGTCAGCGGCTATGCCATTAATTGCGAGGTACATTAACGCTTTTTGAAAAGGCATTTCCACATCATAAAATAAATGATGTAATCCCTGTTTTTCTATTTGAGGTGACTGTAGTTTATATAAGTCATAAGTATTGATAGCATCCTCGGTAGCGTACTTAGCAAACTCTGGACTATCTGTACCATATTTTATAGCATCTTTATACTCTGTTACCTCTCTATGTAATTGAGTACGAGTTAGATACTTTAGTCCATTCTCAGGGAGGTTCTCGTTGAGCAAGTGTGACGAAGTCAAAGTACAAAAAATCTTAGGCATTATAGTACCTCTTCTATTACCCACTTAGCTGAATAACCTTCTTCATCAACTTGATTAGACAAGATAGCTGCTATTTGTTTGGCTTTTCCCCCACAAAATTGTATTGCATGTTTCTTATTTAATGTTTGTGTGGGGCCAAGAATCCAGTTACTATATTCATTCTCGTAATACCTTAATTCACAAATATACCAAATATAATTGGGTTGATTGTAGCAACTTAAATCGTTTACAAGAATAAACATTTTCATATCTCTATCCCTTCTTTTACCAACTACCATCATCTTGATTATATTTACCTGTTAAAGCGTACTCTATACCAAATACTAATAAAAGACCCAATCCCCCAATAAACAGAGGGACAACTAAAATTGGGGATACTAAAATAATCACAATTATTCTTTTCCAATTCATATCTCAATCCCCTCTTTTAATAATACCATACAATCAAAACTTGCGTTATGGAACACCACCATCTCCGCCTCTGATAAGTAGTAATCAAGAATCATCAACAACTCTTTCTTATACTTCCTTTTTATGTCCACGTAACACGCTTGAGTACCATCACATATTGACCACCCTATTATCTCAAAGTCAAGCCAGTTGAGTGAACTCGTCTCAGTATCTAAAGCAAATACGTCTTTGCAGTTAGCCATCCAATCCTTGAAGTCATTAGGGGTTATTATTACTTGGGTTTTCGTGGTCGTTCCACTCCTCATCTTAGCATACTTGTTAAGTGACAGTTTATCCCGTAACATATTCGGGTAAAGTATTCTTTTTCATCCCCATCTACAGCAGAGATTACTGGAATTTTGTTTAATACACAATGGTCTATCTCTATCTGCATACCTTTAGATATATAATCATCAGGGGCATACGCAATAAGAAAACTACATCGAGATACAATCTCACAATCTATATCCAATATCTGTTTCTCTGTTAAAACGCCCCAACGATACGCAATAAGTACAAACTCATCGTGTTCTCCTGGTACATAAAAATCTATATTAGGAAACTCTTTGGCAAGTAGCTTACCAAACTTGATAGCTTTTTGGTTGTTCGCTTGCATTTGTGCCTCTGTAGCAGCCGCACCAAACTTACCTCTTATACTGTGACTTATATAGGCTCTAATTTTATTACTCATTTCTTTTTTCCTTTCGTATATAATAAATTATCTGCCCAAGCCATACTGTATTTACTAACACTACACACAAACCACCTGCGAAACTTGCCCATTGATTAAGATGCGGGTAATAATAAATATTCCAATATCCCCATGCAGCAAAATAAGATATTCCTATAGCACTAACCCCCCTTACCTTTTTCTGTTTATAGAGTTTAAGAACACTAAGGAAAATAAACAGCCCACCCAGAAGTTCAAACAGTCCATTTATATTATCCTGCCACATCTTTCTTCTCCTTTTCTATAAATGGTAGAACGCCATCAGGGTACTTCTCAATTACCGCAGCAGCCTTCTCATTCAACTTACTCATATCAATAGGGTTTCGTATTGGCCTATCATCTACCCAATTACCCATCAGCATTGAGTCACGAAGTACCATTAAAGCTGTCAAGGCTTTTGTAATATGGTTTAATCCACTGTCTAAATCTACATCTTCACCTTCCCACCAATCCATAATATGACGAAGAGCAGCATCGTAATACACAGTAGCACTAACACCCATTGCCCTATAATTATGCCGCCCATACTTCCTTGCACCCTCTAACATTCCCAATCCCATTTCGTATAGTACAGGACAAGATAAGGTGGATAGAGGGGCTTTCTTTATACCTATTATATCTTTAGGGTTTGTTGGTTTCTTCATCTCTATTTATACTCCTCTCTGGGTCAAACTCACCATCTGGGTAACGCTTAGTCAACTTCTCTATATTCAACTTACGAACTTCATCTATGTTAGTACCTACACAATTACACATAGACGTAAAATAGAATAATATATCACCAAGTTCTTTGTTGATATAACTTACATCTATACAATGCCCTTGCCATATAACCTTCTTGATATGGTCAAGTAGTTCACCTGCCTCACCAGATATACCAACAACAGAGTGTAGAATATCCCCAGATAAACCCCACTTAGGAATATGGTGTGCTCTAAGACTATCTACAAATGATGGGTAATCAAACTTTTTGTATTCTTCGTTTGTCATAATTTCGCCCTTCAAAATTATAGTAGGTTACAAAGTAACCGCATAATTTTAATCCTCTATAGTAAGTACCTCACCAACTATCTTCTGATATATCTCCTTCTCTACTTCGGGTTCGAGGCCACCCCTCCTAAAAGAAAAGAAGGGGCATGCCCTATCTTCACACTCACGAATGTCTTTTACCTTGTTGCCCGTGCAGTACAGGCAGAAATCGTTATAATTACGACTCATAATATTACTCCTATATACTTGATTTTGTAACCCTACAATACGGAAGAAGAGTATCATAATTCTTTTTGAGGTCAAGAACGTCCTTTTGGCAATGGTCAAGCACCTCCATACAACTTTCCTCATTCCCCATCATAGCCTGTCTCCAATGAGGGTGAGAGATTCGTGTCTTAACTGTCTTACCATATAATGACTCAGCTATTACAGCCTGTCTGTTAGAGTGTAAACATAACTTGGTTTTAGCCATACGCCAAACGTCCGTATGCAACAAAGTACCAAACTCAGGGTAAGGTAATCCATGTATAAGGGCACGTGTTCTCAAGAAGGGTATATCAAAGTAAGTGCTGTAATGCCCTACTACTCTATCAAAGGTTTGCATAGTATCTATACAGGTACTAACCACCCTCTTATCCTCTGTACCAGAGTGAACATCCTTTTTGGTAAGCCAATCCTGATATAACGTACCATCGTCTGCAAGTCCGCACCAACACAGCACTATACCAAAATTAGCTTTAAGGTTTGAAGTCTCAATATCCAAAAATAAAATACGCTCCTTAATGTTATAATCTTTTATCAAACAATTAAAATGTCGGACATAGTTGTGGCGGTGATTACACTTATGTGTTAGTAGCCAATGTAACTGTTGTGAGTTAGCTAACTTTATATTTGTTAGCCCTCCCATAATCTGCGGTAACTTTTTCATACTATTTCCTTTCTATGGTTTTGCAAAATATTTTCCAGCTAATTCATCTCTATCTGGCATATCCCATGTTACTTTTAATACTTGATGTACTGGATAATAACATTCCACTCCTTCTTCATTATTTCTCCACCCATAATTTATAATACGATGAGCGTGTTCTCTTGCTTTAACAGGATTTGCTACATCATACTTAAAAACCCTACCATCCTGTAAGTATACATTTATTGTTGTCATACTATTCCTTTCTATTATAATACTCTATTAATTTATATATTAATGTGGTATCTTCAATATAGTATAAATCCTTTGCTTCAAAGCAATTACCTATAATCTGACACAGTCGTTGGTCTGGATACTTATGCCATATCTCAGAGATTAGTTTCAACGTCTCATCTATTCTATCAGGATTTCTCATTCTCTTTACCCCATTTCCACCACTCAAAATGAAAGCTAAAACATAATATATGAACGGATATATCCAAGCAGGAATTATACAATCCGTCTGCGTGTGTCCACCAGTATATACAAGCGGGTAATGCCCAATAGTCCCAATGAAAACAGGCGTCTAATTCATATTCATTACCAGATGTTTTTGAGTGGTCAATATTGTATTTCATTAAGTTTTACCCCTTATAAAGTTACTAATTGCCTCTCGTACATCGTTCACTGTACCAAGCCAACTACTTTCGTGTAACCTCCACCCTCTACCAGTTGTACTATGCCGACAAATTACCTTACCTGTATAATTCTCTTTATCCGTCTCTTGTTGTAAATAATCTAATAACTCTGTATCAGTAAACTTTCTCATTTTATTCTCCTTTCTTACAAATGGGAACTCTTTGATTCGCTTCACTGTTTTACTCCTGAGAAGGGACAAACGCTTCTCGATTTACAATAACGGGAGCAGAATATAGCTTCACTTTTTCTTATCTCAAACTTTATACTTTGCTCCTGACACCATTTATTTGCCCCATCAAATGTATCCTCTACTTTTGTAGGGGTTTTATTTTTTCCTTTGTACATTTCCCACCTAATACCACGCTGTTTATCAGAGCAGGGCTTAGTATATTCCTGCGGCGTATCATATATAGGATGAGCAAGATGTTTTGCCACTTGGTTATGGATGTACTCATTTTGTTTTTCAAAATCCCATAAGGTTAATCGGATGCACTCGTATGGTATTGCTGGGTAATCCCTCCAATGAATGTTACCCTGCTTCCAATCCCTGTACCATATATCTACTAATAATTCGTTGACTGTTCCACCCCGTGTACGTTTTTCCCAAGCGTACATATTCATTTGCTTTTCCCATTTAGGTATTCTATACTTCGGGCCATATACCCCTGTCTGTTTTACCTCTATGATACTTTGGGCAGGTGATAAATCTGCCTTACCGACTACTATTATTCCATCTATCACATCCTCATACTTTCGTTCAGAATCATCATCATCCGTAGCACACTCCTCATACCTACTGTGTATTGCTATACCCTGTACCATAGTAAGTAGGTCAGAGTAATCCCGTACTATATCATCCCAATGATTGATGAATAGTATACGAGGTAATGGGCCATCTATTAAATCAGTAATAGATAATCTATTTAACTCTGGCTTTCTGTCTTTATATTTACCTTTCAAAACTCTGATAACACGGTCTGGTAAATTATATTTATTAGTCCACAACATAACTCCATATCCTTCCTGTATTTATATAGCTTTTAGATGTTTTCATTTAACTCTCCGCTCGTATGATTAACTTAATTGCAAGGTTCAAACTATCAATAGCCATAGGCGATAAATCAGGCATAGTATATATAGGTATGCCCTCTTTCTTTATAAACTGTAACTCCGTAGCAATATTAGAATAACTCCCGTTAGACCCAAACAATATTGACAAATCACACCCCCCAAGAATCTTGCAGTTTATAGAACTTATATCTTCCTTTGTTAGAAGATGGTCTTTGTAAGCTTGGTGTACAAACAGTTCGTGGTCAGCAGGTACATATAAATAACTCTTTGGGAAAGAGATGTTATCATTCACCCAATCCATCTTCTCCCAATCTATTAGATATGCCATAATTTCTATACCTATGTTGGTATAGGTTTTTAATATCCTATAGAAATTCCCCTCATTATCCCTGTCGGTAGGGTATAACAAGTAGATATTAAATATTGTGTTTGATATAGTATCTTTCATAAACTACTCCTGTTATTTCATAAAACTAAACATCAGTTGTTGACCTATTTTAATTACAGGCTCTATTTGGGAAGAGTCCACACACCAATCAACTCTATACCCAGATTCTCTACGGGGTTTATCCATAAGAACAATAATATTTTTAGTGGAATCATAAAGTGTAATTACCCCTATCTTACCTACTTCATCTTCTGCTACCATAATATCTATAGCTGATGGTAATATTCGTACTCTGTCTCCAACCTTGAATTTCATTGCTTCTCCACCCAACCAATACCATTACATTTAGAACATATATAAATACCCAACCAACCCTCTCCTTTACATTTAGGGCATTGCTTACCAAATAGTTTAAGATAGTTCTTATCATATCTGGCTTTATCGGTAGGCCACTTCATCCCTTCTGGATTAGCTTTCATTTAATTCCTCTTCTATAAAATCATATATATCCATAGGTTCGTGGCAGTTTGGTAGCATCTTGTCTCTAATACATTCCAACGCTACCTTCCAAGTCTCCTCTCTGATTTCTTTACAGACATCATCACAACCGATACCGCCACAGTCAATGGTATCGCAGTCAAAACTACCCCACCACTTCTTAAACTGTTGCATTTGTTTTACCATTCTTTAATACCTCAATTTCTCTCTTGTCTTTGGGTTTACTTATAAGAAAGCTACCCATAGCAAATGTTGGGCCGCCAATCATAAGGAGAGACAGCAGCCCATCGGGTGCGAACACAGTGTTCTTCAATTCTTCCCCTGCCAGTATAGATAGATTTGTAACCTCTTTATAATATCCTCCTTTAATCCTTTCAATAGTCAGCTTATAATCAATCGCCATACCAACTCTTTTAACATCCCAGAGTGATGTATAAGGTAGGAATATCTTTGTAGGTACTCCTGCCCATTCAGCAGCCGTCTCATTTACATAAGCAGGAGTTACTGCATCTTGTACACACCCTGCACCAATAAAGATTAGGGATATTACTCCTGTCAATGTTATAACTGTTACTTGTAATAATTTCTTCATTCTAATTCCCTTTCCCATGCCTTACGGCATCATAAAACTAAACTGTAATTGTTCACCAACTTTTGCTGCGTGTTCTATTTCGTATGCTGTGTGTGGGTATTTCCTTCCACGTCCCAGACGTTCCAACAAATCCCCGCCCCATAAAACTTCTATATACCCTCGTACCCCAACAACTTTTCCGGTAGCCTTACTACTTACACCGCAATAAGAACCTTTTAACTTTACCTTATCCCCAATTTTGAAACTGTGTTTAACCATTTCTTAAGATACTCCATCAACCCTTTGGCTCTAATTAAATCATCCCCTAAGTACTTTAGTAAGCGGGAGTTACAATAGTTACATAAAATACCTCTGACAATCCCCGTCTTATGACAGTGGTCGACTGCAAAATTCCTTCTCTCATCCTTCTGATGTTTACCACATATCGCACAACACCCCTTTTGTTGTTTCAATAGTTTGTTATATTGCTGAATACTAATTCCGTATTTTTTTTTAAGATACTTATCCCTATTGTATCTTACTCTTTTCCCCATACTATTTCTCCTTTATAAAATCGAATGTAAGTTGTTCCCCTACTTCAATAACTGGTTCAAGTTCTTGCTCAAACACTAATTGCCTATATTTTGATGTTGATAGCTTTATATCATAAGCTACTTCTCCGTCTATTAACCCCTTATCTTTATCAATAATCCCCACTTCCCCCTCGGTATTCCACATAGTAATATTACCCCATCCGTCTATTAAGGCGGGTGGCATATCAAACCATGTTTTAATATAAACTTTTTGCCCTATCTTAAACTTCATTCTTTTCTCCCATAAAACTAAATAGTAACTGCTTACCTATAGTTATATCTTGTAACACAAACTCTGGGAATGAATAGTTTCCTCCTAAGCAATACTGCGGATACATAGTATCCCCATCACTCCAAGTATTAACATAATCTACGCAATATTCCTGACCTACCATACAATCCATTCCATCTTTATTCCAACTATTATACCATACCGAATGTGAATCTTCTTCCTTTGTTGTTGCTCTTAATACCTTTACTTTATCACCAACTTTGAATTTAGGGTTCCTCATTATATATACTTCTCCAACTCTTGCCTAACATAATCCTTCCCCTTTATTCGGATTAGTTCACGGATGTCTTTTGCCCCACTTAAAGGATAGATATAACACTCATACTCATCATAAGACAATGTACACAGCAACTTCTCAGCACCCTCCATACCAACAGAATCCCTATCGGGTATAATAACTACAGTCTCTATATCCTCTAAAATATCCATTGAAAACTCATCTATACCATCCGTATACCTACAATGTGGGCGAGCCATACTCTGTAATCCTAAATCCCACACAGATATACCGTCACTAAATCCCTCACAAATAAATATATAGTAATCACCAATATATTCTTTAGGGTACATAAGCCCTAAGTGGGAACCTGTAACACAGCGTTTCCCCCCATCTGGAAACCTACGCTGTATACCACATAAACCACCCTCTCTATTGTATGCTGGTAAATCTTCCCTAAACATTGGGATTGTAAAGGAAGAGCCGTCATATCCAACTAACCACTCGTCCAAACTCTTTGTACTTACATTTAGTTGCTTGGCTAATCCTAACTTTAGTAATGGAAACTTTTGTAGATTATCATAACAGCTTTGATTAAACATCCTCCATCTTGTATCTAAATTCTTTCTATCTGTTTTATACACAGTATGGCTTGATAAACTTAATTCTCCTATTTGCTGTTTACTCAAACATCCATTTCTACCACATGCCCAACATTTCCACCTGCCATAATACCTATCTAATAACGATATAGATAGGTTAGGTCTAACGGTATCCTTATGAAACGGACACAGTGACCATACTTTGTCGTGCTCTGTAAGTATTATATTTAATTGTTTGAAGTCTTTGTTCCTCACATTAAATCCAATCTTTATCGTTGTCTATAGCATTTTGAAGGTATTTTATTAAGTTGGTAGCACAGTCTTTGGTATCACACAAAAACCCCACCAACCTTCCATTACAATAATTGCAAAGCAAACCACGAATAAAATTAGTTTTATGTGAGTGGTCTACATTCAATCTTCGTTTGTTTTCTTCTTTCGTTTTACTGCAGATAGCACATTTATAATTCTGTTGTTTTAGTCTTTTATTATACTGCTCAATCGTTAACCCATATGTATTTTTAAGATAGCGGACGTACCCCTTTTCTTTGTTTTTTTCATAATTTTTTCTATTATGAATAACATAACACCCCTTACACCAACCGTACAAACCATCTTTAGTCCTCTTACTTTTATAAAAAGCTATTATATTTTTTGTCTTTCCACACTTCGGACATCTTTTCTTCTTCATACTTTATCTTTCATCATTTCATAAAACTAAATAATAATTGTTTACCTTTTTCGGATACTTTTTCTATTTCCCAAGCAAACATTAAAGAGTTCCAAGAAGTAGGTCTGTATATGATACGACAAGCAAATGAAGATGAGGGGTTTGTCAACTCACTCACTTCGCACACTTTACCAACCAAGTCAGAGAAATCATCAGATTTAACAATCTTTACTTTATCGCCAATTTTATATATAGGTTTCATAGTCTATAGCTCAAATAGTAATAATTGTTCGCCTATTTTTCTGTGAAAATCTATTTCACTTTCTTTTACTGGTGGAGAGAATTTATCACTTATTCTAACCCTATAAGGAAACTTAACTGATGCTTCATAAACCTTGATGATAGTCCCTGTCCTTCCATTTTCGCTTGAGTATTCATAATCTACAAGTTTTATTTTGTCACCTACCTTAAACTTCATTAGAAATCCTCCATCCTATCAGGCTTATTTCGGAAGCTCATCCAACTGCTGATAAAAGCACATTCTACATTCCCGCAAGCACCTGACCGATTCTTACAGACTATTAACTCAGCCTCCCCCGTATCCTCGGCATTAGGGTCTAACTGTCTATCGAAGTAACTTGGCCTATGAATTAATATAATCTTAGTAGAATCATTCTCCATAGCACCACTCTCTCGTAAATCAATCATACGTGGGCGGGAGGACTCCCGATATTCTACATTCCTATTAAGTTGAGAGAAAGCAATAACAGGTATATTGAACTCCCTTGCTATAGCCTTTAGTTCCCTACTTATCTCTGAGACTTCCTCTTGCCTGTTAGTTACTTGCTTACGCAAGGACATAAGTTGGAGATAATCTACAATCAAACAAGCAATGGGTTCATCCTTCTCAATACCCTTAAGAATCTCTCTTATGGAGTCTGGTACAACAAACGAGTCGTCATTGATTATAATACTATATTGAGATAATTGTTCCAATGCAGTATTAAACTTAGTGAGTACTTTATCACCTGCACACCCCCTTTTTATACTCTGATAGTCCACCTTCCCTAAGTTAGCTGCTAACAACTCCGTAACCTCTTCGCAGGACATCTCTAAAGTACACAGTAAACACGCCCCTTCATTAACTGTAGGTTGTCCTATGTTTAGGAGTATATCTCTTGCCATACTGGATTTACCTATTCCAGGACGTCCTGCTATAATTGACATCTCACCTTTTCCGAAACCAAGAATAAAATCATCTAACGCTTTAATACCTGATGTCACCCCATCGAAAGGTTTCCCTATACTCTCTTTAATATCTTTAAGGTCTTTGCGTAAATCGAATATGGGCATACACTATTCCATAAAACTGAATAATAGTTGTTGATTTTTTACAGGCACAAGTTTGAAATCCTTTGGATAGTACCCACCATCCCCCTGATTATGCCACTTCGAGTCCCGTTTCCATATTACACTAACATACGTTTTATATACGTGTTTTACTATAGCAGTTGCACCCGCATCCGCACCCATACTATTACCATTTATAAGCTCTACCGTTTGTCCAACCTTAAACTTCATAACTGCTCCTATTATTCCATAAAGGAAAACAACAACTGTTGGTTCTTTTGTGGTAGTATTTCAAGGTGATTCCAATTTGTTTGTACTGTTACACGACATTCCACAGTAGAGTATTGAGATTCAAAAGTAGATTGTGGTAGGTATATTAAAGGAAACCCCCTTTCCATACCCACAATAACACCTTCCCACCCATGCTTCCAGCAACTACCGTTATTTCCCCCCCTATATCTGATTTTCGTACCTATTGGATATTTCGTATCACTCATCTTCTTGCTCCATTATCTTATCACGAACAGACTGACCACGTGGCTTAGACTGTGATTTATAAGTACCTTTGTACTGCTTATCCAAATTATTAAGTACCCACCGCATAGCTAAAGGAGGCCAATAGGTTATCCCTTTCCATCCCTTGCTTTCATAACACAGATAACAGCTTTGGCTCATATAATCCAACTGTGTTTTACTAAAGGTATACCCTTTATCAACACAGTAACTCTGCATTACAGCAAGAACTTCTGAATCAGATTGGGGTTTGTTAGGCTTCAATGGTTTATCTTTCATAAGCAAAGTCGAAGAGTAATTGTTGATTCTTTGCTAATTCTAAATTTCTCCACGTAGTACACCACGTTACAAACAACCTTGACGATGACATATTCGATACATGTGTCGAGCCTTTCAAAACTATGAGTAGACGATTATATCCCCGCCTATTCGAATACTTAGGCACAATCCCCACAAGCTTACCTACCTTACCATAATCTTTAAGCACAACCTCCCTTTTTATCCCTATCGGCTTAAATACTATAAGTGTACCTATTGGGTACTTCTTATCATCCATCTCTCACTCCTTAAAACTGTGGTGTGTCACCACCGCCCACTTGTGGTGTTATAACATCCTTGATATACAGATACTTGAGAACTTCTGTAATACCAAGCTGTACCTTCACCAAATCCGAAGCCTTAAACGATTTAGTCCGTTTCCATTCATCTTTGTCTTTGTATGATTTATCAATAGTTATACTATGAAATGTACCCTTACTTGTTTCATTTGCCCAAATACTGAGTTGTACGCCTCCGACCTTTACTGTTTTTTCTGGTTTTGCTGCCATAATATTACTCCTTCATAAAGTTAAATAATAATTGTTCGTTTGGTTTGCTTGCCAATTCTATGTATTTTCCATTTAACCACCAGCAGGTTTCTGTATCTTCCTCACTTCCTGGTCGTCTTGGTCTGCCCATATCTACAATGTAGGTACAGTAATCACTATTATAATCCTGTGTTTCTACAATAATACCTATTTTATTTAGTTCATAAGGCTCTATTGAAGAGGTATTAATAATTCTAACCCTATCCCCAATTTTGAATGTTGTATTATTCATACATAAACTCGAATAATAATTGTTGTTGTCCAACAGGTTCTATCTCTCGCCACTGACACTTCCACGTATACTCCGCACCCTTATATAACTCACGTCTTGTGTTTGGGGACGTTGGTAAAAATATAACAGGTTCACCGCTGTCACGAAACCCTACAATACGCCCAATCTTACCCGTATCTTCCACTTCCCATAGAAATTTAATCAGAGTACCTATGGGGTATGTTTTAGTTGCCATATTAAATACCTTATGATTCCAATAAAAGGCGTAAAGCTGTAAAGTTCTCTACGCCTTTTTACTTATGTACTACTTACCACCGGCGGTCAGTCGATGTCAATGTACTCTCTGCCGTTACCGTCAGGGTCGATGAATTTATCCTTGACAGCGGGTAAATCCTCCGTGTACAGACCTTCCTCACTGTGGAAGTCGCCCATAACAGGCACGACCTTTGTGCTGTTCCTTGCACGTCCGGTGTCTGTGTTCACCAGGTAGGCTCTCTTTGTACCCCCCTTGTATCGGCAGATACTTACCAGTTGATACTCTCCACCGTTTGCGTGGTCAAGAACCATCCCGATTGGGAATGTTCTGGTTGCACATGCTTCCACTAAGGCCGCAACTGCCTTTGCCACTTTCGGACGGTTGGTGTCGATAGTGACTTTCTTACCTGCCAAATTTACTTTAATCTTTGCCATAGTTTTAACCTTTCAAAAATGATTCGAGTACTTTTGTTACACTTTCTGTCTTGGTGGGATACTGTCCGAATACACCGATAATATGGGTAAGAATATCCTTAGGATTAGCACTTGCTTTGGTTGCCTTGTTATGCTCATCAATCAAATGATTAAGCATCTTTATGTTTTGGCTGTTAGGTATAGCAAGATTTAATCCTATAGCTATCTGTTCCCAATTTACCTTGTGTTCGGTACTACTGACTACACAGCCAGCCTGACCCCTTTTTGTAGTCTCCTTACGTTCACGATACACATAATCTATATACTTCTCCGTTAAGTCCGTAACCTTATCAACTTCATAAATATCCTCCAATGGTATCTTTTCTATTAACGATTTTACTATTGCAAGTTTAGATATTCGTAAATCTTTGGATGCAAATGCTTTTACTTCTTCTTTACTATACATAATACTATCCTTCCATAAAATTGAATAATAACTGTTGACCTCTTATTTTAATTTTACTCACACCTTTAGGTGGGTATAAATAATTATAACTTGTATCTAATTCTGTGTTTAGTCTCAATCCCCACTGGAGACTTATCTCCAAAACCGTATATACTTTTCCAATAGTTCTATCCATCGAAGGACTCCAATATAGCTCTCCCCGTATACTTCTTCTTACCACTTTTACTTTGTCTCCAACCTTTAGCATGAGATTACCTCTATTATATAATTGCTCTATAGTACAAGTACTTATCTTTAGTGCTATATATAGTGCTTCGCACTTATATTAGCACTTAGGTTATACATTAGTATAATTACTTTAATATATTAGCTACTTTGTAGCTTATTGCGGCGGCAAACTTAGCCGCGATTATCTTTCGGGGATTATATATGTCTCCCCTTTTTATAGGGTACGAAATCGGTTGTACTTTTCACGCCCGATAAAAATAATTCTGAGAATATTTTCATATTTATTACTTATTATACCGTTAGGTGTATCAATTATAACGATTATAACGGTTATACTTAAAACTTAGTGTGAACAACACCTAAGTCTGTATCCATCTCATCAAAGCGATTAGTATTTCTAAGACCCTCTCGTACTTTTTTATAACTTTCACGGATTCCAAGAGCATTATTAAACTCTTTGGAATGGTTCTTACTAAGAGCTTTTATACGTTGCCTTATAGTTGTTAATGATACCTTTTGTTTCTTTGCTATTATTGGCAACGAATAGTTTTGGGCGAACAGAACAAGTGTCTTTATTTGTTTTTCAGTCATAAAATCTCCGATTTTGTAGTAGGCTCTGAGTTGACTGATTGCTTCGACAAGTAATTGGGCTATACGCCGTTTGCTATGCCACTTCACAACCAGTCAGTATGTCAGAGCCTTATTATAAGTCCTTCCGTAGTATATACTTATGTCATAAACTCGAATAATAATTGTTGGTTTTTTACTAACTTTAAGTCTTTACTAAGTATAGCCCACTCCAATTTTGAACCCCCAACCGTAATATATGTAATACTGCCACCACAACCAACTCTGCTTATAGTTCCTATATAAGTGCTTAATCTATACATCTCCATATAAAACGTCTGTTCTTGTAATATTATTTGTACTTTATCACCGACTCTAAATTTCATTTAATCCCCTAACTAATGGTTAGTTAGATACTTACCTAACAATTATTACAGTTCAATCGGTGGTAAACCATCTTTAGCTTTCTGTCTTGTTAAGTGATTACTTAACAAAATCAAATAATAGCTGTTCGCCCTTTTTGGGAACTAACTTTACCATATCTATGCCTACATTCCAGGAACATATACATCCTCTCTCCTTACAAATCTTATCCATCTTGACCAGAAAACCACACCAAACAGTAACATAATTATCTATGCAACTGAGTGTCCCTATTTTACCGAAGTCACTGGACTCTACTCCCACTTTATTTGCTGATGGGAGTATTCTAACTCTATCACCTATCTTAAATTTCATTTTCTTACACTTTAATTAACCTGGGTATCACTTGGACAAGCACAATCCTCACATACACGGGTTCCAAATCTTTCTATAATCTTATGGTCTTTGGGTATTACCTTATTACAAACCCAACATTTTTTGACTGAATCTTTTCCTATGTATTCTCTCAGAACATAGGCACATTCCCCGCAAACCAACATATCTTGTATCATTGTAGAGTAGTGGTCTTTTGGTATTATTTCTTGGCACGACTCACATACAACAGGGGTATCTTCTTTGTTAGACACTTTTAACAATGCCATACAACTATTACAGTATAAATATTTTACTTCACCTATTATAAAAGGCTTTAATGAATCACCTGCTTGAAGTTCAGCAACGGTTTTACCACATTCGTGACAAGCGAATACTGTTCCAGTATAAGGTATAATATTTTGTTTATGTCCTTCTGGATTTCGTGGTCGAGAACCAGTAGATTTCTTATTATCTTGTTTTTTCTTATTTTTCTTTTTATATATCTCTTTTTTACAAGGCCAGCATATTACTTCCTTTGTTTTACTTCCTTTAACATTATATAGGAAAGTGTCTTTTTTCCATTTTTTACATTCACAGCATTCGCTATAAAGTGAGTTCCACCTACCAGTAGTAACTCCGGTGCTTACTGTAACTGGTGGTGGTAGTGAAGGGTACTTTTTTATCTGCATAGTATTTATTACTTCTTCTGTAAATTTTATACTATTCCACAAGTCAGCAACAGATATATGTTCATATTGAGAGTGAGGTTGATAATACCCACAGGATATATTTATACAAGAAATACCAACATTATTATCCCATAGTTTCATCACATCGGTTACAGTACCAGTAGCGTTTTTGTATTTATATTTCTTTTTTACTAATCCAATCTCAGAAGAGAACTCATGGGAGACAGTTTTTTTACTCCAATAGGTTTGAATAAAATCTCTTTTTCCGTTCCTATCCAACTGGATGATATACATACAATCTGCAAAGAAGTTGTGGTTTATCTTTCTACTACCTTTACACCCGCTTTCCTCCCCTGAAAAGAATACAACCTTTATTATAGGTAGTACCTCTAACATATATAAACATGCGAGTATACCACACTTATCATCCCCGCCGACACCTACTCTTTGTTTGCCACTCATAGCAAACAGAACATCATCATCGTCTGTATCTCTGCATAATAGGAAGTCCTCCACAAAGTCGTGTACTGTGTCTAAGTGTGATACCACACAGGGGTATAGTTTAGCCTTACCTTTTGTAACTAAAATGTTTCCAGCGGCGTCAATAGTATATGGTAACTTTAGTTTCCTAAGTTCTTTATCAAGGTATAGTACCATTAGCTTTTCGTTTTCACTGTTTGTCTGTACTTTCAACAAAGGGATTAGTTTGTTATACCAATACGTATCCATATTATTTCTCCTATCAGCTTTGCTGCATAAAACTGAATAATAACTGTTGATTTTTAGCATAAGATAAAAAGTGTGTAAAGAAATGCCTTTTGTGGCCATTTCTTAGTTTTACTATCACACAGTCAGCAACAGGACAGTGTGCAGTAACTGTACCAATTTTCCCATAATCTATTGGAAGGCTTGAAACTAAAACTACATCACCAACTTTGAATTTCATTTCTTCTCCTGCGTGCTCTTCGTAGAACCCATGAAGGCAAACTGTAACTGATTTTTATTTGGTGCTTCAAACTCCTGCCTAATATACCACTTGCCATTAAATCTTTTTAGATACTTTCTATTATTATCAGAAGGCATTATAAACTCGCCGGTAATGAGTTTAATAAGGTCTTTATTTTTTATAACATACCTTTCTTGATACAAAAGTTTATTTAATGCGGGGAAATAAATAAGGTCATACGCTATTGTTGCCAATTCTTTAGGTATTAAATCCCCCTTTTTTGTTACTGTTGCACTTGTATACGCCCAGAAAGACCAAGTTTCAGGTAAACTGTTAAGTAAGACTGTCTGTTGTTTTACGAGTTCTTTGTTTACTTCTTCTCTGTCATAGTTTACATAACACTGTGAGACATGATACCACTTACCGTCAAAGAAGATAATATCAGTATCTTTGATATGGTATAATTCATCTTTGATATACACAACATTTGTTTTGTGTATATACCCCTTGTGTTTCTCAGAATAAACAGCTTTAGTCTTATCTATTGGTTCATTAGAAAAAACTTCATCTACTGACTTTTCTTTTAATATAAATCCATCGACCTTTGATTCTATAATTGCTTTATCGCATTTACTATAATAATCTCCGTTTATATCTACAATATTCCTTTTTAACACATATCCGTTATAGCGTTTTACTCTTATAGCATCTTTTTTTGATATGTAGATGTGGGTAATAGCTTCTTTTACCCTGTCGGGGTCGAGCTCAGGAACATAACCCCCTTCCGCTGTGTTAGTTAGAGTTACAAGGAAATCTTTATTTTTTACTCTTTTAGTAATAGCTGTTGATGTACTTGCACCAATAAGGTTATCTTTATAGTACAAATACCTAAACGTATCAGTATAAGGTAAATGACACACCCCCTTTAAGTTTATATTATCTATATAGTAACTACCCCTCCCTTGTCCAGCAGAAGTGGAAGTGTAGTATTCCCATTTATTTTTCTTAGCTAAATCATAAAATTGTTTTGTAAGTTTGTCTGACCTTGCATATACTCTATCTAAATATGTAAACGTATCTTTATATTCTGTACTTTTCACGTTTTCCCATAATAAGGCACGGGCATGGATTTTACCATTATTGTCTATAACCACAACAATCTGTGCATTGTTTTTAACATAAAAATTCAATGATTTCTGATTCTCTTTATGACGCATACAGGAACTACCCAGGTTACCTGCCCCCGAATAATAGTTAGTATGTAAATAAGCATATCTTATTTTATTTGATGGTAAGATTTTTAGCTCTGGAGTTAGTTTAGTTTCTTCCTTTGTTTGTATCATTTCTATAATACGCTCCCAAAGATAATCGTTATAAGGTCTAACGTAGTAATAAAGGAAATCATATAAAGTTTTCTTACAGGAAGAATTATACCCCGTTTCAGTATAAGTAATGTAAAATGAATCACTCTCACCATGTGTTATTATAGGCTTCGTTATAGTAGGTGAAATATGGTGTGTTGTTTCAACACATTTATCATATTTAGCAAGCACTTTACGAAAGTCATATTCTTTATTCGGCATATCGTAACCCTTTATCTAATAACATCTTATTTCTCATAATAGCCTCTGTACGATTTGCACATACATCTCTCCCCTGAGAAGGGAGTATCCTGCTTAGACGAAGAGGCCGACCAGTAATTGTAGGACAGTACTGTATGCCCTTATCACTGGTTAACTAAACTTCCCATTGAAAGTTTAGGTAAGTACTCTAATAATTACTTAAACGCTTCGTAGAATAATTGCATGGCTTCGTGTAATTCTTTACCCTGTAATTCTTTATCTTTCTCCCCAAGAGTGTGTTGTGTGTCCTCTAATAGCAAATAACTATAACATTTTTTGTGTGTTATTATATCACTACTTGTTAGTTCAGTGAATTGGATAGGTGGTTTGTTGCTTTTATCCATGATTTACTTCTCCAAGATAAACAATTTTTCATTGTTCGGTAACGAACATTCTTTCATCCAGGGTTTAATTTCCACCCTATGCCATACGTTAGGATGGATAGCTATATTGGTTCTGACTCTATTATCTATACATAGTCTAAAGGACTTATTCTTCCAGTTGCTAATTACAGCTTGAAACCAATAAAAGAAAACTAAATCCCCTATACTTTCTGGATAATGAAGGGTATAATGAATCCCATCAATCCAGGGGAGCATTTGTTCAATATCTTTATAACGTAATGCAGTATATAAATATATGATAACATCAGGATTTAAGTATTTCAGCTGTTTAATAATCTGTAAGGTTTTATCAGGACACAATAAAGGTTCACCACCAGTAATACATACATATTCATAATATTTTAGAGCAGATAAATCTTTGATATGTTCTGCTAATTTAATTGATGGGTCAGTTTTATTACAACAGTCAGGACAACTTCTATTACAATTCATTGTAATTATTAGTCTTGCTGTATCTTTCACAGTTATCCCCCAATTATTTTATCCACTTTATCTTGTATCTTACAGCTACCGTCTATCCCACAATCATCAAATACAGCACAATGGGATATACAAGTTAATTCTTCCGGCGATAGTTTTTCTACTAATAATAAAAACTCTTTACCACAGTAAATTCTACCTTTTCTTACAGTCTTTGGAACGGTAAGAAACATGCGTTTCTTTAACATTTATTTTCTCCTATATAGAAACTATACTGGGGAACTTATATTTTTTCAATATATCTATAATTGCTCTGTACTTTTTCTGTTCGTTAGGACTATATCCCGCATATTCATCGAAGCTCATACTATCTTTTATATCTTTAATCCGTCCTTTATCTTCATTAGTTATCTTTCCAAGTACAGTTATATCTTGAAAAGCAGGAGTTGTTATTCTTGTTATTATCATAATCAATCCTTTAATAATTTATTTAATCTTATACGTTCCTTTTTAGCTATTCTACCCTCAACATCCAGCTTCTTTAGCTGTTGTGTAGCTGTACGTTGTTTACGGGATTCCAACCGTTTTTCTGCTTCTTCTCGTTTTCCCTTTTTGTTACTATCTGCTTTAGTGTGTGAGTAGTGTTCACGAATTGTCATAATCTATATCTCCTCTGTAATACCTCTTTTTTAGTAAGATAATAGTCATAATTACTTATACCATATTTGTTAACAGTTTTTTGTAGTCGTTTAACTTTATATATAAATGATTCAAACTTTTTATTTACTGTCACCTTACCGTTTTTATCATAGCTGTAAAGTATTATCCCGCACATAAATAGTTTACAAGGTAGGCATTTTATAGTACAACCGTTTTCCCAATGTTTACATCTCGTGTCCCAAAACCGGCAGCATAAATAATTATATTTATAATGCTTATTTATACATTCAGTTTTATTATCTTTGTGACATATCCCACAGGGATTATATCTCTTAAATAGTTTATCTGCAATATCATATATACGGTCATAGATAGCAGATAACTCTTTAATAGATAAAGACTTAGTGGCTGTTTTTTTCGTAGCTGTTATCATATACTCCCCTTTAATGTTTACCCTTATACGCTTTGGATAGAGTATATTCAGATACCCATATTTTATATTTTTTGCGTAGGGATTTTTCCACTTCTGCTATATTGTCAGCTTGTATTTTCTCAGTAAAGATACCCAGGTCAAACTTATCAGTACTTTTATTAAGTTTACACCATACAATATATACTTTGTTTACCATAAGTTATCCCCTGTGTCCATCATAAAGTTTACCCATAATATTTTCTTTGGTTTCTTTATCAATAATTCCATCTTCATATAATATACAGATTGCTATATCTAAAAACTGTACCGAATAATCGGCTTGACAAATATCACAATCACGAAAACCTGGGTTTGAACCATCATAGAAAACCGTACACCCGTTTACTATTTTTGGGAGTATTTTATTGAGTCGTTCTAAATAAACACTTATACCCTGCTTAATGTTAGGCGATTTTAAGACATCCTTAACTTCTACTTCGTATGTTATTATTTTCATATTATATCTCCTGATATAGTGAGTAGGTAATACCTGGGTTTTTAGTTCTGCTGCCACCTGGCCTATGGTATTGTCCTTTACGTTTTGACAATCGTATACCAAAATCTTTAGAGCGGTTTATAAACCGTCTTATCATATATATATGCTCATGCTCTGCCTTATCCTCATATAGTGAGCCGTCAACATGAGCAACCTTTTTATTATGCTGTTTTGGCTTATCAGGTATGCCATGTATTTTAGCATACTGTAATTCTTTTAATTGTTTAACTGCTGTATTTATATCAAACATATATTATCCTTGTTTTATCTATATAAAACTGTGTAAGCGTTATGGCCATACTGTTTTCTAACATCTGCCATAGTTTTTAATCCGTGTTTTGTTATATACCGATTTATCTGATTTATTGTGCCGGATACCAGAATAGTATACCCTTTTGTGCAATTCCAATAACAGTATAACTCGTATGTTGTCAATAATGTTTTCACGTTATACCCTTATTATATTATCTGGCATTATACCGAATAACGATAATGCTTTATCCTTGATATTCTGCAACGATATGCCATGTAATATAGCTGTTTTCCTGATGTAATATCGTTTGCCATTATAAGCTTTCCACTGTAATTTATATCTTTTTATTGTTTGATTTCCCATTACGATTGTATACATATTATCCCCTGAAAGCTTTATGCTCTATTGACTTTTTATACTCTTCCTGTAATCTAATCCAGCGGTATCTTGATTGAGTATATCGCCCTTGCTTTCTTAATGCTATACCTTCCTGCTCTGCTTGTTTGTCTATTTCGTTTCTATTATACATTTTGATTTCTTCCTGAATTTATATAGTGGACAGTGTTTATCTTTACAGGTTTTATCTTTTTTACAATCCTGGCATAAATCGCCGTTTATAACCTTATTGCTATAATTATACATACTTAACCTTTTAGTTTAACAGTATATAAATGGAGGGTATAGTGTTTAGCGTTTCACTATACCCGCCGATTATCAACTGTTATGCTGGTGATTTTACAGCTTTCAGGTCAAAGCTGATTGCCGATACTGCTGTCCCTGCAAACCTGTCAAGCAATACCTGTAATTCATTGCCGATGGCCGTTGCTACTGCTTCCCGCTGTTCTGCTGTCAATCTGCCCTTGAGATTGCCAAGAAGCTGTATTTGCTTAACCGTGTGGTTTACCCGCAAATTAGTCAGGTAGGCTGTTTGGCAAGGTTTACATCTCGGCGGCGATATAACAACATCGCCATTTGTCCAGGTTGTTTTCATCGCCGGATGTTTTGCTTGACAGTCTTTACAGATATTATCCGTAATATCCACAGTTGAAACTTTCGCTCCGCGATTCATTTTTTGCTTTGGCATTTTCAAACCCTTCCAAAAAAATAATATTTCCCATTAAGTTGTCAAAGAACGTTTTGTTCGACTATACAAAGTATACTACATATTCTAATGATTGCAAATAAAATCTTTTATTTTCTGTCAAATAGTCTGCAATATTCGATATACAATAAAATAGCTTGCCGCCAGGTTATACTACCTTGCTCTGCCAACATGGACAATCTTAACCACTTATCCTGTTTATTAGTTGGTAGTGAGATACTCATAATTAAACCCTTAAGATTAACAAAGTTAATCGCGTATTGCAAAGCAATACTAACATAAGCTCAAATATGCCATGACTACCAATAGTAACATCTGTCCTGCCGGAACATTATTGAACAACCAATACACGCCTTCGGCGTAGTATGCCTCTGGCATCGTCCGATTATCATTTTCATTATATTGTGTTAGTCTTATCATTTTCACTTCCCTTAAATAGCAGGGTTCACAGACTTTATACCTTCTCTATAAGTACCTTTACCACTAATTGGCCAGCTATCTTCTGAGTAGTCATCTTCAATAGGGATAACTTCTGCTCCTTCTTTGAGCATAATATAGTAAGGGTTTTCCTTTCTATCCTTTTGCTCATTGTATTTTGTTGGCCAATTATATGCATTCATTTTATTACCCTTTTGTCTTGTGATTCTCTATGTAAAGTATACACTATAATCAGGGAAATGCAAATAGAAAACTTAATTTATTATTAAGTGATTAGTGAACATCCAATGGGTATATATAAGGATAGAGTAGGTGTTATAACTGTTATAATTGGTATATGGGGGGATATAACGGTTATAGCAAGTGTAGTGATTGTATAGGATGTGGTCGACCCACACCATCAACACCACATATAGGGGTTATGTTATATATCTAACTAACATCATATAGGACGTATGTGTTAAGTGATTATCTAACAAGATTAGGGT
>SDBU01002689.1_pt1 | contig 23364 bp, 14 predicted proteins | sample 2277071 | NCBI WGS metagenome assembly SDBU01 (sample SAMN10397929, study PRJNA504765) | marine sediment metagenome | isolation source: marine sediment core GS08_GC12, 126 cmbsf | place: Arctic Ocean: Gakkel Ridge, Loki's castle | collected 2008 | reverse complement strand
GGCAGTTTCAGTGACGCACTTTGACGTAAAGTATGCGCTGTCCCTCGATTCGTTCGATCTCGAATTCCAGATCGTGCCAGCGGATGATCTGGCCCTGCCTGGGAACGGAGCCGACCAGGTCATAGATCAGCCCGCCGACCGTATCGTAGTCCCCTTGTTCGTGCTCAGTGTCCAGGTAGTCCTGGAGTTTCTCCACCAGCAGGCCGGCACTGACGCGGTAGCAACGGTCCGACAGTTTGGTGAAGTCGGATTCTTCCCAGTCGTGTTCGTCCTGAATCTCACCGAAGATCTCTTCGATAATGTCCTCCAGCGTTACCAGTCCGGCGATACCGCCGTATTCATCGGCCACCATGGCGATATGCAGTCGCCGCGCCTTGAACTCGGTCAGCAGTTCGCCGATGACCTTGGTGGCCGGGACCAGGTATGGCTGACGCAGGTAGCGAGTGATGACAAACTTTTCTCCCGGCTCCGGCATACGGCTGAAGAGGTCCTTGACGTATATTATCCCAATCACCCTGTCGATATTGCCGTCATACACGGGGTAACGGGAATGACCGTCTTCTAACACCAACTGACGGATGCTGGTGAAGCTCATCGATTTTTTTATACCGACGATATCTATACGCGGCACCATTATTTCCTGCACCACCGTCTGATCCAACTGGAATATCTGGCCGATCATTTCCTTCTCGTCTTCCTCAACGATCGCTTCGCCGATACCGGCCTGCTCAGCGAGAGTTTCGATGGCTCGTTCCACGATTTCGTCTTTCTCGGCTTCTGATACCTTGTTGTCTTCGCTGCGCCGCCTAAGTACCCGGCGATAGATGCGGACTACCGGAAACAAGAATACCCAAATGAATGCAATTAGCCCCAGGTGCCTGACCATGCGATGATCGATCGCCTTGCGGGAAGAGCGCCGCGGCAGAAACTCAACGATCATAATGTACAGCAGCCACTGGACCAGGACACCCAATGTTACCGGCGCCCAACCACTGCTCGCCGTTGACCCCGGCAGTTGCAGGACAATGACGGTCGTAGCCACCAGCATAAGTGATTTGTACAGTATCGCTATCTGCACAAAAGAGCGGGGGTCCCGGGCAATCTTCACCAGGAAGCGGCGACGGCGGGCCGAGATGTTGGGAAACAACGATTCCACCTCATCGGGATCAATGTAAACCGCCAGAGAGTACAGCGATACCAGGTAGGCCGTGACATACCCGATAACGATAAGAATCAAATAGAGTGCTTGCAGGAGCATGGTCATCTGCCTTGAATACGGAACAGAAAATAATCTTCTCGGGTTTTCATGGCCGCAGCTTCGGTCGGTCGCCGGTGATCATAGCCAAACAAATGCAGCAGGCCATGACAGGTCAGCCGCAGCATTTCGCCGGTGAGCGTTGTCCCCAGTTGCCTGGCCTGACGTCTCGCGGTCGGTACCGAGATATATATCTCACCGAATACGTCATCGCCGTCCTCGTCGCCGCCGAGATCGAACGACAGGACATCGGTGACCTGGTCGCGGTTTCGGAAACGGGAGTTGAGAGAACGTATGTGTTGATCGGAGGTGAATATGAGATTAATCTGTTTATGTCCACCCCGATGAGCTTCGGCGGCGGTTATGGATTTTGCCAGCAGAGTCAGCCTCTGACGGGGAACTCGTGACCGTATGCGTTTGAAGATGCGCAGTCGCATCAGTTTATTTTCTCTGCTTTCTCCCGGGTGGGGTAGACGACTCTCTGGTGAAAAGCCGCTATCAGTATCTGAGAGAAGGCTTTCTTGATTCCGGCCAGGTCTCGCAACGTTAAGGGGCATTCGTTCAGTTCACCCGATTCGAAGCGATCGTTGATAATTCTTTGAATCAAACCGTCAATCCGGGCCGGTGTGGGCTTGTCCAGGGTTCGACTGGCTGCTTCAGCAGCGTCGGCCAGCATCGCAATACCGGTCTCGCGTGTCTGAGGTTTCGGTCCCGGGTAGCGAAACTTATCGCGTGTGGAAGGGTCCGCTCCCTGCTTGATGGCCTTATCGTAGAAGTAGGTCATTACCATCGTGCCGTGGTGTTCCTCGATGAAGTTGAGTATATCGTCCGGCAAACCGGCTTCCTCACCCAGGGCACGACCCTTCTTTACGTGTGTCGCCAGCACGATGGCCGACATCGATGGTGTCAGTGATTCGTGCTTGGACTTGATGCTCAACTGGTTCTCAACATAATACTCGGGAATCTCCGTTTTGCCGACGTCGTGATAGTAAGCCCCGACTCTGGCCAGCAGCGAGTTACCGCCAATCGCCTTGGCCCCGGCTTCGCACAGGTTGCCGGTGTTCAGCGAGTGCTGGAATGTTCCCGGAGCCTCCAGGGCCAGCCGCTTCAGGAGAGGGTGGTTCAAATCAGACAGTTCCAGCAGGGTGATATCGGTCGTAATACCAAAAAGCGACTCAAACAGCGGCAGAAGACCGATCGTCAGGAAGACAGAGATCATGCCATTGATAAGTCCGAAGCCGATGTTGGTGGCAAACTCCGTACCGGGTGCCATCTTCATGCTTTCCACCAGCAGTATGAAGACAGCGTATGCCAGCGAAACCGAAATCATGATCTTGACGAAATGAGAACGCCGACGGACTCGCTGCGAGGTGAAACAGGCCACGATTCCTACCGCCATCGTCATCAGGCACAGCGAGAAATTAAAACGATGCATCATTCCCAGCAGCAGCGCCAGCACCAAGGTTGACAGTATTCCCACCTCAGCATCGTAGAGAATAGTCACCATCATGGGCAGAATCGCCACCGGAAACAGATAGACCGACAAATCCCAGCGATCAGCCATATAAACCAGGGTCAATTGTAAGGCGAACACCAACAGCAGGGCCAGCAACCTGGCGTTGGAGTTGAATACATCGCGACGAATATAGTACAGCAATAGATACAGGCCTACAAACGAAGCGGTTACCATCAGCAGGCGAGCCACAACCGGAGCACTGACTAAAAGCCAGCTTTCCTTCTCTGCCTCGGCTCGTTGCAACACAATCTGTTCCTGGAGGATTCGCTGCTGCCGCTCGGTAACCCTGGCTCCGGAACGGACAATTACCTCACCGGAATTGACTACTTCCTTGACATTGGAGATGGTAGCCAGTTCTTCATCAAGCCGTTGTTGATACGCTTCGGGATTGGGTTGCAGACTGGGTCGGATGAAGGCCCGCCCCACCAGGTAATAATAGTCCGCATCAATCGGAACACCGGCCGAGAGCCGGTTGATTGCCGTAAGCAGGTGAGCATTGGCCTGAGCCAGATCAAGCACCCGGTTCCGGGGATAGATGTTCTCTCTTTCACCGGTGCTGACAAGGACATTCTTGCCTGCCTCAACGGGCAACATGCCGCGGTCGGCCAGGACGCCCACACGATATATATCTTCTCGCAGGATGTGTTGCAGCCGGGTATATACATCCTTCAGGTCTGTTCTCCAGAAGGACTGACCGATCGCTTGCCGGTCCAACGATGGGAACCGAGCCGCTATATCCGGCCATGATCCCGGGCGGACGACGGTTGCCGAATCGGTATTCTTTTGCAATGAGTCAATTACCTCAAAGAACGACCGGAGTTCCCGGAAGACGGTTCGCTTGACGCCGGCGTCGTGATCGACCACATACGGTACCGACAGTCGCACCACCTCCCGTTCTTCCGCCAGTTCCTGCTCGGTTTTGTAGACCACTATTTGAGAGGTGGCGGTGATTTCTTCCTGGCAAAAATCACCACGCCGCGGCATATCCAGAGGATCGTACAACTGCTCTCCGGGATAGAAGATACCCACCAGCACCGAGATCAGCGCCAACAGAAGGAACTTTATTGTCCGCGATCGCACCGTCGGCTGCCGGCCCTGGCGACTCTCGCTTTGTACCTTGAAGAGTCGAAGTATCTTGCGCTTCAGCCTGGTCAATAATGAAAACATGGACAGGTTCTCTCAGCTAAGACTTCTTTTTTCGGCGTACCGGTCTTTCATTTTTCTCGTACGCTTTGATAATACTCTGCACCAGTCTGTGGCGTACCACGTCTCTCTCATCCAGGTACACGAACTCGATGCCGGAAATACCCTTAAGAATGCTCTGTACTCTTACCAGCCCGGAAGCGCGGCGATCGTCCAGGTCAATCTGGGTAATATCGCCAGTCACTACCGCTCTCGATGCTTCACCAATTCGTGTCAGCAGCATTTTCATCTGGGCATTGGTCGTATTTTGAGCTTCGTCTAAAACGATAAAGGCGTCATTTAACGTGCGCCCCCGCATGAAGGCCAGGGGAGCGATTTCGATAACGCTGGCGTCCAGCAGCTTGCGAATCTTATCGGGTTGAAGCATGTCATAAAGCGCATCATACACCGGACGCAGGTAAGGGTCGACCTTGGCGCGCACGTCACCGGGGAGAAAGCCCAGAGATTCTCCCGCCTCTACCGCCGGCCGTGTGAACACCAGCCGCGTGACACGGTTGGCTCTCAGTTCCGCCACCGCCATAGCCACGGCCAAGTAGGTTTTGCCGGTACCGGCCGGACCGATGGCGAAGACGATGTCGTTATTGTTTATTGCTTCCACGTAGCGCGTCTGACCAATCGTTTTGGGCTTGATGGTCTTTTTCAGCGAACTGGTCAGCAGGGTCTCCGTAGAGATGTCCCGGGCCGGTCCGAAACCGCTTTCTTTGACCATCGCGATGGCGTAGTTCAGGTACTGTTCCGTTACGTAATCACCCTGCTTGATCCTGGTGACCAGATCACCCAGCAGCCGAAACACCCGCTCCACGTCTTCGGCCGCACCTTCAACAATAATCCTCTCACCACGGGCGATAATACGGCTGTCGAAATGGGATTCGATCGCCCGCAGGAAAGCATCGTTCTGGCCAAAAAGCAACCTCTGGTCAATCCCCTCAACCGTGAACGTGCGCACCGCTTTGTCTTCCTGATCGGAATGCATACCAGCCGGCGCTAAGCCTTGTCCTCCCTGAGCATCAGGCCGAGTTCCTCAAGTTGTTCGGGGTCAATCTCCGTAGGTGAACCATCCATAAGAGAAATGGCATTGGTCGTTTTCGGAAAGGGGATGACGTCGCGAATGGAGTCGGCACCGGTCATGATCCACACTATGCGGTCCATACCGGCGGCAATACCGGCGTGAGGTGGAGCACCATACTCCAGCGCGCGCAGAAGGAAACCGAACATCCGCTCCGCCCGTTCGTGGTCGATACCCAGAATCCTGAATATCTTCTCCTGAAGTTCCCGGTGGTTGGCTCGCTGACTGCCCCCGGCGATCTCCATCCCGTTCAGAACCAGGTCATATTGCATAGCCCTGGCTTTTCTCCAGGGGTGCTCCGGATCCGACCCGGACAGGCTGCTGGTAAATCCTTCATCAAGTAAAGCAAGGTCTTCTTCCATCGGGTGCGAGACGATATTGTGCATAGCCTGGAAACTGTTGGTTTCCTCGTTATATTCAAACAGCGGAAAATCGGTCACCCACAGGAACTTCCATTCGTCGCGCCGGATGAGGTCATGTTGTCTGGCCAGATGCAAACGAAGTTGCCCTAATATCACCTCGGTCCTCAGTTTTTTGTCTGAGACAAAGAAGACAGCGTCACCGGTGGTCGCTTTGGCTTTACGGCAGAGTTTCTCCTTGATATCCTCACCAAGGAATTTCAGAATAGGCGACTTGTCCCCGGCCTCGGCGCGAAGTATATAGGCCAGCCCTCCGGCGCCATGTTTCCTGGCAACAGCTGTGAGATCATCAATCTGACGGCGGGAGTATGTCCCACCTCCTTTAAGGACAATCCCCTTGACCACGCCTCCGGCGGCAACGTTGTCGGCAAACACCTTGAAGTCGCAGCCCTTCACTTCTTCCGTGAAATCCACCAGTTCCATATCAAAGCGCAGGTCAGGCTTGTCGATTCCCCACCGGGTCATCACTTCCTCGTACTTGAAGCGAGGGAAAGGAGTTTCCAGTTCCACCGCCAGCATCTTCTTGAACAGGTCAACCATCAACCCTTCCACTAAAGCCAGAACGTCATCGGGAGTGGCAAACGACATCTCCAGGTCGATCTGAGTGAATTCGGGTTGGCGGTCGGAGCGCAAATCTTCATCGCGTAAACATCGTGCCATCTGGAAATACTTGTCGAAACCGGCCACCATCAGTATTTGCTTGAATAGCTGTGGTGATTGCGGCAGGGCGTAGAACCTGCCCGGGGAAATCCGACTGGGTACCACATAGTCACGGGCGCCTTCGGGAGTCGAACGAATTAACAGGGGGGTCTCGATCTCGTAAAAGCCCTGACCACTGAGATAATTGCGCACTGCCAGAGTGGCTTCATGCCGGAAGCGCACCAGATATTGCAACGGCTTACGCCGCAGGTCGAGATAGCGGAATTCCAACCGCAACTTCTCCTGGGCAGTGGTCTCATCGGTAATTTCAAACGGCGGCGTCAACGATTCGGCCAGAACATGAAATTGCTCCACCCGGATCTCGATTTCACCCGTTTCCATCCTGGGGTTGACAGTCCCTTCCGGGCGAGCGGCTACTTCGCCCAGCACCGCAACGACGAATTCATGCCGAGCCCGGTTGGCTTCGGTCAGCATATCGGGGTCAAACGACTGTGGGTCGATCACCACCTGCGTCAGGCCGTAGCGGTCGCGCAGATCAATAAAAAACAACCCACCCAGATTGCGGTAGCTGTTTACCCAGCCGTTCAGTCGTACTTTGGTGCCGACATCGGCCTGTCGCAACCGGCCACAAGTGTGGGTTCTCTTCAACTCGGAGAATTTCGCCAAGTCCATTCCTTAACTTCTTGTTATCTACTTACTTATCGGCACCTTGGCCAATTCTTGAGAGACCCCAAATACTCATTTTCGCTGGAAAGTACGGTAAGGCCAAATGATTGTCAAGGGGGGCAGTACATAAGAAAATCGGAACCACCCTTCGACAAGCTCAGGACAGGCAGGGGTTCCGACCTTTGGCTTTGGTTGGTACTCCTCAACAGCAGAGTCACGGGAGCAGGGAACGTTAGTGCTGTCAAGGCGGATCTGTGCCGGCCTAATATCGACGGAGAATTCCGGCTTGACTGTCAGCCTGCCGGCCTTAGATTAGGTGAGTTGCCAACGGTACATCATGTCATGAAACGATACGAACTGATAGATCACACCGCCGATATCGCCATCAAGGCGTATGGCGCTACGCTGGAGGAAGCGTTCGCCGTTGCCGCTGGGGCGATGTTTGAGATCATCACCGACGAAGCCACCATCACCCCGATGCGCCGGATCGAACTCGAGGTTGAATCTGATGACCGGGAAAGTCTGCTGGTGGCGTTCTTATCGGAGTTGATCGTGAAGCATGAGGTGGAGGGTCTGGTTTTGAACCACTTCGTGGTCACTTTTGTCGGGGAGAAGCGATTGAAGGCAAGTGCCTGGGGTGAGAACTTCGATGATGCCAAGCATGGTGGCGGCACGCACGTTAAGGGTGTTTCGTATCACATGATGGAGATTAACGACGGCAAAGGGGAGACGCCGTGCCACGTCCAGGTGCTGTTTGACGTTTAGTCAGGTTGTCGGCAGGTCTATTCTTCGACTACGCACAGCTTGAGTAGGTCAGGAGCCTTGTGAGGGTTGTGACAAAAGATATAAATCATACCTCGCGTAAGGTGGGGGCTTGTCTCCCACCAATAAAAGTGGCGATGCCACCGGCGGACGTAAAGCCCGCCGCTATGCGAAGTTGGAGATATTGCCTTTTTGCTCGATTCACTCTCTATGTTCGAGTAACCGACCTACGTCACAGCTCACTTGTGCTCCTGACGATGCACAGGGGAAGAAAAGATTGTCAAGACCGCAAGGGTCTTGACCTACAAGAACTACGTACAGGACGAGCCAGGCTAATTACTACGGCCGATGAACTTCCAGACTGACGGCAGCAGTACCGAGGCCAGCGCGATCTTGATCGCCGCACCCGGCAGGAAAGGATAAAGCCCAGTCACCAACAGACCATTGATCGGCACAAACTGACTTAGCTGAGCCAGGCCGCATGAAAATATAATACCGGTGCCGATCATCATCGCCGCTAGTGATGAGAAGTACTTGCGGTCCCAGCCACGGTCGGCCAGCGAACCGATAACCCATGCCGCCGCTGCAAAGCCGATCAGGTAACCGCCGGTGGGGCCCAGTAGAACCGGCAGACCGGCGCGACCTCCGGCAAAGACCGGTAGTCCCATGGCACCTTCAAGGATATAGGCCAGAACCACGGCCATCCCTCGAACACGACCCAGAGCCATTGCGATAAGCAGCACACCGAAAGTCTGTCCCGTGATCGGCACGGGGGAGAAGGGCAGATTTATGACAAGGTACGATGTTGCCACCAGTACCAGATTGAAGCCCAGTAACATGGGAATTTCCAGCCAGAGCGAAGCCGGCCGGATCAGAGTTCTATATACACTTAATGTCTGAGCCTGCACAAATACTCTCCTTACACTGATATTTTGAAAGACGAAGATAGACGCCAAACTGTCAATAATCAAGTGAAAAGTCGCCCCGCTCACGTTGGCAGTTAAAAAGACAGGACCCGAAGGTCCTGCCTCGTTGCTTCGTCAGGTACTGAGAACCAGGTGTTTACTTGAGCAGTAACATTTTTCTGGTATCGGTGAAGTCAGTAACCTGAATCCGGTAGAAATAGATCCCGCTCGACACCTGTTTGCCGGAGTTGTCAGTGCTGTTCCAGGAGACGGTATGAGTGCCCGCCTTACGGAGATCATCAAGCAGCGTCACCACCTGCTGGCCCAGCACGTTGGATACCTCCAGCTTCATTTCCGCTTGCTTTCCTGACGGTAAATCTCAATACTACTCTCAGCAGGAATAAGACAACAACAGGAGTTCCAGAGACTCATGTAACCTAGTGTAATCTGTTAGCCTGAGTATTCAGCAGGTGTCCGGCAGTAATGTCGTCGTGTTGAAGAAACCGATGTAATTACAGAAAGGTGGAAACAAATGCTTAGAAGTGTAATAGTGCTTGTCCTTGTGGCGGCAGCGATCGTGGCCACTGCGGCCGAACCCCGACCGGCTCAGCAGTTGCTGGATGACTACGCGGCCCTCAGCCGGGAACTGACACGGCAGGAAGGCGAAGTTGCAGAAGTAAGCAATTTTGTATATCAGAAAGATATTGCCACGCTGACTCTGAAGAACGGTAAAATCCATCTGTTACGCTATATCCAGGGGCGACCGACCACGGCTGTTTTCGTTGGACAGGGCCATCTAAAAATCGACATTCCGGCTCACGTCGAGAGACAATCTCTGCTCAGCGTGACCGGGGACAGTGTTGTCAGTGAGGACTTCAAGGTCTGTATCATTCGCATGGCTGACGATTTCGACCTGAAACTAAAACAGGCATTCGACTTCACGTATAAGAGGCTGCACAAGAAAGATCTCAAAGCCGTCATGAAGGTCGCTGGCGAGTATTTCTTCAAACCAACCCTCTATTACCAGAGCTGGTATGACAGCCACTTCCAATTGTTGCGGTCCTGCTATCAGCGAGCCGAGGACGGTTACTTCTGGATCGACTGCAACCGGCACGTCTTTATTTTCGATCCCAACATCTCCGAACAGGTGCAGGTCTGGTACGAGTTCAAGGAAAACGAGATGTATCTGACTCCGGCCGCTTTCCTGCAACGCCGGGTGAGAAATGTCTATGAAGACAATAAGATGTCGGACATGGTGTATGAGACCACCGGTATCACCACACGCGGCACGATTGAGATGGGCGGCATTGACGGTCGCAAGGTTCTGGGGGCTGAGATCAATTGTCAGCTTGAAATCAATGTCGATAGTCTGAAGTTCCTGTCTTTCTTCCTGCATCACAACCTGAAAATCGATTCGGTCTACTGTGACGGTCAGCCGGTCTTCTGCCATCGGCGCAAAGACTTTGACCATGCCGGTGTGGTTCTGCCCCAATGCCGGTACCGGGGAAACAACCTCGTAATCACCTTCTGGTATCGCGGTGTTGATTATGATTGTGCCTTTCCCTGGATCGCCAATCCGGCCGGGGTGGCCCATGCTTTGACATTTGTAGTGCCGAAGGGATATGACTATATTATTCCGGGTCGGAGGGTGGCGGAACAGTTCGATGACAAGAGAGAGACGTTTAGCGTAATGCAGCCAAGACCTTATCAGCGTTTTTTCCACTGGGGCTTTGCCACCGGATACGATACCGTCAGTGTCACAACCATGTCGGGCACCAAGCTCCATTTTGTGGATACGGATTTCCGCTACGAGTACGTATCGGAAGATGTCTATCGGCAGACGGCAGCGAAGGCCTTCGACTACTTCACCGCCCAGTTTGGAGTTCCGGCGGTGACCGACGATGTATATATTTCACCCCGCTGCCCTGTCAATATACCCGGCTTGATGTACCTGCCTGATCACCACGGCACCAGGGAAATAGGCGGTTTCGATGTTCTGGCCGGTGATGCTGTGGCCTGTCAGTGGTTTGGAGAGTCTGTCCGGTTGGTGTCATGGCGGGAAAGCTGGATGCTCACTGCCGTACCGGAATACCTCGGTTTGCTGTTCATGTCCAGTCAGGAAGGACTGGGAAAGTATTACACCGCGCTACTTACCCGGCGCAAGTTCTTCGAGAGACTGACTGATCGCGATCTGGATTTGCCGCTGGGGGTCGGAACCCGGGCCTTCTATTCCACCGAGTCCAATAAAGGAGTCTGGTTACTGCACATGTTGCGTTTTCTAATGTTTGACGTCGAGACATTGTCTGACAACAACTTCTTTCAGTTTCTCCGTGACCTGATCACTATCGGCAACCAGCAGGTGATGACCAATGAGATTTTTGTCCTCCTGGCAGAGAAGTACTATGGCGCTCCCCTGGACTGGTTTTTCAAGAACTGGATGTACGGTTTCAACTTTCCCAAATACAAAGTCAGGTACTCTATCGACCGGCAACAGGATGGTTACTACCTGAATCTGGATGTCAAAACCAAAGACGTCCTCCCCGATTTCAGGATGCCGGTGATGATGAGAGTAGAGGAGTCGGGCGAGTCAATCTTTGTTCGTCGTTTTATTGAAGGTGTTGCTGATAGTCTCGTAATTGGCCCGTTTGAAACACGGCCGACCAAGGTTCAGTTCAACGAGTTCTATAGTGTCCTGGCGACAGCCGATGTCAAGCAGCGATGAACCACGCGTGCTGCTTGCCGGGGCTAGGGGGACTGCCTGCTGCTATTTCCGTGAGGTTACCAATCGGGCTCGCGCCGGGTTGCGGACATGAGTTGGGCTGCCCAGAACCAGATCGATCCATTTGTGGACGTTGTTGCGCCGCACTTCGGACCGTAGAATCTTCATCCGCCTACGCTGCTCCTCCGGGTCCATGATATAGGCCTGGTATATAGCATCGGCGGTACCCTCGATATCATACGGATTGACCATAAGTGCCGCTTTCGACATTTGTTCGGCCGCTCCGGCGAACTCGGAAAGGACCAGAACACCGTTATTGTCAACCGAACTGGCGCAGTATTCCTTGGACACCAGGTTCATACCGTCCCTCAACGGAGTAATCAGAGCTATCTCGCAGGCTCGATAGTGACCCAGCAGTTGAACGCGACCAAGAGAACGAAACAGGTAGTGGATGGGAATCCAGCCGTGCTGCGAAAAACGACCGTTGATGCTCCCGGCCATGGCGTCCAGTGATTCCTTCAGTTCCTGGTAGTCCGGAACCAGCAGACGGCTGGGAATGACAATCTGAACCAGAGAAATGTTGCCGTGCACGTCCGGGTATTTCTCCAGCATTCGTTCGAAGGCCTTGAATCTTTCCGGGATACCTTTGGTGTAATCAAGACGATCCAGTCCCAGCACCAGGGTGCGGCCGGGAATGTTTTCGTGCAGAAACCAGGCGGCATCGGCCACCTCTTTTGATCGGGCACCCTCGCTGAATTCATCAAAGTCAATGCTGATCGGGTACGCGCCCAGCCGTATAGTGCGATCACTCCAGACAACCACTGACTCCCTCTTGTAACCCTTGACCGTAGCCTCGGGAAGCAAATCCCTGACGCACTGGATAAAGTTCCGTCGGTCGCGAAGCGTCTGAAAACCCAGATGGTCATACTCAAGCAGACACTGCAACAGCTCAATCTTCCAGGGAAAGCGTCGAAATAGATCGCGGGAGGGGAAAGGAATGTGGAGAAAGAAGCCGACGTGCCGCTCGACACCCATATCCCGCAGAAAGTGACCGACCAGCATCAATTGGTAGTCGTGGACCCACACGAAGCTGTTGGATTCAATCTGAGCCGCAACGGTATCGGCGTAACGCCGGTTCACATCCACGTAAGTCAACCACTCATCGAGATCGAAAACACAGTGTCCCAACAGGTCGTGAAACAACGGCCAGATGGTGCGGTTGCAGAAACCGCGATAGAATTTACCTACATCGTCATCCGTCAGAATAACCGGTATGAGTTCGTAATCCCGGTCACTGCTATGAGCACTCAGAAGCATTGCGGCCGGAACTTCCGGACCGCAGCCGGGCCAGCCTACCCAGACGCCCCGATTCTGTCGCATCAGGGGGGTCAGCGCCGTTACCAGCCCGCCGGAACCGGGTTCTATCTCATACTGGTCACCATTCTTGCTGATTACTACCGGCAGTCGGTTGGAGACTACCAGCAGACGTTTTTCTGACAGCGACATCGATTCCTCTCTGACTGGCTGATGCAATCTGTTGACGATGTGATTCGGCGCCGGTCCGGACGGCCTCTGGCCGTCGCTTATTTGTTAATATAGAGAGTCTGAGTCGGGTAAGCAAACTCAATTGCATCCTGCTGAAAACGCCCCACAACCGCCAGGTTGATCTGCTGTTGGATATCCATGTACTTGCAGTAGTCGGGAGTGAGGACATAGTAGACACACTCAAACACCAGGGCCGAATCCCCCAGTTCCTTGAAGTGGACCCGGTCGAACCTCGTGTCCGATTGTGACAATATTATCTCTTTGATCATCATAGGGATACGCTCTAACTTCTCAACCGGAGTGTCATATGTGACACCAAATGAGAAGGTAGAGCGACGTTCCTGCAGATGCTTATAATTTCGTATTCGGGAACCGACCAGATCGGAATTGGATAAGACCAGTTGCTCGCCGGAGAGCGATTTCAGGCGGGTCGTTTTGATACCAATCCTTTCCACCGTTCCCATCAGATCATCAACAACGATGAAATCGCCGACCTCAAACGGCTTGTCCATCAGAATAGCCACCGAACAGAACAGATCACCCAGCGTATTCTGGACGGCCAGGGCGACGGCGATACCTCCGATTCCCAGCCCGGCCACCAGGGTCGTCACGTCGACTCCCAGATTGTCCAGGGTGAGAAAGGCTACTACCGACCAGACAGCAAGGCGAGCGAAGAATGATACGACAGCCAGTGCCGAGGTGCCGCCGGCGTCCTTTCCATGCCGGGACCGATAAACACGCGTGATCAAACCCTCGACCAGCGCACTGCACCAGAGAGCCACCTGCAGGAAGATTACGATTGTGAAAACAACTTTCTCGACACGCAGAACACTGTCGGGCAGCGTCAGCAGCAGAGAACCGCAATATAACGCGATAACTGTAATCACAAGCGAACTGGTGCGTCGAGCAACATCAGCCAGCACGTCGTCGACCTGGCTGGACGTTCTGGCGGCCAGGGTTGTCAGTCGGCGTACGATGATAAGTTTGATAAGGCTTAATATCAGACCGCAGGCTACCGCCAGTCCGACGGCGCTCAGCCACTGCCACAAAGTGTTGTTGAAAAATGTTGTCTCAAGGACATCCATGACCTAACCTCCGCATTTGATCCATCTGTTGAGGAATTTAAAGAGTTCCCCGGGTGGTTTTATCCATAAATCGGCGGCTGTTTCCCGTCGTTCGGGGCGAACCAACACGCTCAAACCATTTCCCTTCAGCGCCCGAAAGGCATCTTCATCGGTGAAGTCGTCTCCCAGGTAGGCCAGCACTGCTGCCCCGGCGGTTTCTTTCAGAACCTGTTGCACCGGGTGTTTCTTGCCGGCAGCAGCAGCCCGCAACTCCACGCCACCATCAAACTCAGCCACAATCAACCCGTATTTTGCCGCCGTGTGCTGCCAACTGGCCAGGATCAGATTTTGCATACGTTCAGCCTCGTCGGCCGGTCGGCCCCGCCAGTGAAAGGCGACTCCTGACAGCTTTCTCTCGCTGATCTGTCCCAGATCGTTGGCATCCACCCAGGCGTTGACCTCAGCCAAACCTTGCTGAGTTCTCACCGGCAGTTCACTGGAACGCAACGTTCCATCCGTCAACAGATGCTCAAGACCGTGGCAACCCCAGATTTCCAGGGGCAACTCCAGTCCCAGCAAAGGCACCAACTCCCGTATTCGGCGACCGCTGATGACAATCACGCGAGTTCGGCGGCGCTCGATTATTCTATTCAGTATTTCCCTGAGACCGGGGTAGGGGAAAGCCTGCGCACGCTCGACCTGGAAGGGCGCCAGGGTGCCGTCATAATCCAGCATCAGTACGCGTTTGGCAGCATCCGAAAGCTTGCTAAAAAAAGAATCGAGTTTGAGATGAGGATCAAGAATTTCCATCGAGTCCAATTCAAACTGCGATCAGATGGTCCTCAAGACCTCGTCGCAGTCCCGACATCAATGTCAAGTATTCCCGCAGGTGGCGTGTCAATAGAAAGTTATGGGCCACGAACTCCCGCGCCGTGGCACCCATTTCCTCGATTGTTGCCGGTTTGCGCAGCATCTCGCGGATACGCAGGGCGGCTCCCTCGGGTGTGTCGACCAGGAAGCCGGTATAGTGGTTGTGCACCTGCAGCCGGATGCCGCCCACGTTGCCGCCGATAACCGGTTTACTCTTCCACATCGCCTCCGTTACAGTCAGACCAAAACCCTCCTGGAGCGACTTCTGAATAACAATAGTAGAAGCCCGTTGCAGAGCATTAATTGTCCGGTGAGCATCGCTGGGCAGCAGGAGCACGAAGATTCTCTCGTTGCCGCGAGCAGCATCCAGTACTTCTTCATATACCGCGGCACCTTCCGGATCATCCGAAGCGCCACCGCCGGCCAGCACCAGTTGCGCATCGACCGAGCCGTTGAGCATCTCAAAAGCTTCTATCACACCCAAGGGGTCTTTGAAGCGGTCGAAGCGTGAAATTTGCGTCAGGATCGGCAGGTCGGGGCTGATATTAAAGCCGTTCAGGGTGGAGCCGATTTCATCTGTCGTCAGTTCTCGATTCTTCTCGCTGAGAGGATCGATACTGGGAGCTATTATGAACTGGGGATGTTCCAGTCGCTGGGCGAAATGCGGCATCGAGAAGATACTGGCGTCATAGCTGGACACAAGCTTCTTCAGGTAGTTCCAGACCTTGCGATTGGGCCGACTGACGTCGATATGACAGCGCCAGATCCACTTGCCCCGACGACGTGGACAGAGGTTGAGGAGAAAAGCCGGCTGGGGGTCATGTATGATGACAAAATCGGCCTCTTCCAGAATCGGTCTCAGACGATCGGCATTGCCCGCAACTGTTTCCTGGTAACAATCAATCATAGTCTGTCGCAAAGTCACCGGGCTGCCCTGAAGGCCGTTGTGAAAGGCCTTGGTGACGTTGAAGAATTCACCGTGGCCCTCGATCACTTCCCACGAGGCTTGCAAACCCAAATCGTTCATCAGCGGGATCAGCCAGTTGAGGATTTCGGCCACACCACCACCCGTCTTGGTGGAGTTGACGTGAACCACGCGGGCACCCTTAAGATCCTCGGCCAATTGCCGCAACTGGGATACGGCTACCGAACCTACGACGTCTTCATAGACTGTCAGCGACTTGCTGTTCATCGATAATCTCGCTTATAGTTTCAGTCAGCACCTTGATGAGAGTTTCCTTCAGTTCCGGCAGGGCCAGGTAGTAGAAATCGATTCCTTTCAATGCTGCCACCAGTTTCCGGGTTCCGGAACCGAAACCGGTCAACCAGGCTGAAAAATCGTCTGCTTTATCGGGAGTCCGTCGCCGAGCCTCCACGAAATGGTAGTAGACGGAACTGGTAGTGAAACGGGGCAGTTCACGGACCAGGTCTTCCGGAGCCGCCAGGCTGACTCCACAGTCAAAAACTACCGTGACGGCACGCATGAATCTAAAATCGGCTCCACCCGGCACCCAGGGGTAATAGGGTGCCTCGCTGAGACGCTCATCTATCATCTCCAGCAGCAACTCACGTAGCTGCTCAAAATTGTCAAATGTGTAGGGGTTGATAATACCCAGGCGCTCGGCCAGAATTCGATCACGCATCTCTCGCGACGACCAGACGGCGAAATCGTTGCGAAACTCCGGATCATCGAACGTCGGACGGACGACAGTCTCACAGAAGTGGTGAAAGAGACACTCCACCGGGCAGACGGCTATCCGTTCCCGCAGTTCCCGCAGGTTGACAGCCGGTTCCACACCCCCCATACGGGTAATCAATGTGCAATCTTTGACCCTGAACGGCATGTTGATCTTTTCGGTCAGGATACCCATCTCTTTAGAATCCCGTCACTACAATGGACTTTCTGACCGTCCATTGTGCGTTCTTTGCTCTGCCCGAGCTATCCTATCTGATTCGATACCCCGGAATTATACAAGATTATCACGTTAGAAGAAAGCAATTCCAGCCATTGGTAACTATCACCTCAGGCACCAACAGGACCCTGCTGTTGTTGTCCAGAGACACCAAAATCTCTTGTATCTGTCGACAGGACTATTATATTTGCCGATCATATTATTACGGGCCTGGACGTAATACCAGTCAAGCCACCGTAGCTCAGATGGTAGAGCAACTGATTCGTAATCAGTAGGTCAGCGGTTCGATCCCGCTCGGTGGCTTTACACAAGGTTCCTCAATCAGGGGAGCTTCATTTTAATGTTGGATTGCAGCTTTTTGATCGAAAGATCAGTGCCTGCCTCAGGCACGCCCGGATGCCGGTATTGTTGTTGACAAAACCTGTCAACAGGCGTATATTGTTATCTACGTAGAGCTAAGGTTCGGTCAACTTGTTCCGACGAGTTATACTGCTTGGCTACCAGGAGGTCAAACAAAGGCCACTCGGCCACCATTGAGAGGACAACAATATGTTCCGACAGACAATGAGATTCTTAACATTATTGCTTTCAATCCTGATTCTGGCCGGCGCTGCCTCGGTGCACGCTGTGGCTGTGGAAGATTCTGCCAGAGCGTATGTCACGGGCCAAAGTCGAAGTGCAGGCGTCGTTGCAAATGACGATTATGTTGCTGAGGTTACGGTGATGAGGAACATATCATCAATGCCTCTGGCCTTCACCGAAAACCAGGGGCAGTGGGATGAGAAAGTGCTGTTTCGGGCTAATGCCGGTGGTGCCACGATGTGGTTCACCAAAAACGGTGCATACTACCAGTTCACCAGAAACCTTCCCGTAGGTCAGGAGCCTTGTGCTCCTGACATATCTGATCAAGTAGATCAGGACCCTGACGGTCCAGACATATCCGATGCTCGTGGGCGGCAGATGTCCACATCTGCCCCGTTCACTGACCACGAACCCGACAACATCGAAACCATGATGATCAAGGCCAACTTCGTTGGTTCTAATCCCAATCCCCGCATGGTTGGTGAGGACATACTGGAGTACAAATGCAACTACTTCATCGGCAATGACCCGGACAAATGGCGCACCAATGTCCCCAATTACAGCGCCATCGTCTATGAAGACATCTACGCCGGCATTGATCTGAAGTACTACGGCAACGGCAAACAGATGGAGTATGATTTTATCGTGTCCCCCGGTGCTGATCCCGACCAGATTATGGTACGCTACGAGGGAGCGAAGTCGCTCTCTGTAGATGCGGCTGGCCGCTTGGTGGTCGAGACTGAGTGGGGGCGTGTTGTCGAGCACCGCCCATATGTTTACCAGGAGTATGACGGTTCAAGAGAGCTTGTAGAATGTGAATATGTGCTGATAGACAACAACGTTTTTAGTTTCCATCTCCCTGTTGGCTACAACCCTGAGTTTGCCCTTGTAATTGACCCGGTCTTGAGCTACTCCACCTATCTGGGGGGGAGCGGCGAGGACTATGGCTCTGGTATCGCGGTGGATGCCTCCGGGGCGGCCTATGTGATCGGACGTACCTTGTCCACTGATTTCCCGACTGAGAACCCGTACCAGACAGATCAGAGTGCCTCCGATGTTTTTGTCACCAAGTTGAGCAATTCCGGCAGCAGCCTGATTTACAGCACTTACCTGGGGGGAAACTCCACCGATATGGGCAATGACATCGCGGTCGATGCCTCCGGGGCGGCGTATGTGACGGGTGTGACATGGTCCGATGATTTCCCGACTGAAAACCCGTACCAGCCATATCAGGACTATATGGATGTTTTCATTACCAAGCTGAGCAGCTCCGGGGATAGCCTGGTCTACAGTACCCATCTGGGTGGAAGCGGCCATGACGTGGGCTTTGGCATTGTTGTGGATGTCTCCGGTGCTGCGCATGTGACGGGATATACAAGTTCCAATGATTATCCGACTGAAAACCCGTACCAGACAAATCAGGGTAGCGAAGATGTTTTTGTCACCAAGTTGAGCAGCTCCGGCGACAGCCTGGTTTACAGCACTTATCTAGGGGGAAGCAACTGGGACATCGGTACTGATATCACCGTTGATGTCTCTGGGGCGGCGTATGTGACGGGACAGACTTTGTCCGACGATTTCCCGACTGAAAACCCGTACCAGACAGATCAGGGAGCCCAGGATGCTTTTATAACGAAGCTAAATAGTTCCGGGGATAGCCTGATCTACAGCACTTATCTCGGGGGAAGCGACCGCGACATAAGCTCTGGCATCGCGGTGGATGCCTCCGGCGCGGCCTATGTGACGGGATGGACTCTGTCGACCGACTTCCCGACCGAGAACCCGTACCAGACAGATCAGGATACGTCGGATGCTTTTGTCACCAAACTGAGCAGTTCCGGCAGCAGCCTGGTCTACAGCACCTATCTGGGGGGAGACTCCACGGAAGGGGGCGAGGGCATCGCAGTGGATGCCTCCGGGGCGGCCTATGTGACGGGATATACGTATTCCATCAATTTCCCGACTGAAAACCCGTACCAGACAGACCAAGGAAAAAAAGATGTTTTTGTCACCAAGCTGAGCAGCTCCGGGGATAGCCTGGACTACAGCACCTATCTGGGGGGAGACAACAACGGCGACCATGGCATGGCTATCGCAGTGGGTACTTCCGGTACGGCATATTTGACCGGAACTACACAGTCCGGTTTCCCAACCACTCCCGACGCCTACGACACCAGCTTCCCCGGTTTTTACTCTTCCTATGTGGCCAAGCTCTATAGTGCCGGGAATCAGAATCCGGTGCTCAACCCGATTGGGCCGCAGAGCACCACCGAGACTGTGAACCTGAACTTTGGCGTCTCGGCCACTGATGCGGAGAGTATCCCGATTCTGACGGTCTCGACCTTACCCCAGCATGCGATCTTTGTCGACAGCGGCAACGGCGCCGGTATGTTTGACTTTACGCCGGACTTCACCCAGAGCGGTATCTATTGGGTGACGTTTTATGCCACTGATGATTCGTCGGCGGTGGATTCGGAGATTGTACCGATCACGGTCTTTAACCTGGACCCGGGTGTTACCTCCACAACTCCGAACCGGAATGAGATAGCGGCCCCGGCCAATACCAGCATATTGGTCGAGTTCAACCTGGATATGGATTCTGGCTCCATTGACGCCACTACGTTCGTCGTTCGTGGTGCATTAACGGGTCTGCACGGGGGGAGTTACAGCTATGATCCTCCATCAAGGACAGTGACTTTTGATCCGGCTCAGGATTTTGCGGTAGGCGAACAGGTGACGGTGGGTCTGACACAGAACATCATGTCCGAAGGAGGGGAATCGCTGGAGTCAGGATATGTGTGGTCGTTTGTCACTGTCGTCGACGATGGCTGGGGAAACTTCTGGCTCGATACCCTTCCTGAAACCTCCTATAATGGATTAGGGTTTGTTCAGGTTGGCGATCTTGATTCGGATAATGACGTTGACATGGTGGCGGTTATGCTAAGTGTAGACAGTGTTGCAGTATTTCTAAATACGGGAGACGGCAGTTTTGATCCCCCGGTGGTGTATGATGCATATGTAGACCTGCCAGATGACATACTCATAGGTGAGTTTACAGGTGATAGTCTCGTGGATTTTGTCGTTGCCGGTGCGGCAGCAAACAACATTGTTGTTTTTGAAGGTCAGGGTGGAGGAAGTTTCTCACCGTTGACACCATCCATCATCGGATTACCTCCAGAGCGACTAGCTTCCGGAGATTTCGACAGTGACGGTGACCTTGATCTGGCTGCAACAATTACCCTCATGCCGTTTGCTTGTGACAGTTTGTCCATCCTGCTGAACGATGGGTTTGGAGCGCTGTCGGTTGATACTTCATTTGCTGTCTGCTCTACACTTTATGACGTTGCGGTAGCGGACATGAACAACGACGGAAGACTGGACTTACTGCTGGTGGGCTACGATGATGTTTTCGACCAAAGTCAGCTCTATATATACACCGGCAATGGTCTGGGTGAATTCACTGCTCCCGGGTCCTTCCACATCTTTGAATATAGACGCCCGCGCCAGATAGTGACAGCCGATTTCAATGCCGATGGCAACACCGACATAGCTACCGTTGGCGGCGGTCACTTAGCAGACTCTTCAGCTGTTACCATTCTGCTTGGTGATGGCGCTGCTTGGTGGCTTCAGCCGGAGGAAGCCCACCTTCTAAACGACAGCACCTATGCACTAGCTGTGGGCGATGTCGACAATGACGTTGATCTCGACCTGATAACGGTTAGTGAAATAAACTGTCATATAACACTATTTGTCAATAACGGTGATGGGACGTTCAGCGACGGTGAGATGATAGACTCCGTAACCGGACAAGTCAATTCTGTCGCTATTGCCGATCTGGACGATGACGGAGCGTTAGATGCTGCTGTTGCCAACTGGGGTGGGTGGATTGACAAGCTTTTTAACAGGGCTATCCCAACTGTCGTATCCACCACTCCTGACCAGAACGAAGTGGCAGCGCCGGTCAATACTATCGTCTCAGCGGCGTTCAATACTGACATGGACCCGCTGTCGGTCAACGATAGCGCCATAACGGTCTTCGGCATCCAGTCGGGGATGCGGGCCGGCGACGTTGCCTACAGTCCGGCGGCCAGGGCTCTGTCATTTGTCCCTGAGTTTGAGTTCAGCGTCGGCGAGCAGGTCACGGTGGTCGTTTCCGCGGGGGACCTTCAATCGGCGGCCGGCATCCCGCTTGAGGCGTCTTATGTATGGACTTTCACAGCCGGCGTTGACGGTGGTAGTGGGACGTTCAACATTGATACCAGTTACAGTCCTGCTTCACACACGGGAGACATCATCGCGGTAGATGCAAATGGTGATCGGAATGTTGATTTGGTGGCGGTGAACAATCCCAAGGATTCTGTAACCATTCTATTGAATGCCGGAGACGGAACTTTCTCATCTGCTATTCAAGTGTTCACATCCGGGGATGGCCCGGTAGTCGTAATCGGACTTGACTACGATCTCGACTCCGTCCTTGATCTGGCTACAGCCAACGCGACCAGCAACGACATTTCCCTCCTTCACGGAACCGGCGGCGGCTTTCTCTACGACACATCGTATTCCTTTGATGCGTCTGTGCGAGAACTGTACTCCGATGACTTTAACGGCGACGGCGCTCCTGATCTGGCCGTGGCGCTTGATCTGGTCAGTTCCCTGGACAGCGTGGTAATAATGATAAACGACGGAGCCGGCGGCTATTCCAGGTCGGATGTGAGGCTGGTACCGGGATTCCCCATTTCCATCGCGGGAGCCGATTTCACGAATGACGGAGCGATCGACCTCGTCGTAGGGACTTTTGACAGTACAAAAGTCACTTTGATGACGGGGGATGGGACAGGGAGTTTCCCTGGTTATCAAACGTTTGAAATCGGTGGTTATTCGCAAGGGGTAGTGGCTTTCGACTTCAACAACGACGGCAACGCCGATATTGCCGCCTCCGGCGGTGCTGGAATGTTGGACTCTGGGAATGTTGCCGTGTTGCTTGGCACCGGTGACGGATCATTTGATCCAAGTGTCGACTACTCATTACCTCCCGATGGCTATTGGGGGATAGATGCAGCCGATTTCAATGGAGACGGATACATTGACCTGTCGGCAGTAGGTCTGTTCTCCGGCCAGGTAACAGTCCTTCTCAATCAGGGCGATGGCTCCTTCGTGGTGGATTCCTTTATGGAAATCGGCGTCTTTCCGGGACATCTCGCTTCTGCAGATTACGATAAAGATGGCGCTATCGACCTTGCCGTTACCCAAGGCAACAACATCTGGATACTCCGCAACCTTTCCGGCGACGCCGACGGTGACGGTGTTTCGGACAGTGTCGACAACTGCCCTTACGTATATAACCCCGGTCAGGAAGATGCCGATAGCAACGGCGTGGGTGATGCCTGCGACGTTGAGTACGATGTGACGGAGACGGATTCGGCTGACATGTACGACATCATCACGATTGATGTTGACCGTGACAACTACATCGACGTCGTCTACTGCGGCAATACCGACTCCGGACTGTTTATCGCCTGGGGTACACCGGATGACAGTCTGGAAGACCCGATCAACTACCTGATGATTGCGCAGGCCGATCTGGCCGCCGGAATGGTCAGCGACGACTCGTTGCCGGATATCATCGCGGTGACCTCAAGTTACACCTACTTCTTAATCAACACCGGCAGTCGCGCCTTTAATATCGATTCGGTGGCCAACACCAAGAGTCGTTCCACCGAGCCGGTAGTGGCGCTGGGGCGGTTCGACGGCGAGGACGACTTCATGGATGTCTTCGTCGGTCCCAGCACGGTTTACTACGGTGACGGCGTGGGGGGTATCAAAAACACCGGCACTGTTTCACTCAATGCCATTGCGGCCGACGCGGCTGACTTTGATCGTGACGGCTATGACGACCTGTTGATCGTTGAGGACGATTCGGCCAAGATCATGCTCAACAATAAGTCTGGCGACTTCGAGCGGGCCTCGGCCATGTTTGTGGGTCTGGCGTCGCTGGACGTGTCACCAGCCAACGGCGTGGTTGATATCAACATGGACAGTCGTTACGACGTGGTGGTGATCACGCCCGACGTTGATGCCGGCGGTCAGACGGTGGTGAAGGTGGCGATCGGCGACGGCTTTGGCAAGATTGTACGTTCGGACAGCATCCTGGTACCGGGCGTGGCGCACTATGTTGCAGTAGCGGATATCGACCGCGACCAGGAGCTTGACCTGATGGTG